>Ga0208639_1001739_pt1 | contig 13802 bp, 8 predicted proteins | sample ETNtaG_33_FD_185772 | JGI IMG/M metagenome (GOLD analysis project Ga0208639, IMG submission 185772) | Marine microbial and viral communities from oxygen minimum zone, Eastern Pacific Ocean - ETNP201310SV76 (SPAdes) (version 2) | ecosystem: Environmental > Aquatic > Marine > Oceanic ...
AGTTAATCTAAGCGACCATCCTACAAAAGGAAATCCATTATCTAGATAGTTCCCATATGAAAAGTAATCTCGAGACATAGATCTCTGCTCAGTGCCTGACCCTCTTAAGTTACTTGAAATATTTTGAGCAAAATTAAAAGAAATTGACATAGCTCGAGTTAGATTTAGTCCTGATCGTATTGAAAAATCACGTCTATGATCAAAAATACCTGTGTTAGTTCCAACTTGCGCAGAATGATCTAATTCATGATCTCGTTGTGTACCGAAGCGGTAGCCAAAGGGTACTGATCCTAACACGCCCATCCCTGTTTTATTAATATTTTCAGTATAAGAAAGATTTATTGGAGCAACTTTTCTTGCTAATCCATGAACTCCTTTTAATATTTTGCTGTCTGCGGGTTTAGATTTTTTTTCTTTCTTTTGTTCTTCTTGTTTTTTTAATTCATCACGATCTATTGGCTCAACATCCTGAGCTTCCTCTCCCCCAAAATTTTCAAGATTTCTTCTCCTTGATCGAGCTGGTGTCTGTCTAGTGGGTTGGCGCTGTGGGACTGAACCTCCTGAAGAAGGTTTATAGATTAGTTCTACCAATCTAACTGGCGAAAGGCTAATACCTGATGAAAATCTTAGTTGATTGCCAATATTTGATCCCTCTATGTTACTATCTCTGGCTTTATTCCATCGATAATTTGCTGAATAATTAAATGTAGGCTTTAGCCAATCTTTTATCATAGGAGCAAATGAGGAATTAAAGTTTTCAGTTATATCAGTAACAAAACCAAAATCCCCTTTAGCTAATGCTGCTGGGATATAACCTCTATGATCATTCATATTACTTACCACTGCGCGGCTATATTTAGTATTTATTGATTGAGTTAACCTATAATCCATTGCATAGGATTGATTTAATCCAAAATTATAATCATCTGGAGACGATTTACCTTTTCTAGGAGTTTTTTGAGATAATCTCTCATTAAAATTCATGGAAGCATTGAAAGTTGAAGGAGTATAATATAATTGCGTATTCCCCATCTTTTCCCCAATCCAGGGAAGAGAAGCCATCCATTTTAAAGGCATTATATAATTGTTTCTACCAAAAGGTAAAGCATAACTTATTTGACCTTGGTAGCTTTCATTTAAAACTTCTTTTTGAATCTCATTTGACATGTTCCTTCGATTTGCCGATAAGCGTGCATTCATTTGATCTAATGTATATTTTATTAATTTATTATCTGATTTTGATGATTTAGATGCTGCTATTGAAACAGTAATTGCATTAGACTTATTTAATATTGAATCGGGGACATTAGATTCATCAACCAAAATATCCTGGCCAGGGAAATACTTTGGACGACTAATTGAATTCACAAAGCTTGTTGAGACTGGTATTCTTAATCCCCAGGTTGAAGGAAGAAATTTATCTAAGTTAAATCCAGTATTGATATTCATGCTTTCATTTGACCTATTAGAGCCTAACCTGCTTTGTAGCATATGAAAGTCCGCATCTTGACGCTTATATGCAAAAGATGTATTCATTATATCGGCCAAATTAAATCGGCTTTGAACTCGCATCGAAATTCCTTTATCACGATTTACGCCACTTAGTCTAAACTCATCTAACCACACTTCTCCACTTATTGGAGTCTCTGTCAAATTTCTTACCCCAACTATAAAAAACTGAATTCTATTTAATGCAGGTTGCCCCTTTATTTGAACGACCTTTCCTGTCTCTACACCCAAGTCATCTGTAAATCGATATTCTTTATAATTTGTAGAATCCATAAAAATATCAGAGTCGCGAAACTTTTTTACAGATGTTGAGTCTCTAAGTTTTAATCCAGTTAACCACTCTAAATCAAGTTCAACAGAATTCCGATTTTTTCCTTCGTCCCAACCATCATAAACAGGTTGGCGTAATTCATAATAATTTTCTCCCAGACCAAATCGTAAAAACATTTCAACATTTGAATTTTCATTACTGATCCAAGGGCTCGATCCATAAACATACATTTTCATTTTGTCGTAAGACAAATAACTTTGCGCTCGTTCACCACTTAAAGACATCAATGTTTTCATTGCAGCGCCACTAGCTTTTCCGGGAAGCTCATTGAACTTTAATACCAACGATTGCTCTTTTGATCGTATTTGATTAATACGATCATATTCCCCTTGCACACCTTCCGGAGGTCGATAGTTTGCATTATCATCAGTATTAATAACGGCAATAGAAAAAATTGAATCCGCATTCTCTTTATTAAATTTTGCTGTAGAATCAGACGCAATCCCCAATTCTTGCCACTCATTACCAACAAGTTCAATTTTAGCAACATATATAAAAGCGGAGTCAGCAATATTGCTTAATCGAAGTCGCATATGATGAATATTATTCCACTCTCGACTTTCACCCGGAATACTTGTATCAAAATCAATCAATGGTAATCTAAATAATCTCCATCCTGTCAAAACGCCATTTTTCCGTGTTTCACCAGCTAAATAAGTCGTATCTCTTAGTGAAAAAGACTTAGTAAAATAATTATTAGTTCTATCCAAAAACCCAGTCCGATCCAAGTCTTCAGTATCAGGATATCTTCCAGCGTCAAGCGCATTCTTTTCTGTTCCATTAATATACCTATAATCATTACTACCTTCAGAATAATCGAAATTATCACCATTGGGATCATTTAGATCTACATCACTAAAGGTATTGATCAATTGGGTTTCTCCTGATGCTAAATAATCACTATATGTAGGACCCGCGATGTCTAAACAAGATCCCCACCCATCTTCATTCTCATCTGTGCAACCATCTAATCCAATATCTTCTTCGTCATCTAGTATACCATCTCCAATCAATCCACCAACAGGAACATCTTCTGTATTAAGTAATCCATTCCCATCTCTATCCTCGCTTATTTGGCCAAGGTCAATCGATATTGTTCCTTCCATATCTGGTGGGGATTGTAACCATATTTCAAAGAATTTGGTTTGAGTTTGATCGTAATCACCTGAATAAAATGGAGTAATAATTCCAGCCCACACAGAATCATCAGGAGTATTTTCTTGATGAGCCCGTTTAGTATAATCTAAGATCATAATATCTGTTGTCTCATTTTGCGCTTGAATGGAAGTAGATAAATTTGGCCATATATCTTTTGTTCTAATCTGGACAAAAGGATTAAACCATCTTAGTCGTGCCCGTTTTCTTTGTGTAATTGATTCTCCTGATATTAAATCTATAGGGGCTGAAGATTCTCTCCAAAATCGTCTTAATATCGGGATTGATGTTGTACGTTTTGAACCTTCGAAATCATCAATAAACGCCACACCGTTATAATCACCAGTTGCTTTACTATTAATAGGGTTTGGATTAGGCAATATCTGGGCAAATTCTCCTTCAAAAGAAAATGCTGAAAGTTTTTCTGTTTCAATCATAGGTAATTTATCCAACGTGCGAGTCATTGATGGAAGATCTTGTTGAAAACGTCCATTTAAACCCCATATAAAATTTTTCATTGGCTCATAACCCACTTCAACCTTTTCATTCATAACGGATTGATTATAGTAAAGAGCTGTACCTCCAATAAAAGATTTTTCTCCAAAATCCATTTGAGAACGAACACCTAAAATAGTCTTTTTATCAAAAGTCACAATCTGATGCTTATCAAAAATCACCCTAAGATCTGCATTTGGATCTATATCGTCAGATAGAACAATTGTCCCACTAAAATAATCTATTTGATAGTCAATTCCTCTTTTAAGAGGGACACCACCTTTATACACCTGCTCACTCCCTTCAACAACCATAAAACCACCTAGATTTATTGTTGAACTTTGATTGGCGTAATCAACCGCAATTGTAAAGCGACTATCATTGGCAATTTGTGTTTGTTGTGTACTAAAGTACATTTTGCCTTCCCCTAATGAACCTTTTAATCCAGGAGACTGATTCCCATCAACTAGAGTATCTGCTGCAAATGGATGAAAAGTTGGGAAAAACAGTTCACCTTCACTTAAACTAATAATGTTTGCATTTGATAAATCAATTTTTTGATCCGATGTACGAACTCCACTCTCATTTAAACTATCTAATCCAAATTGTGTGATGTATGGATTTCCCTGCGGATCTAAATGACTGGGTACCGGTAAACGGTCATTGATAATTCGAAGTTCAAAACCTTCTCTATTAATATTATTCGCACCAAGGTAATAAACGTTTTTGAACATCAAGGGCCAGACGGGGTGACTTGGATTCAAATTTCTAGGTTTCAACATTTTCATTTTTAGATAGTCATTTGCTACAGATATGCCTTCACCAATAACAGCTAGGGTATCACCTGTTATACGATCAGCGATTACATAAGTACAGCCAAAAACTTCATCACTAGCCTTTTGCCGTAAACGTATGTACCCTAAGTCTTCGCTTAAAACATAGTCCTGACCTTGCTCTAAGCGTTTAAAATTTCCTGTTTGATCATTACTTTCTTGAGGATCATCTAAGTTTGCATATGCAGTCCCAGGGTTTGTTTCTGCATTAGTGGTTTGATCTAATTGATAAAGTTCAAAATTTCTTATTACGACATTACCTATCAAATGAAGTCCAGATTGAAGTGGATAAAATGATGGAATAAAAATTTGTTTTCCATTTTTTATCGTTGAAATACCATTCCGGAACCATTCATGGACAAAGAAATATTTGTTAGCGACATAGTTATAGTCTTTAATCTCATAAGTTTGGGCTTCACTCTGACCTTTATATTCTTGAGATTTTTTCTCTGTATTAACCACAGAAGCAATGGCTGTTATATTCATCGGACCTAGCTTAGAGACTGTTTTAACACCAAATAACCCTTGATGACTGGCAGAACCCATTAGAGACTGTGAACCGGGTAGTGACAACGAAACATTACCAGCATCCACCGATTGAATAATGTCATCCTCCTCGCCTTTATAATTAATTCGAATATTATTTTCCCAATTAAAATCTCGTTCTGAATCTTGATCAACATTGACAGATACTCGCTCACCTATTTTTCCTTCAACACTAATTCGTTGAGTTTGATCAAATTCTAAATGTGTATTGCGTGTCTCGCTTAATTTTGATCGAATTAATTCTTGATCTTGAAATACAAGGTTCCCTTTAAGTGTTACATTCCCACGAGCTGAAAGCGAGACCCTACCCAACTTACCAACGTCAAGGCCGATGACCTCAATCCCCCTCCCTCTGTTATCTTGTAATATCTGAGACTGACCTACGCTTGTTCTTACTGTATCTTTAATTGCTTTAAACATAGCCACTTCACGAGTAATCTGCATTTGCCTATCTAAATACCATTCTAGTGGAGCAACAAATGGAATATTTAGTGACTTACCAAGGAATTTTCCCGTAAACGTGATCGTGGACCAATCTTTAGCAATGTCAATGCTTTTTACGACCACAAAAGGAAGGCGAATGAGATTACGACTAGTATATGCACTTGAGTCATAAGGCATTACTAAAGAATAGGTGTTTTGCTTATAAGGATTATAGAGATATGGAGTATTGGGGTGCCAATTATTAGGGAGGTCTGAGATAGACGGTTCCCCTTGGCCGTATGCAGGAAAAAGTACGGTCATCCATAAAAGAATGCTGACGATCAGGATCCGTTTTAACAATGGACCCACCTCCATGTTTAATTGTTAACAAGGCCCTTACGGGCTTTAGTTATACCACCTATGTGGTCATATTAATCCGTTAACGTTGAGGCTATAGTCAGCTCCTTTATGTTTAACTATTACTTTTTATCCTTTTTTCAAGGATCTGCGAGAACTTACGTAAAGCTTTCCCACGATGTGAAATATTATTCTTTTCGCCTTTTTTTAGCTCCGCAAAGGTTTTTTTTAAGTTTGGATAGTAAAAAATGGGATCATACCCAAAACCACCGTCCCCTTGCTTACGATCTAGAATGACTCCTTCAACCACGCCTTCAGTCCATAGTTTTTCTTTATTTTTCACGAAGGAAATAACAGTCCTAAACCTCGCAGTTCTTTCACCCATTGGAATACCATCCAATTCCTTAAGCATTTTCATACAATTATCATCAAAAGATGCATCTTCACCCGCGTATCTTGCCGAATAAACGCCAGGTGCACCATCAAGCGCATCTACTTCAAGACCCGTATCATCAGCTAGAGCGGCTAATCCTGTGAGTTTATGCACTGTTTCAGCCTTAATAAATGCATTTTCTTTAAGTGTCTCTCCAGGCTCTGGAATATCACCAATTTCAGGAAATGAATCTAAAGTGAGGATCTGAACTGGGAGATGACCCAAAATAGCAGATATTTCTTCCATTTTCCCCCTATTATGAGTTGCTAAAACAATTTTCAAAAGTTTAGGGCTTGTTGATCGGGTCTTTTTTTGGATCTAGGCATGAACCTTTCACCCACATTTTTAGACCTGATTTTTTAGCTTCGCATTCATTTGAATAAGTGAGGCCATTACACCCGCAAACTGGATCATAAACTGCTGGACAAATGGCCGCCCTATCAATCTGAAGCTTATCAATACATAACTCCGACTCACTACAAGATAAAAGAAACAGTCCTAAAGTAATAAAAAAAGGTATTGTTCGTTTATTGCTTAAGGTCATGCCAATGTCCATGCTCAGATGACCAAACCTTACCTTCAGGTGCGGGGCCCTCTGGTCTAGGAATATTTAATTGCTGTTGAGGGACAGAGGTACTTGGATTTATATCATGATAATGACCATGCTCTTCTGACCACACTTTTCCTGGCGGTGTTGAATTAAGAGCGGACTTGTCCGTTGATAAAAGATCCATTATAAACCAGATTAACACCACAATAATTGCACCATAGATTAACATTTTCTTCCACGGCTCAGATTGTCCTGCTTTACCATGACAATCCTTAAACTTTTTTTCACTTCCACAGTGGCAGGGATCGTTTCGTTTAACCTTCAATTATTTTCCCTCACAATGTGATCTGTGAATATTTGCCAATTGAACATATTTTTTTGCCCATTTTACATTTTCATCATAAGTGGACTTTGGAAGTGTCTTAACAATTTTACCAGGAACACCCACGATTAATTCGTAATCATCAACTATCATTTTCTCTTTAACAACTGCCCCTGCACCTACAACGGCACCTTTACCAATAACTGCTCCATTCATAATAATTGCTCCCATACCTATCAAGGCCCCATCTCCAATGGTGCATCCATGAATTATCGCATTGTGTCCAACAGTGACATCATTACCTACAATTACACCTTGATCATTTTCTAAATGAATTACGCTATTATCCTGGATGTTGGTGCACTCACCGATTACGATTTGATTGATATCTGCTCTGGCAACCGTATTATACCAAATTGAACTATTTGCTTTTAATATAACATCGCCAATAACACGGGCGCCTTTTGCAATAAATGCCGTATCATGAATCTGAGGCGACTTAATCGTTACATTATCTCTTAAATCTGATTTTTCCATATTCAAATACTAATCCTCTTATAACGATATCGCAAAAAGAAAGTTTGACAGAGCCCTGCGAAAACAAAGACATTAATTGACCAATATATCCCTGGGAAATCCACTACTTGTATACCAATCCATAAACCTATAATTACCAATGATGCGTAGAGCATAACTGCTTTACTAATTCCCTTGGTTTGGTGATGATGAACCAATAGTCCTGCATACCAAGCCTGATATGCCTGGTATCCTGGCATCAGGATAGCAAACATAATGGTAAACGATGAAAGTTGTGTCAGTTTTGGAGAAAGCCCAGAAATATCACGAAACCAAATTTCACCCAGTGGTGTAAAAGCAATCACTACCATTAAAGCCACTGTAGAGAAAGCCAATATTTGTGTAAATCGAAATAACTGACGTTTTCCTCCCGGTTTACCTAGTAATGCAACAACAACTTCATTAAATGCAAAACCCATTGATCTAATTAAAAATGCTAATCCGTATACTACGGGCCAAGCCGCAAGCGATGATAAAGTGTCTGGCATTCTACTCATTCCTGCAGCTCCAGCAGGATGGAGCAATAAAGTAGTTAATGGCGTAATCGCCAAAGGCAGATAAAATTTGGTGAAACTCTGACGGGTTATTTCATCGTGTTTACTTGATGCAGGTAATTTATTATTTAATATTTTTTGAACTGCTATATGTGCATACAGCGCTTCGACTGTAACCGCAATTGCAACAGCACTAGATCCAACTACTATACCCGATAGTGAAGTAAACCATCTACCATATGACAAAACAAATGTTAGAGAAACAAGACGTATAAGGGTTCCTATAGCAACTGATTTAGAATTATTATATTTAATCATCACGCCCTGGTTTAATCTCCGCCATGCAATCATAATTGTCCACGGTGTCATGATCTGTAAACCTATACGACTCGGTTCCAAAAGTTCTTTAGGAATATTCATTAGCCCATCAGCCAATAAATAAAATAATGGAGTAAAAGCCAATAATACATGAAGCAGCGATAAAACTACCGATATATAAATCATATATTTAAAAAGCTTATTATAGGCTTTCCGGTTTTCAGATAGCGCTGTACTTGCGGTTAAAAGCATTATGATCGGACCTTCAATCGCGAGTGAAATAGGATAAACCAATGAACCCCATGATGCTAAAGTGATTTCAGGTGTGGCCATGCGAGCAACGAAAGCAGTAAGCATGGGTGATTCTATTCCCATTAAAAACCAGCTTCCTGCTAAAGGCAACCACAAACGAAATATTTGATTTAATGTTACGGGGTAAGACTTTGACATAAATAAATTGCCTATTTGGCCACCGAAATTAATTCAATGTAGTCTGTGTCACCAATCATTCTAATTTTGCATTAGATTCCTACATAATTAATTTTAGTTTTTCAATTGAAAAGTGAGGTTCATCATATGATTGATCGTAGAAAGTTTATTAAATCCATATCTGCTTTAGGAATATCTATCCCAACACTTCAGTCTGGATTGCTTGCTAAAACACCAGCGGCAAAAAAAAATAATCCCGTTATTTTATGCAGTCGTGGTGAAAAATGGGGGAGGAAAGTTTTAAAACCTGGATGGGATATCTTAAGGAAAAACGGTGCATTACTAGATGCAATTGAGAAGTCTGCTAATGTTACCGAGTTAGATCCAAATGATACATCAGTTGGCTATGGTGGACTTCCTAATGAAGATGGCGTTGTACAGTTAGATGCGCAAATCATGAATGGGCCAGACCATAATTGTGGTTCCGTTGCTTGCCTTGAGGGCATCAAGACTCCTTGTTCAGTAGCTCGTTTAGTGATGGAACGTACTGATCATATTCATCTTGTAGGTAAAGGGGCACAAAATTTCGCGAAAATGCATGGCTTTAAAGTTGAAAATCTACTAACTGAAAGCACACGAAAAATTTGGGTTAAATGGAAAGAAAATCTTTCTGATTCAGATGACTACTTCCCACCTGCTGATGGCAATTATGATCAGGATAGAAGCACCGGGACTATTAATGTTTTGGGTTTAAATAATGATGGCGACATGGCAGGTATTACCACTACAAGTGGACTCGCTTGGAAGATCCCGGGACGTGTTGGTGACTCTCCAATTATTGGTGCAGGCCTTTACGTTGATAATGAAGTTGGTGCCGTTGGAGCTACCGGACGGGGCGAAGAAATGATCAGGTCATGTGGATCGTTTCTTGGCGTTGAATATATGCGTAACGGTATGTCAGCTCAAGAAGCGTGTGAAGCAGTTTGTAAACGCATCATCGATATTAATGGTGGACCATCAAAAGTTGATTTTAATGATAAGATCGTTGCACTATCAAAAAATGGTGACGTGGGCTGTGCCTCAATTCAAGGACGTAAAGGCGGTGAACCCACTGTTGCCACCTGGTCCAAAAAAGGATTCAAAGCGATTAAAGGTACCTATCTTATCGAAGTATAGTTACTCTTTAAAATAGAGTTTCGGTGCTGGAGTGGGAGTAGGATAAACTTGGCTCGCGTCTTTACCACTATATAGTACTCCATTTTTCATCACATATTCGATTGACCTTGTATTCCGGATATTATCCAGTGGATCCTTTGTCATGATAACCATATCTGCAAGCTTACCTACTTCTATTGACCCAAGCATATGGTCCAGACCATGATGTGCAAAACCATTGATCGTTGCAATCTCGATCGCATCATAATTTGAAAATCCACCATGGGTAAATAATTCCATTTCCCAGTGCGCGCCAACACCCATCATTTGCCCATGAGCACCCATGTGTAATTTGATTCCATTATCATAAAGCTTTTTGAGCGTCTTGCCCATTTGAGCAGAATAGTGATCATCCTCCCAATAAAATGGTGGCCGTCTTAATCGAATTAATTCATCTTTTCTGAAAAATTGTAAAAGTTTTTTATCCTCCCACAATCTCTCAGTCTGATGAAAATATGTTTCGCCTGATGGTCCATTGTAAACCACTACTAGAGTAGGCGTGATACCCAACTTTGAATGTTTTAATAACTGAATCACATCATCATAAATTGGTTCTAAACCCATTGTGTGTTCAAGTCCGGTAAACCCATCTACTATCTGAGTCATGTTCATTTGAGGATTGCCAAAGGATTCACTTATAATATTGATCCCTAACTGGCGACTTGCTTCGGCTAAATATTGTCTTCCTGATCGAGTATGATTTGAATAATCTTTAACTGCTTTGGCGCCATGATCCTTATTGAATTTTACATGCTCTAATGCGTCTTCCAAACTTTTGATCGGGCGATGCATCTTTGATCTGTATTTCGTAACAAACATGGGGTCTCCAACCGAATACAATCTTGGGCCTACAATATCTCCTCTTTGGAGCATATCGGATACCCAAAAATCCTTCTGAGTTGTGCCATAGACATCATACATGGTTGTTACCCCATAAGCCAAATTAGCTTTAAGTCCATAGAGACTTTGCTCAATCACGTTAAGCGCAGACATTGTACTTCCATAATGCCCATGGGCATCAAACATTCCAGGCATAACAATGCGCCCAGTTAGGTCATATACTTTTGCGCCTTTTGGAATATTCACTGTTCGACCAACATCAATAATTTCATCTGATTTAATCAATATAGTTGCATCATCTAAAATTAATTTATTTTTATTCATGGTCATTACGCGAACACCTGTTAACGCAATAACAGTTTCTGGCTTTGATATATTGTAAGTAAATGCAAGATCCGTTTTGGATACTTTCTTGTTTTCTTTCAAAATATCCTCAAGCGTTTTTTCATAGTGATATTTTCCCCTGGTCCATGATAATGTTTTCCCACCTTTTGACCATGACATAAAATCACCATCATTTCTAACATCAACTCTTTGCGTAAAACCTTTTTTATCAGCTGCACTTATGGTTAATGGTTTACCTACATACTCAAATGGTGTCACAAAGCTTCGATGGTATTCCCGAAAGGCTATCCATTTCATATCCGGAGAGATCACCGCGCGTGTTGCATTTGAAAACTTGAAAACTACCTTTTCATCAAGTCCATCTAAAGTAATGGATTTAATATTCAGCGTATCAGCTACGTAATCAGAATAATAGATTCGATCATCGGAGCCAAAGAATACGGACGGAGGTCTTTTGGCAAACATATTGCCACTCCAGGTAACATCAGCCAGTTCTGTTTCTACGTCTTTCCAATTCAATACCAATTTGAATTTGGTCTGGCCTTCTAGATGTTCTCCATCAACCAATGAACCGGCGCCTCTTAGATAAGCAACATGTCCTTTTTTGGATATAGCAATTGATCCGTACTGACTTGGAACATTACTTATTTTTTTCCTTTTATTATTATTGATCGCCATTTTATAAACGGCTCCCATATCATTATCATCCCATGCAGCAAAATAAATCATCCTGGATGCTGGATCGTATACTGGATTCGTTTCATGGTCTTTGGAGTTCGTCAAATTTTTATTATTAGATCCTTTTTTGAGATATAGATCTCCCATGGATTCATATAAAATTCCACCTTGAATTTTTGTTGACCACCGGTGAGTCCGGCTCGTGGCTTTTGATCGTGGGACATCAACTTTAAATCGAATAGTTTCTTTTATCTCCCGATTTACCGGAGCTGAAAATTCAATTTTGCGTGCTTTTCCTGTCCGAACTTTTACCGCATAAATCCCGCCCATATATGACACAAATATTTCTTGGCCATTTGGATGCCAGCTCATATTAGTGTAAGAGCCATAAAAGCTGCCACTATCCTGCCGATCAAAATCGAGTTTTCTGTTAACTACTTTCTCTTCACGCGTTTCTAAGTCATGAACAACTAAGACTGTCTGCCGATCATCTCGATGTACATAGGCAAGCTGTTTACCATCGGCTGATAATGTTGGATTGGATGCACCGCCTGGCCGGTCAATGTAGATCTCTACTTTTCCATTTTTCATATTAAACGTTTTGATTCGATCGCCACTTTTATATAGAGATCCATCACCATGCGCAAAATAAATCAATCCATTGTTTGGGTGCATTTGAAAGTGAGTTACTGGCGTACGAGCTCCTGCTGGGATAATCACTTGTTTTTCCCCAAACATATTGAACATATAAACGGGATGCCTAACTTTCATATTCAGAGCCGTTCCAAATACATGCCTTCCATCAGTTGACCAAGTGCCTTGATGTACCGGTAATTCCATTTTTGAAACATTGGTCATCTCGGCACTATAGATGTCATACACCCACAGGTCATCACTTCCACTTCGATCTGAAGTGAACATTATTTTTTTACCATCAGGGCTATATCGCGGAAACATATTCCATGATGTGCCTTTGGTAATCGCCTCTGCTTTACCACCACTAACAGACATAGTATAGATATGCCCTAATAGATCAAACGCAAGTTGCCTCCCATCGGGCGAAATATCCACACTGATGAGTGTTCCTTCAGTTGCGTTATAAGATAATTTTTCTGCCTGACCAATGGTCAAGGTCAATGTAATCAATAGACTAAAATATTTTTTCATAATGTTCTCTTTTTTTTAAATCTCTAAATTTTTCATCTTCTAATTTACAATCGGACCTAAAGGACTATTGCAGTTTTCAGGTTCATTGGCAGTATAGGCCCAATCCATCACCATCCATCTACCATCTACTCTGGTAAGCGTGAATGACTCAGCTCCACAGTGTGAAAATTTTCCATTCAAATGAAAATCATATGTTGTCCAGGCAACAGCTAAGTCACCACGATACATGATAATTGGATCCCACATTCGTTCAAAGTAATCGGTCGTTTGATCACCTGTCTGTTTAAAAAACTCAGAATTTGATCGAAAGCTCATACCATCATTACGGACTCTGAACACGCGGCCCTCCTCTAGTACATGATACTTTGCTTTCTCTAAATCATTGGTGCTGATCGCAAGCAGCATCTCTTTTACTACATGCTCGATACTATCCGTTGTCGCATCTGATTTTAAACGCACGGAATTCATCGTAGAACGATCACCCGTTCCACAGGCATAAAATAAAAAACATAATATGATGATCTTTTTCATATGACTGCTTTTTACTGTTCGCCTCCAATATATACTTCTTCAGATTCAAGCTTTTCGATATGCTGTTCAAGCTTTTCAACTTTTGCGGTCAGCTCTTGAATTGCCTTTATCATAGGAACAACCAATTTTTCGTAATCCATTCGATGAAATCCATCTTCATCCACATTGACAATATTATTTTCTGCATTCATTTCAGTATTCACGGCTTTGACCTCTTGTGCAATAAATCCAACTTGTAATTTATCATAGTCTTCA
>Ga0208639_1001759_pt1 | contig 13636 bp, 9 predicted proteins | sample ETNtaG_33_FD_185772 | JGI IMG/M metagenome (GOLD analysis project Ga0208639, IMG submission 185772) | Marine microbial and viral communities from oxygen minimum zone, Eastern Pacific Ocean - ETNP201310SV76 (SPAdes) (version 2) | ecosystem: Environmental > Aquatic > Marine > Oceanic ...
AACAAGACCAATTAGCGTACCGATCATGCCCCAAGCCGGTGACATGGTTCCCATAGTTTTAAAAAGTTCTGCCTGACTCTTCTCACGAATCTCCCTGTAGTCAATTCTTGTATTAAGAATGTCCACAAGCTCTTCTTCTGAGTATCCATCTACCACCATCTGAACTCCATCTCTGAAGAAAAAATTTCTGACGCCTTCAATACCTTTTTCCAGATCCGCAGCACCCTTTCTTCCCACATCAGCCAATTCAACTGCTTCATCTACAAGACCGCCAAGCTTCTCGCCGCCACCTTTAAAAACAGCACCCATGGCTGCCCCCAGTTTCAGTACTTCTGAAAGAGGAAAGGCCACCGATACGGAAGCAATCATTCCACCGAATACAATGATAAAACTGGAGCCGGAAATAAAGACCATGGCTGAAGCACCAGCTGCTATGGCGGCCATGGCAATACCACCAACAGTGAAGCCAAGTCCTAAAAGAATTCCTACAAGTGTGGCAATATCCATAAACTAATCCTCATTTCTGGAGAAACTTGTTGTTTTCAATCTATTCTCATGAAGAGCCTTTAAAATATTCCTCACATCGTCATATTCCGGATCCATCTGGAGGGCAAGATTCCAGTTGATTGTCGCTCTTTGCGGATCGCCAAGCTGATAATAGATAGACCCCCGGCGGGCATAGGCAAGAGCCAGGTTGGGATTAAGCTCAAGAGCTGTCTCCACTTCCTGAAGCGCTTCCCTGTAGTCTCCGGAATGAAAATAGCGGAGTGATCTGGAAAGGTGACGCATGGCGCGATTAATATTTTTCTGCGATACATTCTTTTCAAGGTTAAGCGATTTAACTGAATCCGCCAGGGAAACTGACTTCTGCTGCAATAAAGATACCTGCGTAGCAAGATTCCGAACTTGGTGTCGTGACAATTTCAGTGAATCCCGAAGTACCGTTACAGCACCGTCCGCTGCCATGAGCGTGGAATCGATGATTCCGGTCCCCGGGCCTGCAATGCCATCAGGCACAGGTGACGGACCACCGGGCATTCCCGGCAGACCGGAAACACCTTTCGGTACATTCATTGTGAAATTCAATATAATGCCCGGATGTTTTCCACTGTACTTCTCCGAGAAATCGGGCAAATTTTCTATGTGGGTGAACCCTAGGCCCAGGCGGTAATCCGAGGTAAGGGGGATGCGGAGTCCCACATTGAGGCCCGAACCGTCGAATTCACCCACAAAATCTATTCCGCCCCACTTGGGCATATATGGTGTATTTAGCAAAACGCCTGCAAAAGCCCCCGCACCCATCCCCTGTTCATCAGCAGTTGTATCAATTTCTGTGTCGACCGTGGCACCAATGGCAGAAGAGGATGATGAAAAACCTCCGGTCCCAAAACCCATATAGGTACTCATACGATACGGTCCAAATTCCTTCTCACTGCCTACGGCGGCGAAAAAGGAGAGCTGCTTGGGGTCGAGTCTCAAACCTTCACTTGCATCATTTTCAAAAATGATATCATGCAGACCGATTGAGACTGACATATCTTGGCGAACAAAAACTTTGTACTGTGTGTGAAAACCAAACTCAGCAGGAGCAACCCATGTTTCCATGGATGTCTCAAGTTTCTCAATCTCTTCAGGATTCGCCCCTGTCCCGGAAGAAAAGCCGAGGGTAAAACGGTCAGAAACATCCATGCTAAAAAACACACCAGTCACCTGATTGTATGGTGAAAAGTTGTGAACCTCTGTGGTAAAACCGCTGGAAAAGAGGTAGGGGGACCGTTTAATGAATGTAGTCGGAATTTTCATCATGGAACCCGGGTGAATGAAAGAAACACGCGTCACTGCAGACAAGGGCACCAGAAAACAGAGAACTAGAGCGAGAATTGTTACAAAGCGCCGGGGAATCATTTCACTCCCTTCCTTAATTCCATCTGTGCAAGTCGAAGGTATTCACTTTCAGGGAAAAAATCGACTATTTCGGCAAAGGCTTGCTGGGCTCGGTCGTTCTCTCCTATCTCCCGGTACACCATACCGGTGAGGGCCATGGCATCATCGCGTTTATCAGATTCGAACAGCACATCAATCCGATCGAGCAAACTTAACGCCTCTCTGTAATTGTTCAAACGGAAGTGGCACTCAGACAACCAGTAAATAATGTTGCCAGCTGTAATATCATCAAGTTCCATCAGGGCCAGTTTTTCAAAATGCCCCACTGCCGCACCGTAATCTTCCCGCTGGTAAGCTAGGACACCATTCATGTAGACCATTTTGTTGAAGGTTGCCACTTCTGAAATCACAGCAGCATCTTCTTCAGGTAGTAACTCTGTCTCATCCTCAAGTGTAATCCCGGGAACAGGCGGCACCACAACTTCTGCTACTACAGGGGGAGAAAATGCTTCTGCCGTGACAGGGGCTTCTTGTGCAAGTAGGTCGGAGACCATTCCCCGCAATTCTTTGTTCTCTGTCTGGAGTGTTGTCATCTGACTTGCAAGTGCCTTTTCTAGCAAAGCAATTCTGTTATTCATCCGCTGGAAGTTTTCTTCCTTCAGACCGGTCATTTCATTATGAAGATTGGTTTCAAGACCTTCAATTTTTTCATGAATTCGCTTGAGCGTTTGGTGCAATTCTTTGGTGGTTGCCATGTAGACCGATCCACTGGGTTCCTTGTCTACAAAAAAGGAGGCTTCTTCTGGAGGCGATTTGATGTAGTGGTCTGTTTCTTCTTTACCGGTGGCAGGCTCAATGACCACGCCCAGATCTAGAAAAAAGTCACCTGAATTTGAAGAAGAAGACGATTGCTGGCCGCTGAGAGCGGACAGAACAAGGCCGACAGTTATAAGCGACCTCAGCCAAAGATTCTGGCTGTTGATCATTCGTACTCTTCCCAATCGATAGTATAAGAATAACCGAGAAATGACCCCACATCAGCGGGAATGATAAGTTCAAAATTGCCTGTAGCACCCGGGAGAAGTGAAGAATCAGTGGTAATTCCCGAATCAAACGTATAATAAGAACCAGCTACAAAAGTTGTGAGCGTTCTGGTCTCACCACTCCAGTTTTTCCGGAGAACAAAATTAACTTTCACAAAATCGGCCCGATTGCCACCTACGTTTTTCACCTGCCCTCCCAGTGCCACATTATTGGACCGGTCCTTTTTCTCAGCAATGTTTCCTACCAAAACAATGTTGGCGGCTCGGTCACGGCTGGCGGCTCGGTCACCTGACTCGGCAGAAACATAACGGGGTTGGGCAAGCTTGGGCATGGGAGGAGGACTGTAAGATTCCCGGATCTGCTCCGGCACATATTCAGGCTCTTCCTGTGCCATCACATTTTCCACAATCCGCACAACGGTGCTCCTGTCAATCACTAGGTAGCCCACAAGTGATTCTATTTTCAGGATCTCCTCGTCCTGATAGACCACTTTGCCAAAAACAGTGCTGCCGTTATCAAGAATAATCTCTTTCTGGTAAATGGAAAGCGGGTTGATCCACATTTCACTGCGGGCTTGGAGGTCACGAACCTGGCCAGACATGTGATCCAGTTCAGCAGCCATTTTCTTCAGCTCAAAACTGACTTCAGTCATCACATACTCTTCTTGAGGCATTCGCTCTGCTTCTCCTTCTTCCGCCCCTTCATCACCCTCACCGGCAGCGACCTTCTTCTTTGGCGCAGGTTCAGCACCAAGTGTCAGCTCAACTTCAACGTCGTCATCTTCAACGGTCACTTCCTGAGTTGCTTCTTCTCCATCACCACTAGCCTTAAGGGTGTAAGTTCCTGAGTCTATTTTTTTAAACCCAAAACCACCCTTACCAAGTCTTTTTTTAGTCGTCTCTTTACCTATCTCTTCACCGTCCGCATCCAGCAGAACAACTTCAGCTCCACCTACACCTTCACCTTCAAGATCAATTATCTTACCAGAAATCTTGTACGTTTTGGCAGGAAGAGCCGTCGCCAAGAGAAACAGGCTCGTCAGTATAAAAATACCTTTAGCTATTTGCTTCACAGCTTACCTCGGATTTATCGTTTAGCTATCTACCCCGGATTAGGGAAGCCAATCGTTCCGAGTGTAACCTAATACTGTCATATATGTCAAGAAAAAATGAAAAGGTCCAATTTTGCTCCATATGTTGCTTCTGCACTTTGTAAATGACGGGCTGTAAATTTCACAATAATGATTGACAACTTCCCGGTACAGTCTCCTTTTCTGCCGCTTTATGCTCTATCGCGACATGTAGGACCGTTATTACGCTATCGACACCACGGAATGAAAATCTTAAACCGACTTTTTGTGCTCATAATTGTTACTGTATTCAACCTGGCGGGCGGTCAATCTCTGACCGGCGACCGGGGGCGGCTTATCTCCTCTGAACTTCTAGAACATAAAACTGCATACCAAGTCGACCGGGAGCTGTCAGGGACAATTCTATTTTTCAAGGCAACCTACGGTACGTCCATCTATAAGCTGGTCTATGAAACTATTGACCCTGATGGAGAGCCCACTATTGCTTCAGGTACAGTTACGGTTCCAAAAAACCCTGATTTTGCGTTACCTATTCTCAGCTTTCAATCGGGAACCATGGTGAAACGGGATGAGGCATCCTCTGCCACAGGATTTGACGGTGGCTACGGAATCGTTGCTATGTGGACAGGTTCGTCCGGATACCTCACCGTTATCCCTGACTACCTTGGGCTTGGTGAATCTGAACTGTTCCACCCTTATCAGATGGCCGAACCGAACGCCACAGCTGTTATCGACATGCTCAGAGCAGCCCGCACCTTTTGCGAGGAAAAGAAAATAGAGACTAATGAACAGCTTTTCCTTACAGGCTATTCAGAAGGGGGCTACACCATGATGGCGACCCACAAAATGATCGAAGAAAAACATTCAGATGAGTTCAACGTCACCGCCTCCGCACCGGGAGCGGGTGCCTACGATATGTCTGGTACCATGGTAGAACTTATGTTGTCAGGTGAGGAGTATCCCTCGCCCTACTATCTTCCTTACGTACTGTTTGCTTTTGATGAATATTATAATATCTGGGAAAGCCCTACTGATTTTCTCAAAGAAGATTATGCAACGTCACTGCCTGCACTGTTTGACGGAACACACTCCTCCAGCGAAATCAACGCCGCCATGCCTTCTGTTCCCATGGAAATTATGCGGCCGGACGTCGTAGAAGAATTCAGCAGTAATGAAAACCACCCTCTCCGCGAGGCCCTCCGGGACAACGATCTCTACGATTGGACGCCCCAGGCACCCATGCGTTTATACCACAGCTCCGGTGACGACATTGTCCCTGTGAAAAATACCCGGCTAGCTTATGAAGCATTCCAAGAAAATGGCGCTACCCAGGTTGAATTGTTCGAGTGCGACTGCGGGACACATGGAGAAGCTGCAGCTATACTGCTGTTCTTGGGGTTTGCATGGATAGAAAGCCTGGCGGACAAAAATCAACCCCTTTCCCTGAAACATAACATTGCACCTGAAGAGTACAATCTTCTATCGGTCTACCCGTCACCCTTCAACAGCTCCACAAAGATCATTTTCTCCCTGAAAGAAGGTTCTGAAGTAACACTCACTGTGCACAATCTGCTGGGTAAAGAGGTAGAGATGCTTGCCCAGGGGACCCTTCCAGCAGGTCACTTTGAATTTCCCTGGAATGCCTCTCGATTTGCCGGTGGCCTTTATATCATCACACTGAAACGGACCAGCTTTCAGGGCATGAAGGAGCGGCACTCCCGGAAAGTTCTCTACCTGAAGTAGGACGAGATCAGAACCATACGACACTCTGTGGCCCGTTTTACTCTGCCAGTTTTCTTTTTCTACTGTCTTTTCCTTGTCAGCTGCCTCCCGAAAGGAAAATCTTCAGATCCCAGGGTAGTCCTTATCTCCATAGACGGCCTCCGGGCTGACATTTTTCTCCACCCCGAGGTAAACGGCTTTTCAACAGAAGATCTGCCCAACCTGAACAAGATGGCAGCTGAAGGGGCACACATAAAAGAAGTGACTACTGTATTCCCGTCCCACACTTTTCCGGCCCACACCTCTATGGTGACAGGGCGACTTCCCTTTGAACACGGGATCAACCACAACCACCTGTTCGATCCCAAACGCAACTTTGAGCCGTGGTACTGGTGGGCCGACAGTCTGAAAGTCCCTACTGTCTTCCATTTGGCTCAGGAGAAAGGTCTGGTAACGGCGGCTACGCCCTGGCCGGTCTCTGTTAACGGACCATTTGATTACCTCATTCCTGAAATTAAGCCGGTGTGGGATGAAAAGGAGTCAACTCTCGATCTTGTGCGGCAGCATGATCAACCTCCAAAGATGATTGAATATTTCGCTTTTTTCAGCGATCTCAACTCCAGTGAAGAATCAACTCAAGGCTTTCAAAGGGACTTGAACTTGCACCACATTTTCAAAACTGTCTTCCGGAAAAGCCTCCCTCATCTCACAGGTTATCACATTCTGCGGCCAGATGATGCACAGCACACACACGGTCGACGTCACGATCGGGTCCGGGAAGCATTTCTGTTCGCTGATTCACTGGTAGGTGCCGTCATAGATCTGATTACTGAGCTCAATCAATGGCCACATACAACACTTATCGTCACCGGTGATCACGGCCACGTGGATCACCACACCGACATCCGTCTCAATGCACTATTACATGAAAAGGGCCTGCTCACCGTTGGGAACAGGGGAATAACCAGTTGGCAAGTGGTGGCTCATCCATCTGGCGGGGCTGCCTTTATTCATCTGAAAAATCCATCTGACGATGCAGTGAGGCAAAACGTCGTGTCTCTTCTGGGAAATAAAGAATGGGGGCAGCTTGTTGAAGGATCAGACCTGCCGGAAACGCTAAAAGGGTACGGCGAAACTGATTTTGTTCTTCTGGCTAATGATGGCTTCAACTTTACCGGCGAGCTGGACCAGCCATTCATTTCTCCCCACCCTGGCGGTGGCCACGGGGGAGATCCAAATAACCCGCAGTTAAAAACAACACTTTTTGCCATGGGGCGGGGAATTCGGTCTGGTGCCATCTTAGAATCGAGCCACACCACACAGTCAGCGACACTCATCGCCAGGCTCCTCGATCTACCACTAAAGACGGATCGCCCGGTACCCGATATACTTAAATAGAGCGTAGGGCTTATAGCCTCGTTGCTTAATTAGGCAATTATGAGGTATATGACAATCGTCACAGCTGCACCTACAGTAGCAAAGGGAATCTGCGTCCTGACATGATCAATGTGATCGGAGGCCGATGCCATAGAAGAAATGATGGTGGTGTCCGAGATGGGGGAGCAGTGATCACCGAATACTCCACCTCCTAAAACTGCTGCAAGAAACATGGGGGTGCTTCCGTCCAAAGTTGTCGCCATGGGAACAGCTATAGGGACCATGACAGCAAATGTCCCCCAGGAAGTTCCCGTTGAGAATGCCACAAAACACGAAATGAGGAAAAGACCAATTACTGCCATTTTTGTACTAAGAACTCCTGAAATAACACCAGCTACATATACACCTGTTCCCAGCTGACGAACAGCATCCCCCAGTGCAAACGCCAGTAGAAGCAAACTAACCACAGGGATCATCCCGCCCATACCCTTGAAAATAAGATCCACAAATGTATTGAGGGGGAGGCCTCTGAACAGATTAAGGGCTGCCAAAACCACCAGACTCATTATCACCGCCCAAAGCACCGCCGTTGACCCGGAGCTGGCTTTGATTATGTCCCATAGTTCAGCATCTTCTCCTGCACTCAGTCGACCTGTTGCGTAAATGCCCACCACAATGCTCACCACCATGGTAATGACAGGTGCAACAAGATTCACCGCACGGTACTGAATCCCTTCCAGGGGTTTTACGCCTACCACATCATCGGCCACCATGGGTCGGGCACCATCTCCGTAAACTTTTCCCTCATGTTGAGCCCGAAGCTCGGCCGCTTTCATAGGGCCCAAGTTCCATTTCCGCACGATACTCAGGAAAACAATTACAATAGCTGCCATGGGATAAAAATTTACACGAATGCTCTGAAACAACAGTGCCACCGGCGATTCAACTCCTTGAACCGCCAATAGGCCCAAAATAAACGCTCCCCACCCATTGAACGGGACCAAAATACAGATCGGGGCTGAGGTAGAGTCGCATATATAAGCTAATTTCTCCCGACTTACCTTAAAACGGTCTGTAAGTGGCCGCCCCACAGTTCCCGCCACTAGGGACGTAATAGAACTTTCTACCGTCACCAGCACACCTACCAGAAAAGGGACAAGTTGTGCCTGGGTCCTGTTCCGGACCCATCGCTTTTTTTCAAGCCAGTTAACAAATCCTTGAACACCTCCTGTCGCACTCATAAGGGTAAGTGTACCCCCTACGGCCAGGCTGTAGAGTAAAATTCGTGTGTTCCCCGCATCGGAAAAAACATTCACTATACTTGCCACCGTAGAACCTGTTGCACTTATGGGATTCCAGTTGTTGAGTACTAGCCAGCCGAGCCATACACCAAATAGCAGTGCCGGGTATATCTGTTTTTTCCAGAGAGCCAGGCCAAGAGCTCCCACCGGTGGCAGGAGAGACCAGAGGCCGTAATGTTCAGGAGTCAAAATGAATGAGGAAGGTCAAATGCCCCCGACCGGGGGCTCTGCTAAGCTCAAGAAAAACCGGTCCCCTGTTTTTCTCCGCAGGGACACGCCTCAGGTGAAGTGGGAGCGGCTGATCCTGCTAACGGTGCGGGAGCACTCATAAGTTTTTCTGGCGCCTCGGCATTACAAATGGGGCACGCCTTAGGTTCTTCACCAGAAGAATAAACTAGTTCTTCGAAGGTGTGATCGCAATTTGCGCATTTGTAATCGAACATCGGCATGGCTACACCGGAAGTTTACACAGCGTCAACGGCTGTTTTCAAGCTCTGGTTTACTTCCTGGCACTCGCGAGTTCATCTTATACGCCCATGGCTTTAAATGAATCATCCATAACACCAACCGCTTCTTCTACTTCTGCTTTGGTGATAACAAGTGGTGGTGAAATTCTCATGGAATTTCCGTAGAGTCCGCCTCGACCAATAAAAAGTCCGCGCTTCTTTGTCTCTTCCATCAATTGATCGGCAGCGGCAACGTTGGGTGTTCTGTCACCTGTCGTTTCATCCTTCACAAGCTCTATCCCCTGCATAAGGCCCTTCCCACGTACTTCTCCAATGACCTTTGGATATTTCTCTTTGAGTCCCTCAAGCCCTTCCCGAAGAATTTTGCCCATTTCCGCGGAATTGTCTTTGAGGTTATCCCTCTCTATAATATCAATGGTGGCGTTTGCTGCAGCACAGCTTACCGGACTCCCACCAAAGGTGGAAATGGTATTCTTGGTAAGTGTGCTTGCAATCTCTTGGGTGGTAACTACGGCAGCCAATGGCATGCCGTTGGCAATCCCCTTGGCAACGGTGATCATATCAGGCTCCACGCCATAGTGCTCAATACCCCACCGTTTCCCAGTTCGACCGAAACCTGTCTGCACCTCATCTGAGATGAAAACTCCACCGTAATTCCGGACAATCTCTGCCACGGTCTTGAAATATTCTTCGGGAGGTGTAATAAACCCGCCTACACCCATGATAGGTTCAGCCAGGATGCCGGCAACCTGGCCTGTGGTGGTGGTACGGATCAGTTCATCAACATCTTCTGCGCAAGCCACACCGCACTCCGGATAGTTAAGCTTTAACGGGCATCTGTAACAGTAAGGTGCCACTGCATGTTTTACAGCGGAGACCTGCGTCGGTAGGGCACGCCACGATGCGTGAGCCGTAAGGGATTGGGCTAAAAGAGAACGTCCGGAATAACCGTGCCTCAGTGCTATCAGTTCTGAGTTCCCACTGTAAAGTTGAGCCATCATGACCGCTGTCTCATCAGCTTCCGTTCCGGAAGCGTTGAGAAACACTTTCTCCAGGTTCCCCGGGGCGATCCTAGCCAACCGCTCGGCCAACTCCACCACCGGCACCGTGGGGTACAGAGAAGATATGTGCGTCAAATGATTTACCTGAGCAATAACAGCGTCATTCACCTCTTCGTTGGCATGCCCCACAGAAACAGTCAGTATGCCGCCGAAGAAATCCAAATAAGAATTACCATCCATATCGGAGACACGGGTTCCCTTAGCCTCCGTTATCACAACAGGCTCCTGGTAAAAATTCTTTACAGCCTCAAAAAGGTGCTTCTTGTGTTTATCACGTACTTCCTGACTGTTCATACTGCAATCCTCATATTTTGATCAAACATACCTCTCCGCGGCGCCGGTGATGGGAATCACCACCTTCTCACCTTTCCTGATCCACCCGGCCTTAACCAATGTTTTAAATCCGAACCACGACACACCATCTTCACAGGAACCGTCCACACCGGACAGTTCATTCACCTCATGTGATGCCTCCATAATCTGAGCTTCATCCACCATGAGGGCTATCCCCCCACTGTCCCGCAAGGTCTTTAACATCCATGCGCCCCCCAACGGAGAAGGGACATTCAGGCCCAGCGCTTCTGTGTGACTCTCTTCCCACAGGTCATTTTCCTGAAGCCCTTCAGCAAATGCCTTCACGATAGGGGCACACCCATCAGATTGGACAACTACCATGCGCGGCATGCCTGTCTCTTTTTCCACCACCCAACCGAGATTAATCATTTCATTGAACGCTTTCCACATACCAATGAGGCCTGTACCACCACCGGTGGGATAAACTACAACATCCGGCAATGTCCAGTCCAGTTGCTCTGCAATTTCGTATCCCATGGTCTTTTTACCTTCAACCCTGAAAGGTTCCTTCAGTGTGGACAGGTCAAACCACTCTTTTTTCATCTCTTCACGCATCTTGCTTGCAGCTTGGGCGATAGTTCTTCCTCCCAAACACAAGTCAGCACCGTATTCTTTTGTTGCGTCAATGAAGGGAGTAGGTATCGTCTCAGGCAAGAAAACATGGCATGCGATCCCCGCAGCTTGGCAATAGGCCGAGGCGCTTACGCCTGCGTTTCCTGCTGAGGGTAGACACACCTCAGATATACCGTTCTGTCGAGCATGTGACACTGCCGTGGACATACCTCTATCTTTGAAAGACCCTGTGGGATTGACACTTTCATCCTTAATAAAGATTGTTACACCGTTATAATCAATCCCATCAGCTGTGGGTGTCCATCCTTCCCCCAGCGTCACTATATGATCATCATCTATGGGGGCCAACACATCTCTGTATTTCCAGAGCGTTCTGTTCTCCGGATCGAGATCTCTTTTATTCGGTGAAGCATTCTCCCAATCGAAAACAACCTCAAGAGGTTTACCACAGGCACAGGCAGTTTGAACACCTTCTAGAGACGATTCCTCTCCACACCAAGTACACTGATAAGTTATCTTCGACACGGGTTACTGGTTCAGAATTCTCTTAATAAGTTTCTTATCATCAGGCAAAAGTCCAGACCGCACCAGTCTGGGCGTTAAACGTCTCCATCTTTCATCACGTTGGAAGACAGATCTAAAAATAGGGAGTGCTTTCTCAACTTCACCACTGCTGGCCAACGTAACGGCTGTCCAGAATGGAAGCTCTGGATTCTCTGGATAGAAGTTGGTCGCGGCCTCATACTCTTTAAGTGCTCCCGTAATATCATTGTTTTCCATGAGATAGTCACCTCTGTTTGCATGATGGTACGCACGATGAATGCGAATGAGTCGCTTAAGTTGTACCAAAGGCTTGGGGTGGTCATCTACTCGTAAGTCAAGGACAACGTCTTTCCATTGAACACCGGTCGGTTCGCCCGAAACGATAAGCATTGCCGCGGATTGCTTACCACGAATGTCGCCACCTTCAGCCTCAGCAGCCTCCAGCGCAGCCATCATGCGGTCTGCAAGGTCCCCTTGAGTGTTTTCAAAAGCTCTAGCCATTGCCGGCCAGACAGTCTCTTTTTCCATCAAGTTGGCCTGCACAGAATAAGTCTTGCCGGTCTGATGCCCAGCAGCCTGAATACACTTCTCCCCGGTGTGTACTGCGACATTCCCGTTTATGTCAATCATGGCGACCTGGCGTAAGGCCTCCCCATCATCTTCTGCCAACAATTCCTTTAATGCTTTATTTGCCGTGTATCCATTTTTCATCCGTTCCAGCCCATCAGGTCCATAATCAACTTTTATAAAAGATTGCGTCGCAACAGCACCTACCCCCGCTTGTGCCCAAGGAACCAATGAACCTACAGAAAACCAGTGGCTTTGGACCGCCACTCCAAACTCCCTGGTCTCTGGGTCGAAAGCAACAATGGAATAAGTTGACACAGGCCTGTAGTGCGATCCCTCGGTAGCCAAAAGATGCGTTGAAAAAACTATAAGCCATGACGCCGAAAAAAGAGTAAATATTTTTTGATTGATCATTACCATCTCTCCTTCTGAATCTCCTATAAGTTACCAAGATGTGATCAGTTTTTCCGTTGCATCTTTAGAGCTGTCACCACAAGATTTGCCGCCGATCTAAACAAAATTATGTTACTGCCCAACCAGCATCATCTTTTTGATATCCCTGATGACGTAACTTATCTCAACTGCGCCTATATCTCACCCTCTCTGAAGTCCGTCACTAAGGCGGGGCGCCGGGGAATGAGGAAAAAATCTCAACCGTGGACCATAACCTCTGCAGACTTTTTTAAGGGATCAGAGGAGGCCCGAAGTCTTTTCTCTCAGATCATCGATTCTTCTCCGGAAGATATTGCTATTATACCCGCTGTCAGTTACGGAATTGCCACAGCTGCCTTAAATCTGCCAATAAAGAAAAATGAAAATGTGGTTGTGGTTGAAGAACAGTTCCCATCCAACTATTATGGATGGTCAGAAAATGTTAACCGCACGGACGGAAGGCTGGTTGTCGTTAAACGTCCAGCGGAAGGATCGCTCACTTCAGCTATCCTATCAGCAATAAATGAAAAGACAGCTGTGGTGGCCTTGCCCAACTGTCATTGGACAGACGGGGCCGTTATAGATCTGTTAGAAGTAAGTACAAAATGTCGGCAATACGGTGCTGCGCTCGTGCTTGATCTGGCTCAGTCTGCAGGCGCAATACCCTTCTCTGTCAAAGAAATTGATCCTGACTTCGTTATAGCTCCTTCCTACAAATGGCTTTTAGGGCCTTATTCGCTGGGCTTCCTCTATGTTGCGCCGAGATGGCAAAATTGCGCTCCTCTGGAGCATAACTGGATCGATCGCGCTAACAGTGAAGACTTTGCCGGTCTTGTTAATTACCGAGATGAATTTCAACCCGGGGCCAGAAAATTTGATGTGGGAGAACGAAGCAACTTTGCCCTTATGCCCATGGCCGTGGCAGCGCTGAAGCAATTACTTGAATGGGATGTAGAAAATGTAAGTGAGACGCTGGCCGCTTTCACTGAAACTATTGCGCTTCGTGCTACTGAATTAGGCCTTAATGTGGCGCCCGCCAATGAACGGGCATCACACCTTATGGGCATTCACTTTCTAGATGGTGTGCCTAAAGAACTTTTAGGGAATCTGGCGGAAAGAAAGGTTTATGTCAGTGTGAGAGGGAATTCAGTGAGGGTTTCTCCTCATTTATATAACACCGATAACGATGTAGATCGCCTGTTTGACGCCCTTTCGGCAGTT
>Ga0208639_1001763_pt1 | contig 13628 bp, 15 predicted proteins | sample ETNtaG_33_FD_185772 | JGI IMG/M metagenome (GOLD analysis project Ga0208639, IMG submission 185772) | Marine microbial and viral communities from oxygen minimum zone, Eastern Pacific Ocean - ETNP201310SV76 (SPAdes) (version 2) | ecosystem: Environmental > Aquatic > Marine > Oceanic ...
TTCCTATTTGTCTTTATGAAATTGCACATGTAGGAACAAAGGAAACTAGCCAAGTATTAACATTTTATTTCATAATGTTTATCCTATTTAGAATTTTTGACATCGTTAAGCCCTATCCAGTAAGTTATTATGATAAAAACTTTAAAAACAGTTTTGGTGTTATTATGGATGATGTCTGTGCTGGATTATATGTTGTAGCTGTTCTTGTTTTATATATGGTAATTACTACATGAAAAAACTTTCACAAAAAATAGTTAAATTATTAAGCAAAAAAAAAATTAAAATTTCTTTTGCTGAATCTTGTACAGGTGGTTTACTTTCAAGTTCTATTACATCAATAAGTGGATCTTCAAAAGTTTTTACCCTTGGATTAATTACTTATTCAAATCAAACAAAAATTAACATTCTTAAAGTTCCTAAAAAAATAATAATAAAACATGGAGCTGTAAGTTATGAAACTTGTTTATCTATGGTTAAAAATTTAAACAAAATTAGCAAAACTAATATTTCTGTATCAATTACTGGTGTTGCAGGACCTAAAGGAGGTACCAAACAAAAACCTGTAGGTTTGGTATTTATTGGTATTAAAAAAGGTAATAAAACAATAGTTAAAAAATACCTATTTAAAAATAAGAAAAGAAACTTAATTCAAAAGGCTACTGTAAAAAAAGCTTTAAATTTAGTCTTAAGACTTGCTAAATAACTTTTCTGCTCTTTTTTGAAAAGCATCAGCTATTTTTTCAAGTCCAAATTGAAAAGAAACAATCATTAAAGAATTTAAAAATTTATTTTTAATCTCAAAATCTATGTCAAAAGTAACTTCTGTTGCATTTTCTTTTTTATTAAACTTCCAATTATTTGATAAATGATTTAAAGGTCCATCAATATTTTTAACAAATATAACATCATTTATTTTATTAAATGTTACATCACTTTTATAAGTATCTTTAAATGGTCCTTTGCCAATAGTAAGATCAGCTATAATTTTTTTTAAATCACCTTCATTTTTAATTTCATGAATTTTAGCATCATGACAAAAAGGAACAAATTCAGGATATTTTTCAATATCTAAAACTAAATTTATTAGATCATCCTTTTTACATTCAATTAATCTCTTAACTGAAGCTTTTGGCATTAATGATTCTTAATTCTATTTTTTTGAAGTTTAGCAAAATCTTCATCGGCATGATATGAGGATCTTGTTAAGGGTGAAGAAGAAACTAAAAGAAATCCTTTTGATTTTGCAATTAATTCCAGTTCTTTAAATTCATCTGGATGATAATATCTTTCAAGTGGATGATGTTTGACAGATGGTTGTAAATATTGACCAATTGTTAAGAAGTCTACATCGGCTGATCTTAAATCATCCATTACTTGGATTATTTCATTATGTTCTTCACCTAAACCAACCATAATCCCTGATTTGGTGAATATTTTATTATTATTTTTTTTTGCATTTTTCAATAGTTCAAGAGATGCAAAGTATCTTGCTCCAGGTCTAACTTTTACATAAAGGCTTGGTACTGTTTCAATGTTATGATTAAATACATCAGGATTTGCCTCTAGTATTTTCTTATAAGACTCTCCTTTTCTTAAAAAATCAGGTGTTAAAACTTCAATAGTTGTAGCTGGGTTTTTGTTTCTAGTAGTTTCTACAACTTTTTTAAAATGGTTTGACCCTCCATCATCTAAATCATCTCTATCAACTGAAGTAATTACCACATGTTTAAGTTCAAGTTTTTTTACTGCATTAGCTATTTTAATATCCTCAAATGGATCTAATTTTTCAGGTTTGCCAGTTTTAACATCGCAGAATGAACAAGCTCTTGTACATGTATCTCCCATAATCATAAATGTTGCATGCCTCTTGCTCCAACATTCAGTGATATTCGGACAGTTGGCTTCTTGACATACTGTAACTAAATTACTTTTATTAACTACAGTTTTTGTTAAAAAAAATTCTCTACTGTTTATAAGTTTTGATCTTATCCAATCAGGTTTTTTCTTAATTGGATTAATAGGATTTTTAACTTTTTCAGGATGTCGAGGTCTAATTTTTTGTGTCATTATCTTTTATTATATAAATTGTCTCATTTTTTTTACCAAATAAGAATCTTTCTCTAATTAAAATTTCTATATAATCAAGATCTAGATTGTCACTTAGTAGCGAATTTTTCAAATCTAAATTATTTATTTTATTAATTAATATAAGTTCGTCTTGTTGAAGATTGTTTAAAATTTGTTTCTTTTCAAAATATGAAATAAGTCCTCTTTGGCCTGATAAAAGATTAAAGAAAAAATATAAAATCAAGAATGTTGAAATTAATAAAAAATAATTTTTTTTTAATCTTTTAAGCATTAATGAATCTTATTCATTCTAGCTCTTTTTCCAAGTTCTTCTTCTATACGGATTAATTGATTATATTTAGCTACTCTTTCAGATCTAGCTAAAGATCCTGTTTTTATTTGATTTGAATTAGTTCCGACTGCCAAATCGGCAATAAATGTATCTTCACTATCACCTGATCTATGAGAAATAATTGTTTTAAATCCTATGATCTGAGCAAATTTAATAACATCTATTGTCTCTGAAACTGTTCCAATTTGATTTAATTTAATCAAAATTGCATTTGAAGACATATTTAAAAAACCTTTCTTAAGTCTTTCAAGATTAGTAACATAAAGATCATCCCCTACTATTTGAACTTTTTTTATTGATTTCATTAATTTATTCCATGATTTCCAATCATTTTCTGCAAATGGGTCTTCTATTGATTTAATTTTATATTTATTAATCATTTTTTTGTACTCTTGAATAGATTTATCAGCAGAAATATATTTTTTAGAATGAATAGAATATTTATTTTTTTTATACAACTCATTAGCTGCAACATCCAAACATATAGACACATCTTTACCATTCACAAAACCAGATCTTTTAATTGCAGATACTATTAAATCTAAAGCTTGGTTGTTATTACTAATCATAGGTGCAAAACCACCTTCATCTCCTACAGATGTTGATAATCCTTTACTTTTAATAAGATTACTTAAATTTTTAATTACAACAAAGCAAATTCTCATAGCCTCAGAAAAACTTTTGGCCCTATCTGGTCTAATCATAAATTCTTGTATCCTAAGACCATTATTAGCATGAACACCTCCATTAATTATGTTCATCAAAGGATATGGTAACTGAAAATTTTTTTTTATTAGAAAAGATCTATAAAGAGGTATTTTTTTAACTTTTGCTGAAAGTTTTTTTACTGCCATTGAAACAGCAAGTATGGTATTCGCTCCTAATTTATTTTTTTGCCTAGTGCCATCTAAATTAATCATTAAAGCATCTATTTTTTCTTGGTTGTGAATATTTTGTCCTTTTAATTTTTTTGAAATATTTGTATTAACTAAATTTACTGCACTTAATACACTTTTGCCTAAATAACGTTTGTTATTTTTATCTCTTTTTTCAAATGCCTCGTAAGTTCCTGTTGAAGCGCCAGAAGGACAAATTGAAGATGCACTATTATTTTTTACAAAAACTTCAGCTTCAACAGTTGGATTTCCTCTACTGTCAAAAACTTGACGGGCTCTAACTTTTAAAATTTTACTCACTAATTTTTAATTAAACTATCTATGTCTGTAAGTTGTTTTAATAAATTTTCTAATTTGTTTAATGGAACCATGTTAGGTCCATCAGATGGAGCATTATCGGGATCTTGATGGGTTTCTATAAATACTCCAGCTACTCCTACGGCAACAGCTGCTCTTGCTAAGTGTTCAACAAATTCTCTTTGGCCACCACTTTTTTCCCCAAGTCCTCCAGGTTGTTGTACTGAGTGAGTAGCATCAAAAATTACTGGATAACCATTTTTTGCCATAATAGGTAATGATCTCATATCTGAAACAAGAGTATTATAGCCGAAACTCGCACCTCTTTCTGTGACTAAAATATTTTTATTTCCTGAGTCTGAAATTTTTTTTGTAACATTAACCATATCCCATGGTGCTAAAAATTGTCCTTTTTTGACATTTATAATTTTTTTAGTTTTAGCTGCAGCAATTAATAAATCAGTTTGTCTACATAAAAAAGCTGGTATTTGAAGTATATCTACATGATTACTTACTATCGAGCACTGTTCAATATTATGAATATCTGTTAAAATTGGAATGTCTAATTCTTTTCTGATTTTATCGAAAACAGGTAATGAAGCATCTAAACCCGCTCCTCTTTTACCTTTTAAACTAGTTCTATTGGCTTTATCAAAAGATGTTTTGTAGATAAAACCAAGATTAAATTTTTTTGTAATCTCCTGTATTTTTCCTGCCATATCCATTGCATGTTGTTCTGTTTCTAATTGGCATGGTCCTGCAATAATACAAATTTTATTATCATTTGAGATTTCTATATTTCCACAATTTACTTTAATGCTATTCATCTATGATTTTTTGATGCCTTGATAAATGATGAGAATAAAGGATGTGGGGCCAAAGGTCTAGATTTAAATTCTGGATGAAACTGAACTCCAATAAACCATGGATGATTTTTAAGCTCAATTATTTCTGGCAACTTACCATCGGGAGATAAACCTGAAAAAGACATACCATTTTTCTCAAATTTTTCCTTAAAAGCAATATTAACTTCATATCTATGACGGTGTCTTTCTTTAATTAAATTTTTTCCATAAATTTTTTGAATCATTGAATTTTTCTTTAATTTTGCATCATAAGATCCAAGTCTCATAGTACCACCCAAATTTTTATCTGTACCTTTTATTGTTTTGCCGTCTTTGCTCCATTCATTAATTAAACCTATAATCTGTAAACCTTTTTTATCAAACTCACTTGAGGTAGCTTTTTTTAAATTAAGTTTATTTCTTGCAAATTCAATTATGGCCATCTGCATTCCATAACAAATGCCAAGAAATGGGATTTTATTATTTCTTGCATATTTAATTGCTTCAATTTTTCCATCTGTGCCTCTTTTACCAAAACCTCCTGGAATTAAAATCCCAGAAATATCTTTAAGCTTAGATTTTATTTCTGATACTTTTAATTTTTCTGAATCTATTCGTATCAATTTTACTTTTACGTTATTATTAATACCACCATGGGTAAGAGCTTCATCAAGAGATTTATAAGCATCTTTTAGTTCAACATATTTACCAATTATAGCTATATTTACTTGTTTTTTCTTTTGTAATATTATTTTTGTAATTTTTTTCCACGGACTTAAATTTACAGGTTTTTTTGATTTTAGTTTAAAATAATCTAAAACTTGAATATCTAATTTTTCTTTAGAGAAACTTATTGGAGCTTCATATATAGTTTTTACATCAACTGTTTCAATTACATTGTTAATATCAATATTACAAAATAATGATATTTTTTTACGATGTTCCAAAGGTATAGGTCTTTCCGATCTACAAATTATTATATCGGGTTGAACACCAATACTTCTTAATTCTTTAACTGAATGTTGTGTGGGTTTTGTTTTAATTTCATCTGAAGATTTTAAATAAGGAACAAGAGTAAGATGAACAAATAATGCATTTTTTTTTCCAATATCATTAGCAAATTGTCTTATTGCTTCAACAAAAGGCAAACTTTCGATATCTCCAACAGTACCTCCAATTTCACAAATGATAAAATCTTCTTTTGAAGAATCATTTTTTATAAATTCTTTTATACGATCAGTAATATGTGGAATAACCTGAACTGTTTTACCAAGGTACTTACCTTTACGTTCTTTTCGAAGTACATCGTTATAAATTTTACCTGTAGTAATGTTGTCTGATTTTTTTGCAGAAACTCCTGAAAATCTTTCATAATGTCCCAAATCAAGATCCGTTTCAGCTCCATCATCAGTTACAAAAACTTCACCATGTTGAAATGGGCTCATTGTACCAGGGTCAACATTTAAATAAGGATCTAATTTTCTTAATCTAACTTTATAGCCTCTTGATTGAAGAAGATAAGCCAGAGATGCTGAAGAGAGTCCTTTTCCTAAAGATGAAACCACACCGCCCGTGACAAAAATAAATCGCGCCATGGAAGTATCTTATAACGAATAAAAAAGTAATTGAAAAGTATTAATTATTATTTTCTGGAATTGAAGGTGTATCTTCAGTATTTTCTTCAATTGTGTCCAAAACTGAAGAGGTTGGAGCTAAATCACCTCTTGAGACAATAGTTAATCCTAAGCTACAAATAATAAATAAAGTTGCAACAACAGCTGTTGCCTTTGTCATAAAATTACCTGCTGATCTTGAAAACATAAAACTTTCTTGAGAAACTCCAATTCCAAGTGCACCACCTTCAGATTTTTGGATCAAAACTAATAAAACCAGAATGATCGCAAATACAATGTTTAGTACTAATAATATATTTTCCATGAGGGGTTAATTATATGTTTTTTTAATTATATCAATAAATTTTTTCGGATCTTGAGATGCCCCACCTATTAAATAACCATCTATATTATTAATTAATTTTAATTCATAAATATTTTTAGGATTAACTGATCCACCATATAAAACTTTATTATTTTTAATTTTTTTTTTTATGAAATCTATTGTTTTAAATAATTCATTGGATTTTGGAATTAAACCTGTCCCAATAGACCAAACTGGTTCATAAGCTATTATTATATTTTTTTTATTTTTTATTTTATTTAAACCTAATTTAATTTGTTTATTCAAAATTTTCTTGGTAATTTTTTTTCTTTTTTCTTGTAAAGTTTCACCAATACAAAAAATTACTTTAAGACCAGATTTTAAAGCATTTTTAATTTTAAGATTAATTAATTTATTAGTTTCACCAGCTTGTCTATTTTCTGAATGTCCAATAATAACATATTTTGCACCAACATTTTTCAACATCATAGAATTGATTGAACCAGTAAATGCTCCATAAGTATCTTGTTCATGGCAATTTTGTGCACCAACATCAATATTAGTGTTTTTTAATTTTTTTGACATAGGTCGTATTAAAGTACTTGGCGGACAGTAAATTATTTTTATAAATTTATTTTTTTTAAAGGTTTTAAAAAATTTAACCACCTTATGTATTGAATTTAAGGAATTTAAACCACCAAACATTTTCCAATTAGCAATAAAATACATATATTTATTTGTCATCTGCTATATTTTAATCTATAGGTTTGCTTTTTATAGATCAATAAATTTATAGAGTAATGATAAGTAGTTTTAGAAATTTTGCCAAAACTAAATTTGCTGGCTTGTTAGTTTTTATAATAATTATCCCATTTGTATTTTGGGGCATGGGAGGTATGTTTAGTAGTGGAAATTCTAACAATGTAGCTAAAATAAATAATACAAATATTTCTACAAAAGAATTTATAGATTATTTAAATAACTCCGGTGTTGCCCAACAAACAATTAAGGAAAATTTAAATAATAATATAATTGAAGAACTCTTATCTGGACTTGTTTCAACTACATTATTAAATTTAGAAATTAAAGATTTTGACCTTATTATTACAGAAATAACTTTGTTAAAAAAAATTAAAGAAAATAAAAATTTTCTCGCAGAAAATGGTAAATTTCAAAGATTAAAATACGAAAAATTTTTACTTGAAAACAATTTAACAGCACCGAGCTTTGAACAAAGATTAAAAAACAAAGAATTACAAAAAAATTTATTTGATTATATAGGTGCTGGAACAGTTTCTCCGAAATTTTTAATAAAAAAATTATATGAAGAAGAAAATAAAAAACTTGAAATTGAATTTATTGATTTAAAAAATTTCTATAAAAAAAATGAAGATATTACTGAAAAAGAATTAAAAAATTTTATTGAAGATAATAATGATCAGCTAAAAGTTGAATATATTGATTTTAATTATGCATTAATCAATCCTCAAAATTTAATTGGTGTTGATGAGTTTAATCAATCTTTTTTTGACAAAATTGATCAAATAGAAATTGATATATCAAATGAAATTCAATTTGAAACGATTGTTTCTAATTTAAAAATAACACCAGTAAATATAACTGATTTTATATTTTCATCAGATAAAAATGAAATTGAAAAAAAAATATATGAATTAAGAAATAATAAATTTGATATATTTGAAAGTGGCAATAATTATATTCTTTATAAAATTGATAACATTGAGCAGAAAGTACCTGATTTAAATAATAGACAAACAAAAACTCAGATTATTGAGTTAGTTTCACAGAAAAATAAATTTGATTATAATAGAAAATTATTAGAAAAAATTACAAATAAAAAATTTAATAACAGTGATTTTTTAGAAATGGGACAAGATAAAATCAAAACAACAAAGTTAAACTCAATAAAAGATAATAAAAAATTTGAGATTAATGCTGTTGAAGTTTTATATTCTTTACCAGTTAATTCTTTCACTTTAATTAATGATGAAGAAAAAAATATTTACTTGGCTAAAGTCAAAAAATTTCAAAAAGAATTAATTGATTCAAATAATGATAAGTTTAAAGAATATGCTAATAAACAAAAATCAAATAGCAAAAATACTTTGCTGAAATCTTATGATTTGTTTTTAAATAAAAAATATGATGTTGTTTTAAATCAAAAAACAATAGAACGAGTTAAAAATTTCTTTCAATGATAATTAATCGAAGCTTCAAAGAATTTAAGTTTCGACATAGAGGCAAAAAAAATCAAATAATATATATATCTAAAAAAGTTAAAAATGATGATGATGTAACAAATTTAATAGATAATTTTTTATTAGAAAAAAATAGTTTTATTTTCGAATCTGTTGAAAAAGGCAAAATAAAAGGCAGATATACAATCTTTGGTAAGAATCCAGATAAAATTTGGGAATTTAACAATAACAATTCTTACTTAATTAAGAATAAAAAAAAATATAAATTAAAGAAAAAGCCTGAGAAATTAATTGAAAGTATAATAGAAGAATTTAAATTTAAAATTCCTTCAGGCTTACCTCCTATATCATCTCTAATATCAGGTTACTTTTCTTATGATTCAATTAGATACATAGAAAATATTCCAAATAATTGCAAAGATGATCTAAAAGTGCCTGATGTTAGACTTTTAAGACCTAGAACTCTAATAATTCATGATAATGTAAAAAGAAAGATTTTTTATATTATTAATATTTTTCAAGATGAAAAAATCAATAATTACACAAAAAAATATTTTGAAATTAAATCAGAACTTTCTAAACTTTTAATTCAATCTTCAAATAAAAATTTAATCAAATCAAATTCAAATATATCAAGTAAAGTTATTGTTAAATCAAACACATCAAAAAATAAATTTCTTAAAATGGTTAATAAAGCAAAAAAGTACATTAAGCTTGGAGATATTTTTCAAGTTGTTTTAAGTCAAAGATTTGAGGCAAAATTAACAAAAAACCCTTTAGAGATTTATAAAAAACTTAGGGTAACTAACCCTTCTCCATTTATGTATTTCTTTAATTTTAATGACTTTCAAATTATAGGAGCAAGTCCTGAAATTTTAGTAAGATTAAGAGATAATAAGATAACTGTCAGACCTATAGCGGGGACAAGACCTAGGGGAAAAAATATAAAACAAGACAAATTTTATGAGAAAGATTTACTTAAAGATAAAAAAGAACTGTCCGAACATTTAATGTTACTTGATTTAGGTAGAAACGATGCTGGAAAAGTATCCAAAATAAATACAGTAAAAGTTACTGAAAGCTTTGTTATTGAAAGATATTCACATGTAATGCATATAGTTTCTAATGTGATTGGAGAATACAATAAAAAATTTTCCAAGTTTAAATCTTTATTAAGCGGTTTCCCAGCAGGAACTGTCTCTGGAGCACCAAAAATCAGAGCTATGGAAATTATAGATGAATTAGAAAACTCAAAGAGAAAAGTTTACGCTGGTGGAATTGGTTATTTTTCTGCAAATGGTGAATTTGATACATGTATAGCTCTAAGAACAGCTGTTGCTAAAAAAGATAAGTTTTATGTCCAAGCAGGGGCCGGTATTGTTGCTGATAGTATACCAATAAAAGAATACGAAGAAACGATTAACAAAGCTAAAGCTTTAATTAATGCATTAAAATAATGAAAATATTATTAATAGACAACTACGATAGTTTTACTTTTAACTTATTCCATTATTTATCATCATTAAAAACTAATGTTGAAGTAATTAGAAATGACAAAATTACTTCAAAAGAAATCCTAAAAAAAAAATATGATAAAATTGTAATTTCACCAGGCCCAGGTAATCCCAATCAGTCAGGTAATTGTTTAAAAATAGTAAATTCTCTTTATAAAAAAATACCAATATTAGGTGTTTGTTTAGGACATCAAATAATTGGTCAAGTTTTTGGTTCAAAAATTATTCAAGCTAAAAAATTAATGCATGGAAAAACTAGTAATATTATATCCAAAAAGACTGGAATATTAAAAAACTTACCTAAAAATTTTAAAGCAACTAGATATCACAGCTTAATAATTGATAAAAAAACTTTATCAAAAGACCTTGAAATTACTGCTGAAACTAAAGATGGATTAATTATGGGAATTCAACATAAAAAATACGATGTTCATGGAGTGCAATTTCATCCCGAAAGTATTAAAACTAAGCTGGGAATAAAAATTTTGAAAAACTTTGTAAAATTAAAAAATTAATGAAGGAATATTTAGAAAAAATAAGAAGCAAACAAAACTTAACTTTTGATGAAAGTAAAGCTGCTTTTCAAATATTAATGGAAGGTAAGGTAAATGATCAGGAAATATTTGATTTTTTAACTTTGTTATCTGCTAAAGGTGAATCTTCGGAAGAAATAGCTGGTGGTGTTTATGTTTTGAGAGATAAATCAAAAAGAGTTAATGTAGATAATTGTGTTGATACTTGTGGAACAGGTGGCGATGGCATGAATACACTAAATATTTCAACCGCATCAGCGTTACTATTAGCTAGTATGGGTGTTAAAGTAGCTAAACATGGAAATAAAGCAGTTTCATCAAAATGCGGATCTGGTGACGTTTTAGAGGCACTAAATATCAAAATAAATTTAGAACCTAATAGTATTGAAGATCAAATTAATAAAAATAATTTTGGTTTTATGTTTGCACCTAATTATCATAGTGCAATGAAATTTGTAGGCCCAACTAGAAAAAAAATTGGTAAACGAACTATATTCAACATGATTGGACCTTTAAGCAGCCCTGCCCTAGTCAAACGGCAAGTTGTCGGGGTATTTGATAAAAAACTGTTAAAGATATTTGCAAATGCTTTGAATAACTTAGATATTAAATTTGCATGGATTGTAAATAGTGAAGATGGACTGGATGAAATATCACCATATGCAAAAACAAATGTTATTCAATTAAAAGATAATGTAATTTCAGAAATTATTATTGATCCAAAAAAATTAAACGTAAATGCTGATAAGTTTGAAAATCTTATTGGCAATGATGCAAAATTTAATGCAGATAAAATGATTAATATTTTTAAGGGTGAAGATAATGATTTTTCTAAAGCAGTTTGTTTAAATACTGCTGCTGGATTAATTGTAAATGAAACTCATCAACAATTTAATGATGCTTACGCAGATGCACGAAAACATATTTTATCTGGAAAAACTATAAAACATTTGGAAAAAATTCAAAATGTCTGAAAATGTTCTTGATAAAATTATTAAAAAAAAAAGTGAAACATTAGTTAATCTAAAAAAAACTATAGAATTAAATTCTTTAAAAGATTTAATTGATAAAAATAATTCATTTATTAATTTTAAAGAAAAAGTTGAAAATAATATAAATTATAAAAAATTTTCAATTATTGCTGAAATTAAAAAAGCAAGTCCTTCAGCAGGTATTATTGTTAAAAATTACAATCCTGTAGAAATAGCCGAAATTTATAACAATAATAAAGCTACTTGTTTATCTGTTTTGACTGAAGAAGTTTTTTTCTTAGGTAACTTAACACATATAAGTAAGATAAAACAAAAAATAAAATTACCTGTTCTTTGTAAAGATTTTTTTATTGATAAATTTCAAATACCACTTGCAAAAAGTTATGGAGCTGATGCAATATTAATAATCTTGGCTGGTGTTTCTGATAATTTAGCTTCAGAGTTATATGACGAAGCATTAAAATATAAAATGTCAGTTATTGTTGAAGTACATACAGTTGAAGAGGCTAAGAGAGCTTTAAAATATAAAGATGCTTTAATAGGTATAAATAATAGAAATCTCAAAACTCTCAAAACAGATATAAATACAACTTATGATATTTACAATATTCTTATAAATCATAAAGGACCTCTAATTTCTGAAAGCGGAATTAAAACAAAAGAAGAGCTCTTAGAACTATCTAAAAAAACATCTATTAAGACTTTTCTAATTGGTGAATCACTTTTGAAAAATTTAGATAATAATTCTATCTTTTCTATTTTATAGGTAAATTAACCCCTATTTTATTAGCTTTTTTTACTATTGTGAACTGTAAAGAACTTTTGTAGAACATATTTTGTACGATATTTGTTCTTATGCTAACAAAAAAACAAAAAAACCTATTATTATTTATCAACAAGAAGTTGAGAAATTCTGGTGTTTCACCTTCTTACGAAGAGATGAAAGAATCTCTAAATTTAAAATCTAAATCTGGAATACATAGATTGATCAGCGCATTGGAAGAGAGAGGATTTATTAAAAGACTCGCTCATAAAGCAAGAGCTTTAGAAGTTATCAAATTACCAGAAACAGCATCGGCTAATGATATTTATAATAGTTTTTCACCTAGTGTTATTAAAGGTGGTTTAGATGAGAAAAAAACCTCATCTGATGATGTTGAGGTACCAGTTTTAGGTAAGATAGCTGCAGGAACTCCAGTTGAAGCTATTCAAAATGAAGTTTCTAGAATACCTTTACCAAGTAATTTGGAAAAAAATGGAGATTATTTTGGCCTTAAAGTTCAAGGTGACTCAATGATTGAAGCTGGAATAAACGAGGGAGATACAGTAATAATAAAAAGAACGGATTCAGCTGATAATGGAAAAATTGTTGTAGCTTTAATTGATGAACATGAGGCTATGCTTAAAAGAATTAGAAAAAAAGGCAAAGTAGTTGCTCTTGAAAGTGCAAATAAAAACTACGAAACTAAAATTTTTGGCCCTGATAGAGTAAAAGTTCAGGGTGTTTTAGTATCTTTATATAGAAACTTCTAAAAAAATAGTCTAAACAATTTTAATGAAAAAAGTAGCAACTAGATTTGCTCCATCCCCTACTGGCCCTTTACATATTGGTGGAGTTAGAACAGCTTTATTTAACTGGTTATATTCCAAAAATCAAAAAGGTTCTTTTTTTCTAAGGATTGAAGATACTGATAAAGAAAGATCAAAAGATGAATATAAAAATCAAATAATACAATCTCTTAAGTGGATAGGTATTAAAAACGATGGAAATGAATATATTCAATCAAAAAAAATAGATGACCACATTAAAGTTGCGAACGAATTACTAAAAAATGGTCATGCTTACAAATGTTATTGTTCAAATGAAGAAATAGAAGAACAAAAAAATAGAGCAAAACAAAAAAAGATTCCTTACATATATGATAGAAAATGGCGAGATAAGAATGAAGCTAATGCGCCAAAAGATATTAAACCA
>Ga0208639_1001771_pt1 | contig 13607 bp, 9 predicted proteins | sample ETNtaG_33_FD_185772 | JGI IMG/M metagenome (GOLD analysis project Ga0208639, IMG submission 185772) | Marine microbial and viral communities from oxygen minimum zone, Eastern Pacific Ocean - ETNP201310SV76 (SPAdes) (version 2) | ecosystem: Environmental > Aquatic > Marine > Oceanic ...
TGGGAATGCATAAAAGCTGGACCTGATGTTGGAAAATACATCTTCCAAATGAAAGTGTACAGAGATTGTAATGGTATTACTTTTTCACAAACTTCACAAACTCTAGATGCTCATAATTATCCAGCTCTAGGTTCTCAAACTCCGATTCTTTTAAACTTCATCTCTATTACAGATATTTCCCCTGATGGATCAATTTTATCAGGTAATAGTTGTTTTGATTGTACTTTAGGACAAGTTGGTGCTGTGGAAGAATATGTTTGGCGTTCAGATCCAACAATTATGGTTGGAACTCCTCCTGCAGAAGGATGGCATTTTACTTGGGGAAGTTGCTGTAGAAGTAGTAATATTGATAATGGGATGTCAGATGATCCTTGGACTTTAAGAGCTGTAATGTATCCTTATACGGATCCAATGACTGGAAATGCGATTCCTGCTGACCCATGTTTTGATTCATCCCCTTCTTTTAAAGAACAAGCTAAAACAATTATATGTACAGGATATGAATTTTCATATTCACATAATGCTTTTGATGATGAATTAGATGCTATTGAATATTCTTGGGGAACACCACTTGGAGAAAATATGAATTATAATCCTTCAGTACCAAATTCTACTGCACTTGTTTTTTCAGCTCCTTATTCTGTAAATTCTCCTATTCCTGGTATGCCAACTTTAGACGCTTCAACTGGTGAAATAACGTACAACTCTAATACTCCTGGAGTGTTTGTAACCTGTATAAAAGTAGAAGCAAGGAAATGCGGACAATTAGTTGCTGAAATTTACAGAGAAGTACAAGTAGTTTTAGTAGACTGTGGATTGTATGTTCAGCCAACTGATGGATTTAATGATCCTCCAACAATTACTGAAGCTTTTACTGATCCTGTAACAGGAATGCCTACTTATGAAACAACAGTTTATGCGGGACAACTTGTTCAATTTACCATTGAAGCAGAAGATCTCGATACTTATGCAGGGGGTCAGTTTCAGGAAATTACTTTAGATGCTGATGGTGGTCAATTTGCTTCTGATTATGTGTCTGTAAATAATTGCGCAAATCCCCCTTGTGCTACTTTTAATAATGGAGCTGGAGTTACTCCTCCATTTACTGCTCCTGGAATTGTATCCGGGGTATTTGAGTGGCAAACAGATTGCGCTCACATGACAGCAGATGTTGGTTGTAATACTACATCAAATGTGTTCACTTTCCTTATTAAGGCTAATGATGATTTTTGTCCTGCAAATGGAATTAGTATTGCTACAATTAAAATTACTGTTGTTCCACCTATCCCAGATTTAAGATGTACTGAAGTGTTGGAAAATGGAGATGTAGTGCTTACATGGAAATATGTTGATGGAGCTCCACCTACTGCAGAACCATATATGGTATGGCATTCAAGTAATCCAAATGGTCCTTTTACTTTAATTGATAGTGTTTTCTTTCCTGTAACAACATATACACATGCTTCTGCTGGTGGAAATGATATTGCTCAATATTATTACCTTTCTACAGAGGAAGGTTGTGGTGTTTTAGCAGGAGATTTAAACTCAGATACATTAGCTAGTATTTTTATAGATGTTATACCAATAAATCAGGGGATTACAGCTAATTTAAATTGGAATGCGATTCATGATCCTTTACTATATACTTCTTCTACAGACTATGAATTGTTCTTAAAAAATCCTAATACTATTTTTACTAACATATTAACTACTCCCATGTTGAATTATATCCATAATGCAGAGTTTTGCGATTATTCTCCAGAGTTTTATGTGGAAATTGATGATGCTAGCGGATGTACTTCAAAATCTAATATTGGAGTAACTAATTTACTAGATACAATAACTCCTGTCACTCCAGTAATCACTGACGTTTCTGTAGATGTAAATGGAAAGGCGATAATTTCTTGGACATCTTCTCCAGGAGCAGATTTTTATGCTATCTACAAACAAGACGAGTTTGGAGTCTGGGTAACTATTGATTCTGTATTTGGGGTAAATAATACGACATATACAGATTTAAACTCTAATGCTGCAAATCAATTTGAGCTGTTTGAGGTTAGAGCTCTAGATAGTTGTGGTAATGCGTCACAGACTAGCATTGAACATAACTCTATGAATTTAGAATCAGAGTTACATGCTTGTGACAATACTATAAGTTTAGATTGGAACGATTATATAAATTGGAGTGGTGGGACAGATCATTATGAGATAGTAATTAATGAATCTACTTGCGGGATTGACCCAGGTCAAACGATAAGATTAGAAGGTGATGTTACAGATTTCGTACTTGATATTATTCACTCATGCACTTATAATATTTATATTTTAGCATATAATTCAGACTCTACTTATGTGGCAATGTCTGATTTAATTACTTTTTATGCAGATTTACCTAAAAAACCCGATTTTAATTATATTACTACTACAAATGTAGACCATGTAGATGGAGCGGTTGATATATCCTGTTATATTGATAATACAGCAGTTATTTCCAGGTATGAAATTGACAGATCTGAAAGAGAAACAAATAATTTTCTTAATATAACTTCTGTTCCTTTTCCTAGTAGTGGAGATATGATTTATTATCATGACATAGGTGTAGAAACAAAAGATCATTTTTATCAATATCATGTGTTTCCGATAGATACTTGTGGAAGAAGAGTTTTATCACCACTTGTTCCTCTTTGGGCAATTGACACTTCTATATCTCAAACTATTTTGTGTGAAGTGGAAATAAACACAGATTATGGAAATATTTTATTTCCAGAAGAATATACCAATACAATTTGGTTTAATAATTATATTGAGTGGTTAGGAGATGTATCTCATTATAACTTATATCGTTCGGTAAATAGAGAGCCATATGTATTAATTCCTTTACATACTTTTTATCCAGGAGATTCATTGATTTATGTAGATTTAGTTACAGAATTTGTGGATGGAAATGGTAGGTTCTGTTATTATATTGAAGGAGTAGAAGGAAATGGAAATAATTTTGGTTTTACAGAAAGAAGTTTATCAAATATTGCTTGTATTTCTCAAATTCCAAAGTTATTCGTTCCGAATACATTTACTCCTAATGATGATGAACATAATGAACTATTTAAGCCTGTAACCGCTTTTGTTTCTGAAGAAGGATATTTTTTCACTATTTATAGTAGAACTGGAGAAGAGATTTTTACCACAAATGACCCAACAAAAGGTTGGGACGGTAAATATCAAGGAAAAGACGCACAAGTGGGTAATTATGTTTACCATGTTCAGTATATAAATGGAATAGGAGAGCTTACAGAAAAAACTGATTTAGTTTCACTAGTTCGATAAATATAAATCCATATTATTTTTAAAGTCCCTTTTTGGGACTTTTTTCAACTCTTATAAAGATAAAATTAGTATTTTTGCGGACAATTTTAATACCAAAGTTTATGGAATACGATAATAAAATTATAGGAGAGGGATTAACATTTGATGATGTTTTAATTGTTCCTCAATACTCAGAGATCCTTCCTCATCTAGTAGAAACTAAGAGTCGTTTTTCAAAAAACATAGAATTAAATGTTCCTTTAGTTTCTGCAGCTATGGATACAGTAACCGAATCAGCAATGGCTATTGCTATTGCACAGGAAGGAGGTATTGGTGTTCTTCATAAAAACATGAGTATCGAATCTCAAGCATTAGAAGTGAGAAAGGTAAAAAGATCAGAAAGTGGTATGATTTTAGATCCGATAACTCTAAATAAATCTGCGATAGTTGGGGATGCCTTACAAATAATGAAGGAAAATAAAATTGGAGGTATTCCGGTTGTAGACTCTGACAATAAATTAGTAGGAATTGTTACTAATAGAGATTTGAGATTTGAAAAAGATATGAGTCAGAGCGTTTTGGATGTCATGACTTCTGAAGGTATTGTTACTACTGAACTTACTGATTTAGAGAATGCTGAAAAAATACTTCAGGAAAATAAAATTGAGAAATTACCAGTAGTAAACTCAGATAATAAGTTAGTTGGTTTAATCACTTTTAAAGATATTATCAAGAATAGAATGCGTCCGAACGCATGTAAAGACAAGTTTGGAAGGTTAAGGGTAGCTGCAGCTGTTGGTGTAACAGGAGATGTTATGGAAAGAGTAGAGGCTCTTGCAAAATCTTCAGTAGATGCTATAATAATTGATACTGCTCATGGACATTCTAAAGGAGTGATTGATATCTTGAAGAAAGTGAAAGCAAAACATAATAACATTGATATAATTGTAGGGAATATTGCTACTGCAGATGCTGCACAAATGTTAATTGATGCAGGTGCAGATGCAGTAAAGGTTGGTATTGGTCCTGGTTCTATTTGTACAACAAGAATTGTTGCTGGAATTGGAGTTCCACAACTTACTGCTGTAATGAATGTTTTCTCTACTTGTAGTAAGAATAATATTCCGTTAATAGCAGATGGAGGAATCCGTTATTCTGGAGATGTTGTAAAAGCCTTGGTTGCAGGAGCAAGTTGTGTGATGCTCGGATCTGTACTTGCAGGTGTTGAAGAAGCTCCTGGAGAGACAATCATATTTGAAGGAAGGAAGTTTAAAACATACAGAGGAATGGGGTCTATCGAGGCAATGCAGAGAGGTTCAAAAGATAGATATTTTCAATCTGAAGAATCAGATTCTAAGAAATTAGTTCCGGAAGGAATTGTCGGAAGAGTTGCTTACAAAGGAACTTTATCAGAAGTAACTCATCAGATTATAGGAGGATTAAAATCTGGAATGGGTTATTGTGGAGCAAATAATATAGAAGAGTTACTTACTGCTAGATTCGTAAAAATCACATCTTCAGGTATGACAGAAAGCCACCCACATAATGTAACTATTACAAGAGAATCTCCAAATTATAGCAGAAGATAAAATAAAGTAATAAATCACTAAATAAATCGTTCATTGAACACAAAAATTAATATAAAAAATGAGTAAAAAGATTCTTTTATCAGTAGGCATATTCTTAATTTCAGTTAAGATAACAAATGCACAAGAAATTATCAACATTTCAGGAAATTCAATAACAGTTCAGGAATTTGAGAACACCCTGATGAAAAATAATCATAATAGAGAAATAACAAAAGAGTATTTAGACGAATATGTAGAATTGTTTATTAATTACAAACTAAAAGTTTTACAAGCAAAGGAGATGGATCTAGATAAGGAAGAAGCTTTTGTTTCAGAATTAGAAGTGTATAGAAAACAATTAGCTAAACCTTATTTACAAGCAAAAGAATATAAAGAAGATCTTATTAATGAAGCTTATGAAAGAATGAGATATGATGTAAATGCATCACATATTTTATTCAGATTAAATGAAAACTCTACTCCATCAGATACATTGTTAAAATACAATTTAGCTAAAAAAGCTAAAAGCAGAATAGAAAGTGGAGAAATTACATTTGAACAAGCTGTTGCTGAATATTCTGAAGAAACTTCTAATAATGGTAATTTGGGTTATTTCACTGCTTTCGATATGGTATACTCTTTTGAAACAGCTGTTTATACTACTGAAGTTGGGAAAATTTCGGACATTGTAAAAACAAAATATGGATACCATTTAGTAAAAGTAAATGATAAAAGACCAGCAGTTGGTGAGGTAAAAGTTTCTCATATTATGTTTAAGTTTCAAAAAGGAGTAAATGCAGAAACAATATCTAAAATAAAACTCAAAGCAGATGAGGTGTACAATAAATTATCATTTGGAGAGGATTTCGCTGTTTTAGCAGACAGATATTCTGAAGATAGATCAACTGCAATAAAAGGAGGTGCATTACCCTGGTTCGGTCTTAATAAAATGGCTAAGGAATTTGAGGACGCTTCCTTTTCATTAGAAAGTGTAGGTGATTTTACACAACCATTTAAAACAGAATATGGATGGCATATTGTAATTTTAAATGATAAAAATATTATAGGTTCCTTAGATGATCATAAAGAGGAAATAAAACGAAAAATTGAAAAAGGATCTAGAAATTTATTAAGTGAGTTAGCTCTTTTAAAGAAACTTAAATCGGACTATAACTTCACAGAACATCAGTATAATACTTACAGAAAAAACACCGTGAAAGAGTCTATAGACTTAGATAAATTATTTACATCTTCATTAACTACTGAAGATATTAAGAGATTTGAGAATGATAATAGAGGACTATTTTCATTAGACGGAATTATTTATACTCAACAAGGTTTCAAAGATTTTATCTTAGAACATCAAGAATCAGGTTTAGACTTTGAAATGATTTATCAAAGATTTGTAGATTTTACTTGCTTAGAATATGAAGAAAGTAAATTGGAAGATAAATATCCTGAATATAAAACATTATTAAATGAGTTTCGAGATGGTATTTTACTTTTTGATTTAACTAGTAAGATAGTTTGGACAAAAGCTATGGAAGATACAATTGGTCTGCAAAGATATTTTGAAACAAATAGAAAGAATTATGTTTGGGAAGATAGAGTGGAGGCAAATATTTATACTTGTGCAAACTATAAGGTAGTTTCTAAATTAAAAAGATTACTCTGGAAAAAGAATAAAGATATGGTAACTATTGAAGAAATTCAAGAATCCATAAATAAGAACTCTCCATTAAATTTACAAATTAGTTCTTCAAAATACTCGAAAGGAGACAATAAATTTGTAGATCAAGCAAAATGGAGAAAAGGTACTACTGAAATTCCAACAGAATCTGATGCAATTATTGTTGTTGAAATAACAGATATTGTTCATTCATCAGATAAAGAACTTAATGAAGTTAAAGGAAAAGCAATTTCAGATTATCAAAATTATCTAGAAGAGCAATGGTTAATTGTACTCAGAGATAAGTATGTTGTTATCGTTAATGAAGAAGTTCTTTATTCAATTATCAAATAAGTTGAGGTTTTCAATAATACTAATATCAATTATATCACTTTTATCTTGCTCTTCTGAAAAAGAGGAATCCTTTTTAGCATCATATAAGGATAATAAACTTACTTTAGATGAGGTGTTATTAAACAAACCTCCTTCAATAGATTCCGCAACTTTTGTAAATGAATATATTAATAATTGGCTACGAAATAAGGTTATTGTAAATAAAGCTCAGTTATACATTGAATATGATAAAGAGTTGCAATCACAAGTAAATTCCTATAAAGAAAGTCTAATAATAAACAAATATCAGAATGAGCTAATAAATAATGATTTTGATACAACTGTTCTCAAAAGTAATATTGAAGAATATTACACAAATCATAAACAAGATTTTATTCTACATAAAAATATAGTTAAAGCTCGGTTAGTAATCATGGATAAAAAAACTCTGAACTTAAAGAAGATCGAGAAATTAATTATTAGTAAAGATGTTTTGGGAATGAGTGAACTCTCTGAATTTTGTGAAATGTATGCTGAGAACAGTTTTCTAAATGATTCTGTTTGGGTGTATTTTTCTGAGTTTTTTAAGAAACTTCCAATTTCAGAAAAAGAAAGTAAGAAGATTTTTTCTAAAAAGAATAAATTATATAGTTTTACAGATGATGATTTTGTTTTTTTGTTTTTCATAAAAGATTATCAAATAAAAGGAGGAGAGAGTCCGTTACCTTTTTTGTTTAGTAATATCAGAGAGATACTTAGAAACAAGAATAAACAAAAGTTTTTGAAAGAAATTGAGGATAAACTTTATAATGAAGCTTTATCTTCTGAACATATTAAAATATACAAATGAAAAGAATAATTGTATCAGTATTATTAAGTTTTTTATCAATTACCTCATACACTCAAGTTGTTGATGAAATCGTTGCTGTTGTTGGAGATGAAGTAGTACTTGCCTCAGATATTGAAACTCAATATTTACAATATTTGTCTCAAGGACATACTGATTCTGAAGAGATTAGATGCCAAATTATTGAAGATGTTTTATATCAGAAATTATTAGTTCATCAGGCAAAATTAGATAGTACAGATGTTTCAGAAGATGATGTAAATCAGGAGGTAGATAGAAGATTGAGTTATTTTATTTCTGAGCTTGGATCGAAAGAATCCGTAGAAGAATATTTTAAGAAGAGCATTTCTAAACTAAAAATAGAGTTATATGACGTAATTTACAACCAACTTCTAACTCAAAGAATGCAAAGCGATATTACAAGTTCAGTAAGTATTACTCCAGAAGAAGTAAAAATGTTTTTTAATCAATTGAAAGAATCTGCTGATATACCAGTTATGCCAACTACAATTGAGATTTCTCAGATTGTAAAAATTCCAGAGATTAGTTCAGATGAGAAATCCAGAATAAGAAAGAAATTAATTTCTTTTAGAGATAGAATAAAAAATGGAGAAGATTTTATGGTACTAGCTACTCTTTATTCGGATGATACAGAATCTGCAAAGAATGGAGGTGAGCTAGGATTTGTAGGTAGAGGAGAATTAGTTCCTGAATTCGAATCTGCTTCATTTGCACTAAAAGGAAATCAAATTTCTGAAGTAATAGAAACTCAATTTGGATATCATATTATTCAGCTTATCGAAAGGAGAGGAGAAACAGTAAATGTTCGTCATATTTTACTAAAACCTAAAGTATCTTCTGCATCACTTTTAGAAGCAAAAACACAACTTAAAAAGGTTGAGGACCTAATAAAATCTGGAGAAATTACATTTGAAGACGCTGCAAGGTTTCATTCGGATGATGTGAGTAAAAATAATGGAGGTTTGCTTATTAACCCTCAATCGGGCTCTTCTTTATTTACGGTTGAGGAGTTACCTTTAAACATCCGATATTCTGCAGACAGAATGAATGAGGGAGATGTTTCTTCTGTTTCTCAGTTTGTTATGGATGATGGTAAAAAAGCTTACAGAATTATTAAGGTTACTAGAAAACTAAAAGAGCATTCTGCAAACTTGATTGATGATTTTTCTTTGATAAATGATGCGGCTTTAAATGCAAAAAAACAACAGAAGATCTCTGAGTGGGTTACCGAAAAGATAAAAATAACTTACATCCGATTTGATTACGATTATAATAATTGTGATGTATTGAAAAAATGGAAAAAAAATTATGAGTGATAGTACAGATGTTAAATTACTAGATGAATTTGTAGTTCAGTATAATAATTTCAGAAATGAAATATCAAAAGTTATTGTAGGTCAGGATGAAGTTGTAAAAGAGGTGTTAATATCAATCTTTTGTAACGGACACTGTTTATTAGTTGGTGTTCCTGGTCTTGCAAAAACTCTTCTAGTACAAACGATTTCAGATACTTTAGGTATGAGTTTTAATCGTATTCAGTTTACTCCAGATTTGATGCCTTCTGATATAGTTGGATCTGAGATACTAGATGAAAACAGGAATTTTAAATTTATTAAAGGACCTATTTTTTCAAATATTATTTTGGCAGATGAGATAAATAGAACTCCACCAAAAACACAATCAGCACTTTTAGAATCTATGCAAGAAAAATCAGTTACAAATGCTGGAAAAACATATAACTTAGATAAACCATTTTTTGTACTTGCTACACAAAATCCAATTGAGCAAGAAGGAACTTATCCTTTGCCTGAAGCACAATTAGATAGATTTATGTTTAATGTATTATTAGATTATCCGAATTATGATGAAGAAGTACAAATTGTAAAACAAACTACTTCTGGTATTTCAACTACTTTAGATACTATTATGAATGCGGAGGACATCATTAAATATCAGGATTTAATTAGAAGAATTCCAGTTGCAGATAATGTATTGGAATATGTCGTAAACTTAGTTACAAAAACTAGACCTAATAATGGTAAAGATGAGAATAATATGACACAATACATTGAATGGGGAGCCGGACCTAGAGCGTCTCAGTTTATGTTATTAGCTACTAAATGTCATGCTGCGATTAATGGAAAATATTCCCCAGATATTGAAGATGTAAAAGCTGTAGCGAAACCGATCTTAAGACATAGATTAGTTAAGAATTATAAAGCAGAAGCAGAAGGAATTTCTGTAGACAATATAATTGAAAATTTAATGTAAATGATTTTACCAATTATTGCTTTTGGTTCTCCAATTTTACGAAAAAAATGTGATGAGATTTCTCTTGATTATCCAGATTTAGATGTTTTATTGGAAAATATGTGGGAAACTATGTATGAATCTAGTGGAGTAGGACTTGCTGCTCCTCAAATAAATAAATCTATTAGATTATTTTTGATTGATACAACTCCTTTTATGGAAGAGGGTGAGGAAGATAAGGCAATTAAAAAGATATTTATAAATGCTATAATTCTAGATGAAGAAGGGGATGAATGGATGTTTAATGAGGGATGTCTATCTATACCTGATATCCGAGAGGATATTCAACGAAAACCAATCATTACTATAAAATATCAAGACGAACACTTTGATTGGAATACAGATGTTTTTGATGGACTAACTGCTCGTGTTATTCAACATGAATACGATCATATTGAAGGAGTGTTATTTACTGATAAAATATCTCCTTTAAGAAAAAGAATGATTAAAAGAAAGTTAGAGAACATATCAACAGGCAATATAGATGTGAGTTACAGAATGAAGTTCCCTGTAAAATAGAGAGATTTGTTAATTTTCATTACTTCACAATTACCTTTAAAATTTCTTTATCAGCAATAAAACCTTTAAGTGTGTCTCCTGGAAGAATTTTCCCTACTCCTTCAGGAGTTCCTGTATAAATAAGATCCCCAACCTTTAAGGAATAGAATTTTGATAGGTAAGATATTGTTGTGTCAAAATGAAATATCATATCAGCACTATTGCCCTTCTGTACAATTTCTCCATTTTTCTCTAAACTGAAAGAAATATTATTTAAATCTAGATTAGATTTGTCTATAAATATCTTACTAATTTGAGCTGATCCATCAAATCCTTTTGCTTTTTCCCATGGTAATCCTTTTGCCTTACATTCTTCTTGTATATCACGAGCAGTAAAGTCTATTCCTAATCCTATTTGAGAATAATATTTGTGTGCAAACTTTTCTTCTATATGTTTGCCTGCTTTGTCAATTTTCACTACTAATTCAACTTCATAATGAACATCATTTGAGAAATCAGGAATAAAAAAAGGATGTCCTTTTGGCTGAATAGCAGTATCTGGCTTTAAGAAAAAAAGTGGTTCTTTAGGGACAGTATTTCCTAACTCTTTAGCATGATTTTTATAATTTCTACCGATGCAAATAATTTTCATAATTAGGAATTAAACTTATTTTCTAATCTAATTTTATCTACAAAATTTTTCATCACATTTTTTGTGTATAAAGGAAAATCAGCATTTTGTATCCAAGAAAAATAACCTGGGTTATCGTTCCAAATTTGTTTTAAGGTTACATCTCTGTATTTCCCAAAACTAAGTACTTCTTCTCCATCCTTATTATACCGTACAAAACCTGCCATATCAGCAAATTTCCCTCCTCTTTCTGAAAATTCAGACAAGAAACTAATATTGTTTTCTAATTCATCATATTTCTTTAACTGAGAAAGAAGCACTTCATAAGTAGCTGTGGTATCTGCTTCGGCTGAATGTGCATTTGTTAAATCTTTATCGCAATAGAACTTATAGGCTGCTACTAAGGTTCTTTGTTCCATTTTATGGAATATATTCTGAATGTCTACTGCCTTTCTATTATCCATGTTAAAATCAATATCTACTCTTAGAAATTCTTCTGCAAGTAGAGGGATGTCGAATTTATTAGAGTTATAACCTGCCAAATCACAATTGTGTATTAGTGCCGATATTTCTGTAGCAAGCTGTGCAAAAGTAGGTTCGTTTGCTACTTTTTCATCTGAAATACCGTGTATTGCAGTGGTTTCTTCTGGAATAGGAATAGTAGGGTTTACGAGCCATGTTTTACTTTCTTTATTCCCATTAGGGAGGACTTTCAGAATAGAGATTTCTACAATTCTGTCTTTTGCAACTTGCACTCCTGTTGTTTCTAAATCAAAGAAAACGATTGGTTTTTCTAATTTTAAGTTCATAGGTTAAAAGTATCAAGGGTCCTACTAAAATTCTGGACCTTTAGTAAATATTAGACGATTGTATTAGTGTCAAATTGATCTAGGTAATCAGCAACTCTTTTTACAAATTTCCCTCCTAATGCTCCATCAACAACTCTATGGTCATACGAAAGAGAAAGGTACATCATATGACGAATTGCAATTACATCTCCATGATCTATTTCTAAAACAACAGGTTTTTTCTTGATAACCCCACAAGCCAAGATAGCAACTTGAGGTTGATTAATTATTGGAGTTCCCATAAGATTTCCAAAAGTACCAACATTAGTCATGGTAATAGTTCCTCCTTGAATATCATCTGGTTTTAATTGACCATCTCTTGCACTTGTAGCTAAATTATTTACAGATTTAGTAATACCTACTAAATTCTTATTCTGACACTCTTTTATTACAGGAACAATTAAATTTCCATCTGGAAGTGCTGCAGCCATTCCAATATTTATGTTCTTATGGATATGAATATTTGTGCCATCTACTGAGACATTAATCATAGGGAAATCTTTTACAGCTTTTGCCATTGCTTCTATAATGATTGGTGTAAAAGTTATGTTTTGACCTTCTCTTTGTTTAAATCCATCTTTTATTTTATTTCTCCAATTTACAATATTAGTCATATCCGCTTCTACAAAAGAGGTGATGTGTGCGGAAGTTTGTTTGGACATAGTCATATGAGTAGAAATAAGTTTTCTCATTCTATCCATTTCAATAATTTCTGTATTTCCTGTGTTTGTAATAGGAGTATGTTTTGGCTCTTCAGCTTTTGGAGTAGGTACCGCAATTGGATCAGTTTTTTGTGTTGCAGTTGAAGCAGATTCTCTTGTTTTAATGTAAGAAATCATATCTGATTTTGTTACTCTTCCATCTTTTCCGCTTCCTGGAATAACTTCCATCTCACTCATCTCAATCCCTTCAGAAGACGCCATACTTTTTACAAGTGGTGAGTAAAACCTGTCTGTTGAGTTAGTGATGATTGTTTTAGTGCTTTCAACAGCTTTTATTACAGTTTCTTCAACAACTTTAACAGTATCTGGCTCAGGAGTAGTTATTTTTGCAGGAGTAGGATCGTCATTACTTTTTCCTTCAGTTTCTAAAATAGCAAAAGTTTCACCAACTTTAACCACATCATCTGCCTGAAATAACATTTCTACTAATTTCCCTTCATGTGTTGAAGGAACTTCAGAGTCTACTTTATCGGTTGCAATTTCAATGATTGTTTCGTCCATCTCAATCATATCTCCTACATTCTTTGACCAAGAAATAATAGTTGCTTCGGAAACGCTTTCTCCCATTTTAGGAATAATAAGATCTACTCTTGCCATTAGTTTAATAATTTGTGGCAAAAATAGTAAAAGTAATGTATCAAAAAACTATTTTGATAAGGAGTTTTCGTATGGTAATCTACTACTGATGGCGGTTCCTAAAGTAATTTCATCAGCATATTCTAATTCATCACCAATTGAAATACCTCTTGCAATAGAAGAAATAGTAATATTTAGGTCTTTTAACCTTCTGAATAAATAAAAGTTAGTTGTATCTCCTTCCATAGTAGTGCTGAGGGCAAAAATAATCTCCTTTACCT
>Ga0208639_1001773_pt1 | contig 13591 bp, 16 predicted proteins | sample ETNtaG_33_FD_185772 | JGI IMG/M metagenome (GOLD analysis project Ga0208639, IMG submission 185772) | Marine microbial and viral communities from oxygen minimum zone, Eastern Pacific Ocean - ETNP201310SV76 (SPAdes) (version 2) | ecosystem: Environmental > Aquatic > Marine > Oceanic ...
ATTGACCATTAGAAGATAATAATTTTTGTTCATCTACCTGATCGTAGTAATTTTTTTTTATAAAAGCAGTTTTATAATTTAAATTATTTAATATTTTATTTATCTTAACTGATATTGGAGTTTTTCCAGTACCACCAATATAAATATTTCCAATACAAATGGTTTTAATTTTTTGGGGTTTTATTTTGTTTTTATTATTTAAAAAATTAATAAAATTTATTAATAAAGTTATAGGTAACAAAATATAAGCAAGAATATTTGGTTTTTTATAATCCCAAAAATTGGGTTTTGTAAATTTCATTAATTTATAAGTAATATTTAATTTCAGCCAAAGTATGATCTAATATATTTGTGCCTATTTTTTTTAATTTAATTGCTTTATTAGTATAATTTTGATTTTGTTTAAATGATTGATCGACTAATTTAACTAGTTGATTAACGTTTTTAAATTTAGAAGATAAATTATTCTGATTTAACAATTTGTAAATTTCAGTAAAATTTTGAATATATGGTCCATGAAGAATTTTACAACCAAATCTTGCAGCTTCTAATGGATTTTGCCCACCATGATTTATAAGTGAGCCTCCTAAAAAAACAGTTTTACAGATTTTAAAAAACGATTTTGTTTCTCCATAAGTATCGACAAGATAAATTTCAGTTCTTTTACTAATTTTATTATTTGTACTGTGAGTTTGAATTTCAAGATCTAAATTTTTAATCTCATTAATTATATTATTTGTTCTTTGTATATGTCTTGGGATAATTATAGTTAGCAAATTACTATATTTATTTTTTAATTTTTTATGAGCTAATACACAAATTTTTTCTTCGGCATCATGCGTGCTAGTAGCACACCATATTTTTTTAGATTTAAATATTTTTTCTAAATTATTACCAAAATTATTATTTTTTTGAGTTTTGCTTTCAGAAAATTTTAAATTACCTATAAATTTAATTTTGTTTGAACCTAAAGATTTAAGATATTTTGTTGTTTCTTTATTTTGACTAAAACAAATATCAAAACTTTTAAATAATATATTAGATGTAGAAGGTATCATCTTCCACTTAGTGTATGATTTATTAGTTATTCTTGCATTTAAAAGTATAAGTGGAATAGATTTCTTTTTGATGTTTGCTAACATATTTGGCCAAATTTCTGATTCTACAAAAATTGCAGCAGAAGGATTCCAATAATTAAGAAATTTTTTTGTTAAAGAATTTGAATCTATAGGAAAAAATTGATGTATAGTTTTCTTTAATTTAAATCTAGATAAAACTTTTGAAGAACTTAGAGTAGAAGAAGTTATTAATATTTTGCTTATTGATTTCTTTTTTTCTAATTTTTCTATTAAAGGAATGATGCTCAAAATTTCTCCAACACTGGAGCCGTGAAACCATATTAATTTACCATTTCCTCTTTTTTTTGAAAAAAAACAAAATTTTTCTTTAAATCTAATTTTATCTTCTTTTTTTTTTATTAATCTTATTAAAATTATTAACGGAGAAATTAATATTATTAAATTAATTATTATTCTATAAACAAAAAACATTAATTTTTTCGAATTTGTTTCTCATAAAAATTTTTATAAACTTCTGAATTTTTCATTAATTCTTCATGTTTTCCTTCGCTAATTACCGATCCATTATCAATTACATAAATTTTATCGGAATTTAATATTGTAGACAATCTATGAGCAATTACTAATGTTGTTCTGTCTTTTGTTAATAAATTTATAGCCTTTTGAATTTTGCTTTCTGTTTCAGCATCAAGAGATGAAGTGGCCTCATCTAAAAGAATAATTTTACTATTCTTTAACATAGCTCTAGCTATTGATAGTCTTTGTTTTTCTCCACCAGATAATCTTACGCCATTTTCCCCAATAATAGTGTCATATTTGTTTGGTAATTTATTGATGAACTCTTCTGCAAAAGACAGTTTAGCTGCTTCTGCAATATCTTTATCAGTAGCATCTAAGTTTGCATATGCAATATTGTTTTTTACTGTGTCATCAAACAATGTAGTGTCTTGACTGACTAGAGAGATATATTTTCTTAAAGATGAAATTTTTGTTTTATAAATTGAAGTTCCATCAATTAAAATATCACCTGTAATTCGGTCATATAATCTAGGTATTAAATTTAGTATTGTTGATTTTCCAGCGCCACTATGACCTACAAGAGATGTCATTTTTCCACCTTCTATATTTAAATTGATGGAGTTCAAGATTGCACCTTCTTTGCTTTCATATTTAAAGCTGATATTTTTAAATTCTACATTGCCTTTTAATAATTTAAGTATTTTATCATCTTTATTTTCAACAATATTTTTTTCGTTATCAATTATTGGTAAAATTCTATTAGCAGCCGAAATTCCTTGATTAACAGCCAAAGTTAATGTGGCTAGAGATCTTACTGGTTGGTAAGCTAACATCATGGCGGCAAGAAATGAAAAAAAGTTATTAATATTTAATTCATTGTTTAATATAAGTTTTCCTGAATAAAATATTAGAATTGCAATCATAATACCTGTTAAAGTTTCCATTATCGGAGTAGCTCTTACAAATACTATTGAAATTTTTTTATTTTTTTCTTTAAGTTCATTAACATATTTTTCAGCTCGTAAATTTTCATATTTTTCTCTTTGAAAAATTTTAATTAATTTATGATTTTTAAAAATTTCTATTAAATAGGTTGTTAAGAATCCAGATTTTTCTTGGGCTTCAGTCGTTACTTTTTTAACTCTTTTACCTAGTGTTCTTGCTGCTATTGATGCCAAAGGAATCATTATCATTGCTACCATTGAGAGTTTCCAATTTTGATAAAACATAACACAAAGTAATCCAATTAGAGTTAAGCTATCTTTAAATAAATTTAGCAAAGCATTAGTTAACAAATTAGTGATCATGCCCACATCATAAGTTAAGTTTGAAACATATTTTCCAGTATGTTTATTTTCAATAAATTGAGTGTCCGCCTCAATAAAAGATTTAAGCATATCTGATTGAAGTATCTTCTTAACCTCTTCACCTACGCTTATCATTATTGTTTTTGCGAGATATAGTGAGAGTCCTTTTGTAGTAAAAGCAATAATGATTAAGATAGGTATGATAATTATTAGAGTCTGATCTTTTTCAATAAAGATTTTTTCTATAGCAGGGTCCAATAACCAAGCAATTGCTGAAGTACTTCCAGCAACGAAAATTGAAAAGAAGGCTGCAAAAAATATTTGTTTTAAAAACTTTTTAGAATAATCATTGTAAAGACGACTTAGTATTTTTTTAGTATCCATAAAATTAAAATAGCTTTCCAACTAATATATTCACACAGATTATTAAACCTAAAATATTATTACTTTTAAACATTTTTAAACAATTTTCAGGCTTGTTAATATTCAAAAAATTAATTTGATAAAAAAATAAATGACAGAAAGGAATTATTATAAACAAATAAAATATATTGCTAAAATTCATAAGAAACCCAGTTAATATGAGAGAAATTAGTAAAAATGAATAGCATAATGTTAAAAAAGTTTTTGGGTTATTTTTAAATTTAATAGAGGTTGATTTAATTCCTATAATTTCATCATCTTTAATGTCTTGGTATCCATAAATAGTGTCGTATCCAAGTGTCCAAAATATGGCCCCAATATAAAACAGTATTGGGACAAGGCTAATGCTGTTATTTATTGAAATCCATGCCAAAACTAATCCATAATTAAATGTTATTCCCAAAAAAAGTTGTGGCCAATAAGTGAACCTTTTCATTAATGGATAAGAAAAAGCAAATGGCATTGAGGCGAGAGCAAAAACAATTGTCAATAAATTAAAATTTATTAAAATTAAAAAAGCACAAAAACACAAAACTAAAGTGTATAGCAAAGCTAGTTTTATGGATATTTTTTCAGATGCAATTGGTCTATTTTTTGTTCTCTCAACTTTTTGATCAAATTTTTTATCAATAATATCATTTACAATACATCCTGCAGATCTCATTAGTATTGATCCTAATAGAAAAAAAATTAGATAGTTAAAGTATGTGTTTATTTCACTATTAAAATCGTAAACCAAAGTTAAACCCCAAACACATGGCCAAAAAAGCAACATGTATCCTATTGGTTTTTTTAATCTTGTTAATTCAATAAATAGATTTAAATGTTTCATTAGAATTTACTTGTAAATAACAAAGGCTAGATTCATAATCAAATTGATTCGTTATGAATATAGATTATACAGTCACAGCTCTAATGTTCCCAGCCATCCCTCTCTTGATGAGTGTTTATGGTAATCGTTTTCATACATTAAGTAATTTAATCAGAAAAATACATGACGAATATGTTTGGGAAAAACATATTCCCCCGGAATGGGAAAAGCAGCTTATTAATTTAAATGGAAGGGTTAAATGGTTAAAATATACACTTGGGTGCGCTAGCTTTGGATTTTTGTTTAATATGTTAACTGTTTTTGCTCTTTATTTGAACATGATTTTTTTGGCAAGAATTATTTTTGGATCTTGTTGTTTAGCAATGATAGTTTCAGTTATTTTTTTTATCAGAGATATACATCTTTCTACAGAAACTTTAAAACTTCATTTATCAGATATGAAAATAGATTTAGATTAAGGAATAATTACTGATGGACCAGTAATTTTTCTATTTTCTAAGTCAGTATGTGCCTGAACAACATCATCTAATTTATATTTTTTAAATATATTTACTTTTACTTTTCCTGATCCAATTTTTTCAAATAACATTTTAGAAGCTTCGTCTAATTCATTTTTTGTACCTAAGTACTGCCCCATAGAAGGTCTTACAAAATATAGTCCTTTGGGTTGCAGCATTTTTGTTACATTAATTGGAGACAATGCACCAGAAGCATTTCCGAAAGAAATCATCGTTCCTCTAGTTTTTAAACATTCAAGAGATTTTTCAAATGTTGTTTTTCCTACACCATCATAAACTACTGGCACACCTTTACCACCAGTTATATCTAGAACTTTTTTTGCAAAATTTTCTTTAGAATAATTAATTACATGATCACAACCATTTTTTTTGGCTAATTCAACTTTTTCATCACTGCCGACAGTTCCAATAACTTTGACATCCAAACTTTTAGCCCATTGGCAAAATATTTGTCCAACTCCACCTGCGGCCGCATGAAACAATATGGTTTCTCCAGATGAAACAGGATACGTTTTGTGAAGCAGATAAAAAGTGGTTAGACCTTTTGTCATCAAAGTTGCAGCAATATCTAATTCAATACCATCTGGTACTTTTACAAGATTTTTTGTTGGATAAATTCTGTGAGTAGAGTAAGCACCCAAAGGAATACCCGCATAAGATATTCGGTCTCCAACTTTAAAATCTTTTACATTGCTGCCAATTTCTTTAATTATTCCTGATGCTTCTCCACCAATTCCTGACGGTAAGTTTACAGGGTATAATCCTGAACGATGATATATGTCTATGTAATTTAATCCTATAGCAACATGTTCAATTAACACTTCATCAGGATCCGGTTTACCTAAGTTTATTTCTTTTAATTCCAAAACTTCAGGTCCACCAGTTTTTGAAATTTTAACAGCTTTCATTATCTTACAAATGTACCATATTTTTCATTAACTTAATTTTTTATCTAAACTAAAGTCTTTTGCTCCATTAACAACTAAGAATAAAAAACCTCCAGCAAGTCCAATATTTTTAAAAAAAGATATAAAATGCATTTGATTGCTAAAATCATTGTGAAAAATTATTGCTGTTGCAAAACAAAAAAGCGTCATTAGTGCTGCTGAAATTTTAACTTTATAGCCGATTATAATTAAAATAGGCAAAACAATTTCAAGAATTATAGCTGGAGTTAATAATAAACTAGGCAGATCAAAACTTTCCATCCATTCCGCAGTGTCTTCGTAATGTTGAATTTTATTTACCCCTGATAAAAAAAATACTGCTGATATTAGTATTCTTCCAAGTAAATCTAAAATATTGTACATAATAAATATGAGCAATATTAGATTATTTTTTTCAAAAAGTTTATCAATTAATTTAAAAGCTAAGCTTGATAAACCACAATCTCATTATGTTAATAAAGTTATGAGAATTAAAGTGAATGAAACTTTTTCTTTATTTAATAGTAGTGGAGAATGGGAGGCTAAAATAATAGAGATTTCAAAAAATATCGTTGAATTTAATATTACCAAGCAATTAAGACAAAAAGAAAATACCAAAGAAGTTTGGTTAGCTTTTTCACCAATAAAATCAAATTATTTTAATTTTATGATTCAAAAATCAACCGAACTAGGTATTACTAAATTTTTACCTATTATTTTTGATAGGACTATTGTTAGAAAAATAAACAAACAGAGATTAGAAAAAGTAATTATTGAAGCAGCAGAACAATCAAATCGAATTAATATTCCTAAAATAGAAAAACCTCAAAATTTAAAAAGTTTTTTAAGTAAAAATAAAAGTAAAATGAATTTAATATTTACTGATTTAAATTCTAAAAATAAAAAACTAGACTTAAATAAGTTAACTAATAAGCCAATATGTATTATTATTGGACCCGAAGGAGACTTTTCCGAAACAGAAAGGAAGGAAATTCTTTTCTACGAAGGAGTTAACTCTCTAAAAATTAATGAAAATATTTTAAGGGCTGAGACAGCAGCAATATCTGCAATATCTATAGTTAGCTATTTTACAAATTTATAAATACTTTTTAAGTATTTTAATTGATCTTTTAATATCATCTTTATGAGAAATTCTTGCAACATACTTTCCATTTTTTAAAAGTATTACTGGAGAGCTATGATCTACATTATATTCTCCATCATCTTTAAATATTTTTTGACTTACAATTCCCCAAGACTGTGAAAGCAAATATATTTTTTCAGGTTCTCCAGTGATACCAACAAAATTATTTTCAAAAGAATTTAAATAATCTTTCACAACTTCTGGTGTATCTCTTTCAGGATCAACACTAATAAAAAATAACTTTAATGATTTGTTTTGTTTTTTAAGTCTACTTAAAGCTATATCCATTTTATTTAGTGTCATTGGACAAATATCCGGACAATTTGTGAAACCAAAAAAAATTGCTGTAAGTGGACCTTGAAAGGATTCATCTGTAATCATATTATTATTCATGTCTTTAAGAGAAAACTCTGAGCCTTTAAAGGATGCGACATATTTTTCTTTATCACTTTGGACTGATAAAAAAATTGGCAACATAATAAATAAAAAAATAACAAAACAACCAGTTATTATTGTTAACGATGTCTTTAATTTCATAATTTAATGTTTATATTCTTAACTATATAATCTATGTCTAACTTTATTAAGAAACTTTTTGGCACACTAGCTCAAAAACCTTGGGAAAAAGAACAAGCAGCTATTGATACTTATCATTCAGGAAAAACTTTTAATCTATCAAAGCAAACTTCAGCAGTTATAGTTATTTTTGGTTTAAGCACAGTATTGTTTAGTTTAGTTCTCACTAGCTATCTTTATACAATACCTCCAGAACAAGACACAGAATTTTTATTAAAACCAAATTTGCTATGGATAAATACAATCGTCTTATTTTTTGTAACATATTTTTTTGGCAAAATTACAAAAGACTTAAAAAAAAATGACACAACTAAGATTAAAAAAAATTTAATTTTAGTAGGAGGGCTAAGTTATTTATTTTTATTTGGACAAATTTTTTTTTGGTATCAATTAATGCAAGATGAAAAGTTTGTTTCTACAAATTCTTATTTTTCTTCATTCTATTTTTTTACTGCGTTACATGGCTTGCATCTTTTAGGTGGTTTGTTTTTTTGGGGAAAAGTATGTTCGAAAACTCTTAAATTAAAAGAGAGTGAAATTACCAATCAAAGTCAAAGCATATCAGCATTATCTTTGTATTGGACGTTTTTATTAATTGTATGGTTAATTTTTTTCTTAACCATGTATGCGTTCAACGATACAGTTATTGCTTGGTGTAAAGCTTTGCTTACATAAAAAAAACAAGAACAACCCCAACAACCGCAATTAAAGCTAACAATATATTTACTGATCTTAAATATTTTTTTATTTCTGGTTTTTGTTCGCCTTTTGAAAAGAATCCTGCTCCGAAAGATATAACTAAATAGAAAAGTAAGACCATAACTAGTATGGCTAACAAAATTCCAAATTTACCGAGCATATAGTGTTGAATATACACGCTTATTTGACGTTTTATTAAGACATTTTGTCTCTAGATTATATGTACATTTCTTTTATAAGTTCGACTCTATGCATGTAGGATTTATCTTTTTAGCAGTAATAGTTGGATCAGTATTGTTCCATATTTTTACTCCATGGTATTGGACAGACATCGCATCAAATTGGGGATCGATGGATGACACTATTACTTTAACATTTTGGGTCGGAGGAACTGTCTTCGTAGCCGTTTGCCTTTTTATGGTTTACTGTGTTTTTAAATTTTCTTACAAACCTGATCGTAGAGCGGAGTATAAACCAGAAGATAAAAAATTAGAAAAAATACTTACTATAGTTACAACTTTAGGAGTCGTAGCACTTTTAGCTCCAGGGCTTGTTGTTTGGAATCAGTACGTGAACGTTCCAAAGAATGCATTAGAAATTGATGTTATGGCTTGGCAGTGGGGATGGCAATATAGATTACCCGGCGAAGACGGTAAATTAGGTAACACAAAAGTAGTAAATATAAATGACAATAATCCGTTTGGAATTATTCCAGAAGATCCAAATGGAAGAGACGATATTTTAATACAAAGTGATGAAATAAACTTAAAAAATAATAGACCTGTAAAAATTTTATTAAGATCAGTTGATGTGCTTCACAATTGGTATGTGCCTCAATTCAGAGCAAAAATGGATGCTGTTCCAGGAGTTGTAACTTACTATTGGTTTGAACCGAATAAGGTTGGAGAATATGAAGTTTTGTGCGCTGAATATTGTGGCGTTGGACATTATGCTATGAGGGGAAGAGTTTTTGTAAAAAATGAACAAGATTATGAAAATTGGCTTCAAGAGCAGGAGACTTTTTCAGATTTAATTGCGAAACAAGAAGAAATAGAATTTAGTAATACAAAATTGGCAAAAAAATAATTTAAATGAATAAAAAAATATATATAAAGTAGAGAATTTATGTCAGAAGATTTTAACGATAAAACAACAATTCAAGCACAGTCATCAGAAACTATTTCAGGTGGTGGTACAGGAGCTTCTTCCGATATAGATTATGTAAGACCTGCAGAAGTAGCAGATCAGGATTTATATCACGGACATAGCTTTCTTACTAAATGGGTTTTTTGTCAGGATGCAAAAGTTATTGGAGTACAATATTTTCTTTTAGCGACATTTACAGGAATAATTGGCCTTATTCTTTCATGGTTGATGCGTTTACAATTAGGCTATCCAGAACTAGCTGGCTTTATGACAGCAGAACATTACTATCAGTTTGTAACTATGCACGGAATGATAATGGTAGTTTACTTTTTAACTGCACTCTTTCTCGGAGGCTTTGGTAATTATTTAATTCCACTAATGTGTGGAGCAAGAGATATGGTTTTTCCTTATGTTAACATGGTAAGTTTTTGGATGTTTTTTATTGCAGTTGCAGTTTTATTGGCAAGCTTTTTTGTACCAGGTGGCCCAACAGGAGCTGGCTGGACACTTTATCCACCACAGTCAATTATAGAAGGAACTCCGGGATCTGGCATGGGAATAATTTTAATGTGTTTATCTTTAGTTTTGTTTGTAGCTGGATTTACTATGGGAGGATTAAATTATCTAATTACTGTTTTGCAAGCTCGTACTAGAGGAATGACATTAATGAGAATGCCCTTAACAGTCTGGGGTATTTTTACAGCAACAGTTTTAGCAATGTTAGCTTTTCCAGCATTATTAGTAGGTGGACTTATGATGAGTTTAGACAAAATACTTGGAACAAGTTTTTTTATGCCAACAATTTTACAAGCTGGAGAAGTTCTTGATTATAGCGGTGGAAGCCCAATTCTATTTCAACATTTATTTTGGTTTTTTGGACATCCCGAGGTTTATATTGTTGCATTACCAGCATTTGGAATAATTTCAGATTTAATTTCTGTTCATGCAAGAAAAAATATATTTGGTTATAGAATGATGGTTTGGGCCATCGTTGGAATTGGAGCTCTAAGCTTTTTTGTTTGGGCACACCATATGTATGTTAGTGGCATGAACCCTTGGTTTGGATTTTTCTTTGCAACCACAACACTTATCATAGCGGTTCCTACCGCAATGAAGGTTTACAATTGGATTTTAACTCTTTGGAGAGGAAATATTAGATTGAACGTTGTAATGCTATGGTGTCTTGGTTTTATAATCACTTTTGTAAATGGAGGTATTACAGGTATTTTTTTAGGAAATGTTACAGTTGATGTTCCATTATCTGATACATACTTTGTCATTGCTCACTTTCATATGGTTATGGGTATAGCGCCACTTATGGTAATTATGGGAGCTGTCTACCATTGGTTTCCTTTAGTATCAGGAAGATTTTTAAGTGAAAAATTAGGTAAATGGCATTTTTGGTTTACATTTTTAGGAGCTTATTCAATTTACTTTCCAATGCATTATTTAGGGTTTATTGGAGTGCCAAGAAGATATTTTGAAATGTATGATAGTCCATACGTGACTTCAGCGGTTGGAATGAATGAATTTATAAGTATTGCTGCATTTATAGTTGGTGCTGCACAATTTATATTAATCTATAATATAATTGTAAGCTTAAGAATGGGAAAGCCAGCAGGAAAAAATCCTTGGAAAGCAAACTCACTAGAATGGCATACGTCTACAGTTCCTCCTGAACATGGCAACTTTGGAGAAAAACTTCCAGTGGTTCACAGATGGCCTTATGATTATAGTGTTCCTGGAGCAAAAGAGGATTTTATACCTCAAACAACACCGCCAAGTGAAGTTGCTGAGACTGAGATAGAAAAAACTTAAAAACTTATGGCTGATCCAAAAATAGAAGGCTACGAATTTAAACCCGGTTATAAGGGAATGGCGGCAGATGCCGGCTCTGATCAAACTTTATTTAAAGGTGTTCATTGGGGCAAAGCAATGATGTGGATCTTTTTACTAAGCGATACATTTATATTTAGCTGTTTTCTAATTTCATATATGAAAGGCAGAGGCTCAACACCAGTTGAATGGCCAAACCCAAGTGAAGTTTTTGCATTACATGTAGGTGGTGTTCCAGTTCCTTTGTTACTTATAGCTATTATGACTTTTGTATTAATTACTAGCAGTGGAACTATGGCTCTAGCTGTTAAATATGGCTATGAAAGAAATAGAAAGATGTGTGGATGGCTAATATTAGCAACAGCTTTAGGCGGACTTACTTTCGTTGGCATGCAAGCTTTTGAGTGGTCAAAATTAATTCATGAAGGAGTGAGACCTTGGGAAAATCCTTTTGGTGCAAAACAATTTGGTTCATTTTTCTTTATGATAACTGGATTTCACGGTACCCATGTATCGATAGGAGTAATTTTCTTGTGCATTTATGCTTACAAGACTTTTGCGGGTCACTATGACGAAGGAAAAAGAGGCTGGTTTACTACTATGAAGGGTGACTATGTAGAAATTGAAATTCTCGGTTTGTACTGGCACTTTGTAGATTTAGTATGGGTATTTATATTTGCATTCTTTTATTTATGGTAAATTGAATTATGGAAGACACAAAAAAAAAAGAACAACCAACAACACATAAGATAGGAATATATCTTTGGATATGGGGACTACTATTTGTTTTAAGTTTTTTTTCTTACATGGTTGACTGGTTTCAATTTCAAGGCTTGCTTAGATGGTCTTTAATATTGATATTTATGTTTTTAAAAGCTGGGTTAATTATGGCTTTCTTTATGCACCTGTTTTGGGAAAGATATGCACTGGTTAACGTTCTTTTATGGCCAATGACAGCAATAGCATGTTTTGTAGGTCTTATGGTTGCAGAGTTTCAATACACTGTCTTTACTAGACTTTTTTACTTTTTTATAGGAGGATAAAATATGGATGGTTATACTGTACTTGCTGGAGCATTAATATTTTTTGGCCTTTTTATTTATTTAACTTGGTTTGGAACTTCTATAAAAATGGAAAGCCAAAAAGAAGAAGATTCAAATATTAAAATTAATCCCTATGATAATTTACCTCTCCACAGAAAATTAATTGATAAAAAAAATAAGCAGGTAGGATTTTTTGATTTAGGCAATCATATTCTTATAGTTGGAATGGTATTGTTAGTGATATTTGTTTCGATGAATGTAGATTAATTTTGTCCAATAATTTAATTAAAAATAAATCAGTATCCTTAGACATAGTCAATTACGTCAAATCTTTAACGTCACTTATGAAGCCAAGAGTAATGTCTCTTGTCATATTCACATGTGCAGTTGGGCTATTAACTTCTAATTCAAATATAAATATTACAGATGCAATGATTGGAATAATTTTAGTTGCATTGGGGGCAGGAGCCGCTGGATGTTTAAACATGTGGTATGAAGCTGATCTTGATGCTTTAATGACCAGAACTTGTTTAAGGCCAATCCCAACAGGAAAAATCAATAAACAACAAGCATTAATATTTGGAGCGTTACTTACAGTTTTTTCAGTGGGTGCTCTAAATTATTTTACAAATATTTTGTCTGCATCTTTGTTGTTGTTCACAATTTTTTTTTATCTTTTTGTTTATACAATATGGTTAAAAAGAAAAACACCTCAAAATATTGTAATAGGAGGCGTAGCAGGTTCTCTACCACCAGTAATAGGTTGGACCATAGCTACTAATTCAATTTCTCTTGTTTCAATATCTTTATTTTTAATAATATTTTTTTGGACTCCTTCTCATTTTTGGGCATTGAGTCTTTACAAAGCTGATGATTATAAAAAAGCAAAAATACCAATGATGCCACTTACTGACGGAATAGAGAAAACTAAATTTTATATTTTAATTTATTCATTATTAATGTTGCCGGTTATATTTCTTCCGTATGTAATAAAATTTTCTGGGCTGATATATTTAATACCAGCAATGATGCTTACAATTTATTATAATTTTATTTGTTATGACTTGTATAAGCATAAAAAAAATAAATTTGTTTTAAAAAAAGCAAAGAAAGTATTTGGTTATTCGATTTTATATCTGTTTTTGATTTTTGTATTGTTTTTAATAGATAATCTAATTTAAATATTGCGACCCAAAGAAATTGGGATAGTATCTATATCTAGCTCATAAATGAAATACTTAAGCACAAGAAACACCTTAAAAGAATTTAATTTTGGCGAAGTCTTTATAAAAGGACTTGCTGAGGATGGTGGTCTTTATGTGCCAAAATCATTAAAAAAATATAATACAGAAGAATTATCAGAGCTCAAAAATTTAAATTATAATGAATTATCTACTGAAATAATAAATCTATTTTCAGCAGATTTTATCTCAAGAGAAAAACTTTTATCTTTAATTAATAAATCATATTCAACATTTAGAGAAAAAGAAGTTATTAAAATTTCAAGTGTTGGAGAAATAAAATTATTAGAATTGTTTCACGG
>Ga0208639_1001774_pt1 | contig 13590 bp, 12 predicted proteins | sample ETNtaG_33_FD_185772 | JGI IMG/M metagenome (GOLD analysis project Ga0208639, IMG submission 185772) | Marine microbial and viral communities from oxygen minimum zone, Eastern Pacific Ocean - ETNP201310SV76 (SPAdes) (version 2) | ecosystem: Environmental > Aquatic > Marine > Oceanic ...
CGCTTCAATCCTCAGAGCTTGTGTCCTCAGTGCTTGGGCCCTTAGTGCTTGTGTCCTCAGAGCTTGTGTCCTCAGTGCTTGGGCCCTTAGTGCTTGTGTCCTCAGAGCTTGTGTCCTCAGAGCTTGTGTCCTCAGTGCTTGGGCCCTTAGTGCTTGTGTCCTCAGAGCTTGTGGCCTCAGAGCTTGGGTCCTCAGCGCTTGAATCCTCAGCAACCTTTTCGGAGCTATCGGGCCAAGTTTCACTGAATACATAGATGTGACCCAGAGTGCGTTGGCCGTATTGGCGACGCATCAATTGCCAGCCAGGCTCAAAGACCAACTTCAAAAAATCATTGTCAGAGACAACAGCCCCTCGGGCCCTGGCTACGACCAGGGTTGGATTGGATGTATCCCTAGTGGGGATTGCAAGCAAATGCACATCCTCATTTGTTTTCACCACATTCAATCGATAGCTAGTCCCAAGGTCATCGCCCCCAATCCGCAGTGAATAACCATTGCCGTCGATGTACCGATTGCAAATCCCGGTGAAGTCAAACTTCGCGAGCAGAGGATCAACAACAGCCGGTGAGCTTCCTTCAACTGCAAAACAGGCTCGTTTGTTACTGCGCTGTTCGTAGATATTTAACTGCGACCTTTCACCATTACCAATGGGAGCCCTCACCACAATGAATCTGCTTTGCTCAACAGGGGCTGCGGTAAATAGGGATCCCTGGGCTTGAGCGGATGACGACCAATCAATAATGCCCGTTGTCCCAAGCAGAGCTATGGCAACAGCGAAGGAGAATGAATTAGCCATCTAGGCCTTGTAGGTGCTGAGCGGATCGTATAAGTCTGCCGAGCAATCGGCTCCCCCTATAAGGCCGGTTTATTGAGTCGACTTACTACTAAAAGTGATTGGACCTTGCCTGAGACGGCAAGAACCATAAGCAAGCAGATCATTTTTAATGCCAAGGTCTTTTTCTGGAATTGCTTTAGCTCAATACAAGGGCGGAACTGTTGGTGGCGATTTCATGCAGATAAAACCCTGTCAGGGGAAGCTCCTAGATAGTTTTCGTCTGCATTGTTCAGGCAATTGAACGAACATCAGAACTCTTAAAGCCGTGCTCTTTTAACTCAAGTTTCAGTTCATTTTCATCTGTGACCCGATCAACAAAAAGCACCCCTTCTAAGTGATCCATCTCGTGCTGGATGCATCGAGCCATGAGGCCATCGGCCTTCATCTTTCGCGGTCGTCCCATCTCATCGCGAAAACTAAGCACGATTGCAGCGGGCCTCACCACATTGAGGTAAACACCGGGGATGCTCAGGCAACCTTCCTCGTAGGTTTCGATGCTGGCACTGAAGCTGCTGATCTCGGGATTGATCAATACCAATGGCGGTGTAGTGGGGTTTTCCAGATCGAGGTCAAGCACTAAGAGTTGTTTATGAATTCCCACCTGCGGAGCGGCTAGACCAATACCTCGGGCTGCGTACATGCTGCGGAGCATGTCTTTTGTCAATTCTCTAATCGACTCATCAACCTTGCCAATCCTGCGGGTGGATTGCCGCAAAGCCCCATTACCCAGGGTGTGGATTTCAAGGGGTGGAGTTTCAAGCGGCTCCTTCGAGACGGCGATTGAGCCCTTGTCTTTTTCTGCCGTGCGTGCCAGCTGAGCGAAGCTTCGAGCCAAAGAACAGTTTCAGTATCAGTTGATTGATTTTAGGCAAATCCAACGAACACCTAACCCCAAACCGCTATGGACAACAAAAGACATAACTACCAGAACTCCAGCAAGCCCGTTCAACCACTGTCAGCTGAGCTCGCGTTGGGAAGAACTCCCACCTTCAAGGAACCGCGCCTGATTGGTGATTGGGTGCTTTGGTTGGAGCAACGTCCCCATGAGCAAGGTCGTACAACCGCTCTCATTCGTCCATGGGGGCAACCAGATCGCTCTGCCCAGGAGCTGACCCCTGCTCCAGTCAATTTGCGTAGTCGTGTTCACGATTATGGGGGAGGAGTAATTGCTACGGCTTTTCAGGGTGATCAGCTGTTGTTGGCCTGGATCGATGCTGCCGATGGCGGCCTTTGGTTTCAGCGCTGGCAAGGTTTCGAGCAAGCCTTGAAAGCAGGGGATCTCTTGTCTGCGATCAATCCTCCGATTTGCCTCTCATGCTTAGAAGAAGCTCAGCTTGGCGATGGCTTGATTGACCTGCCGCGACAACGCTGGCTTGGAGTCATGGAAGTGGCAAAACAGGACTTGCTGGTGACCTTCTCTTTAAACCATGAGAACCAGCCTGCCAAGGTTTTACATCGCCCTGCCGATTTTGCTGGTTACGCCACGCTTAGCCCCGATGGAAGTCAATTGGCCTGGGTGGAATGGCAACATCCGGCGATGCCCTGGGAGGCCAGCGAGCTCTGGTGGGCCTCCTTTAATCCAGCTGGTTTGATCACAAACTCGGTTTGCGTGGCCGGCAGCAGGCCAATGGATGACAAGCAAATATCTGTTTTTCAGCCCTTTTGGTTACCTAGCGGAGAGCTAGTAGTCAGTGAAGACAGCAGTGGGTGGTGGAACCTGATGGTGACAGATAAGGCTGTTGAACCAGTTCCGTTCCCTGCTTGGCGTCACCCCTGGCCGATGGCTGCGGAAACAGGTATGCCGCAGTGGGTGTACGGCATGAGGACGAGTGCCTGGGATGGAGAACAGGTTCTAAGCGCCATCTGCGAGCAAGGATATTGGCAGTTGAGACGTCTGGACAATGATGGCCAGATCAGCAATGTTGACCAACCATTTGATGATTTAGCTGGTCTGCATGCGCAAGCAGGTCGAGCTGTAGCCATCGCTAGCAATGCCACGAAGGGTCCTGGGCTACTAGAACTCGATTTGAATTCTGGCAACTGGAAGCACACACCAGCTTGTGAACCTGTAGTGAGTGCTAACGCGATCAGCGTTGCGGAGCCGGTCTGGTTTGAGGGGAGTAACGGGATGGCTAGCCAGGCTTGGTATTACCCGCCAATCAATGGCAGCAATAGCTCTGCGCCTTTGTTGGTCAAAAGCCATAGCGGCCCTACCAGTATGGCCAGTTGTGGTTTAAACCTCGGCATTCAATTTTGGACGTCAAGGGGGTGGGGAGTGGTTGATGTGAACTACGGCGGTTCAACTGGATTCGGACGGGCATATCGCGAACGCCTGCTTGGTAGTTGGGGGGAGCAAGACGTAACTGACTGCGCAGAAGCGGCAAGAGCATTAGTGGCTTGTGGCAAGGCGGATTCGACACGAATCGCCATTGAGGGCGGTAGTGCAGGTGGTTTTACCACCCTGGCCTGCCTTTGTTTTACCGACGTATTTCGTGCTGGTGCCTGTCGTTATGCAGTTAGTGATCTAACCGCTATGGCAGAGGACACTCATCGATTTGAAGCACGTTATCTGGATAGTTTGGTTGGCAATTGGCCCGAGCAAAGAGAGCTCTACGAGGAGCGCTCACCTCTTCTGCATGCCAGCAGGATTCAATGTCCAGTGATTTTTTTTCAGGGACTCCAGGACAAGGTGGTTCCCCCTGCGCAGACAGAACGGATGGCTGCCGCTCTGCGTCAAAACGGGATACCAGTTGAAGTCCACATTTTTGAGCAGGAAGGCCATGGTTTTCGCGATAGTGCTGCCAAAATCAAGGTCTTAGAAGCAACCGAGAAATTCTTTCGTACCCACCTAAGCCTTTAGCTGTTCTGTCTTAGGAAACCAATTGTGGAAATCAGCTCATCGCTAAAGCGATCTACTTCTTCAGGTGTATTAGTGAAGCTCAGACTGGCACGAGCTGAACCAGGTATCTCATAGTGGCGATGCAAAGGTTGGGTGCAGTGGTGGCCGCTACGAATGCAGATGCCTTCAGAATCAAGCAGGGCACCAATGTCATTGGGATGTAATCCATCCACTGTGAAGGCTGCCAGAACTGCTCTATCAGGCTGTTGTTGAGGGCTTGGGCCAAGAATCTTTAACCCATCAATGGTTTGCAGGCGATCAAACAACTGCAGTTTGAGCTGATGCTCCCAAGCTTGGATGCGATCGAGGCCAAGTTGCTGCAGGTAATCGAGAGCCACTCCCATGCCAATGGCTTCTCCTATGGCGGGAGTACCGGCTTCAAACTTGTAGGGCAGATCAGCCCAGCTGCTGTGCTCGAGATATACGTCTTGGATCATTTCGCCACCTCCCAGGAATGGGGGCATAGCTTCTAGTAACTCCTCACGACCCCATAGGAACCCCATCCCTGTTGGGCCGCACAATTTATGGGAAGAACCCACTAGGAAGTCACAGCCAAGTTGGGTCACATTTATCGGCATATGTGGCAGGCTTTGACAAGCATCGACCAACACCAGAGCACCTAAGTCATGGGCTAGTGCTGTTACCTCTGAAATGGGGTTGATACAGCCAAGGACATTGCTTAAATGCACCATGCTGACTAAACGAGTGCGCTCTGAAAGCTGGTGCTGAAAGTCGTTTAAATCAAGTTCACCAGAATCAGTTAGGCCCACATGGCGCAATACGCAGCCTGTACGGCTAGCGAGCATCTGCCAGGGAACTAAATTGCTGTGGTGTTCCATCAAGGTGAGCAGCACCTCGTCACCTTCTCGGAGATTGGCATCTCCCCAGCTGCGAGCCACCAAGTTGATGGCCTCACTTGCATTTCTAGTGAAGACGATTTCCTGGGAGCTATAGGCACTGATGAAATCAGCCACCTTCTGGCGTGCTCGCTCAAAGCCTTCAGTGGCACGTGCGCTTAGTTGATGAGCACCGCGATGCACATTTGCATTGTCATGGTCGTAGTAGTGGAGTAGTGCTTCTAATACCGGAAGGGGTTTTTGACTTGTCGCCGCGTGGTCCATGTAGATCAAGGGCTGCCCTAAGCAGGCGGTCTGACTTAGTAATGGGAAATCAGCTCTAGTCAGAGCTGCCAGATTGGCTGGAACTTCTGCAGCAGCAATGCTTGAGGTCAAGCTTTGTTCAGCATTAACGGAGGAGGTCATGATCGGTTCAAGCTCCATCTAAAAATCGAGCCAGTGGCTGCCAGGCTTGAGCCGCAGAAGGGAGCATGCAAATCACCTCATCGCAGAATGCCCGAAGCAAAAGCTGCGCGGCCTGGGGAGGTGCTATCCCACGGCTTTGCAGATAAAAAAGTGCATCTTGTTGTAGCTGACTAACTGTTGCCCCATGGGCGCATTTCACATCGTCAGCAACAATCTCTAACTCAGGCTTCGTATCAATTCGGGCTCGATCTGAGAGCAGCAAGCTGCGACTGAGTTGAGCGGCATTGGTTCGCTGCGCCTCACGAGGCACCTGAACCACTCCATTGAAAACACTGCGACCATTACCAGCTGCCACTGCTTTATGCAGTTGATCTAAGGCTCCTTCTGGGCCGTTGAAGCGCACGCGCGAATGAGTATCAGCAAGTTGATTGGAATGGACTAATTGAAGGGCTCGTAATTCAGTGTGGGCACCACCATCCAGCTGATTCAACTGGGGCTCATGGCGCATCACTCCCCAACCTTGGCAGACACTGATATGAGAGACCTCACTAGTTGGTTCCTGTGCAATCGCGAGATGAGTCAACAAGGCAGCTTCAGGATGCCCTAAGGCCAGTAAGCCATGTCGCAACTGAGCCTTCTTATGCAAGTGAACCCCTACGACCACACTGGTGAGATTGGCACCGGCACTTAATTGAACTTGTAAAAGCTCAAGCTTGGCCTGCTCTTCAAGAATTAAGAGCAGACGCGCTGCGATTACACCCCTGTTGGTGCTTGCATCGCATACGAGTTCAAGCGTCTTCTCAACTGAGCCGCTAACCCGCAGACCAATCACCCGTGGAGCGATGGCTTGATTTAGTTCTAAAGGCCATTGGTCTTTAGCTATCGCCAAATTCGAATTAGGCCCAAGGGCTTGTTGAAGCTCGGCTTCGTTGAGCAGGGTTAGGCCATCAGGAAGGGCAACTCCAGCGAGGGGATCCTGATCAGTACCGATCACTACACGAGTCACTTGATTGGCAATGACGGGAGCTGTTGGCTTGCTTAGAGAGCAGATCTGTTGAGGTTCAATTTCAGCAACAGGTGAAAGATCACAGAATCGCCAGTCCTCTTGGGAACGATCAGGAGCAGGAAGGGCTTCAAGTTGATTGCGAGATATGGATTGCAAGGCAGCCATTGGCCCTGATGGTGGCTCAAGGCGATCCAAAAGCATGTCGCACCAACTATTAAGAGCTGAGCAATGCTTGATAGGAGCTTCCACCATCAGGTCATCTCCAAAGTATCCAATTCCCGATCTACCCATTCATAACCATTGCGCTCTAATTCAAGAGCCAGTGCTTTATCGCCTGAGCGCACAATTCTTCCTGCAGCCATCACATGCACATAGTCCGGCTTGATCAGGTCGAGTAATCGCTGGTAATGAGTAATCAGAAGGATTGCATTTTCAGCATTAGTTAATTGATTAACTCCTGCAGACACGATGCGAAGGGCATCAATGTCTAGGCCAGAGTCGGTTTCATCGAGAATCGCCACAAGGGGCTCCAAAAGAGCCATCTGCAGGATCTCATTGCGCTTCTTTTCGCCACCGCTGAAGCCCTCATTTACCGAACGATCTAGAAAAACTGGATCCATCTGAACCAAGTTGAGACGTGCCCGCACAAAATCCTCGAATGCAAAAGTATCCAGTTCTTCTTTGCCTTGTTCTATGCGGCGAGCATTTGTAGATACCCTTAGGAATTCAAGATTGCTTACCCCAGGAATCTCTACCGGGTATTGGAAGCCAAGAAATACACCGAGACGAGATCGCTGATCTGGTTGCAGAGTGAGTAGGTCTTGGCCGCAATAACTAACGCTGCCTTTGGTTACGGTATATGCGGGATGCCCTGCTAAGACTTTGGATAAAGTACTTTTGCCACTGCCATTACGCCCCATTAAGGCATGGATCTCGCCTGCACGAATGGAGAGATTTACTCCATTAAGAATGGGCTGATCATCAACTCGGGCATGTAAATCGCAAATCTCAATTAGCACAGGTGCGTCGGGGCAAGTCACGGGTGGGGAGGCAGCTGGAGTAGAATAAAGGGAAAGGATTAGGCAAAGAGGCTGATTAATTAGCCAACGGAACCTTCCAGCTTAAGTGCTAATAGTTTATCAGCTTCAGCTGCAAATTCCATTGGCAACTGACTAAAAACATCGCGGCAGAAGCCGCTCACAATCATTGAAATAGCTTCTTCAAAATCTATTCCACGACTTTGAAGATAAAAGAGTTGATCTTCTGAGATCCTACAAGTGCTGGCCTCATGCTCGATACTTGCATCAGGCTGTTGACTACGCATGTAGGGATAGGTGTTTGCGGCAGCTTGGTCCCCAATTAACATTGAGTCACATTGGCTGTAATTCTTAGCGTCAAAAGCCTTTGGTCCCATCTGGACTAGGCCTCTATAGCTATTTGAAGAATGGCCAGCACTGATACCTTTGCTGACAATCGTAGAGCGAGTGCGGGGCCCTATATGGATCATTTTGGTGCCAGTATCTGCTTGCTGGTAGTTATTTGTGAGTGCTACTGAATAAAATTCGCCTACTGAATCTTCTCCTTGTAATATGCAACTTGGATATTTCCAGGTAATTGCCGAGCCAGTTTCTACCTGAGACCAGCTAATTTTACTGCGAGCACCTCGGCACTGACCACGCTTGGTGACAAAGTTATAGATACCTCCTACTCCATCCTCATTGCCTGCATACCAGTTTTGGACGGTGGAATACTTAATCGAAGCATCATCAAGTGCCACTAGCTCTACAACCGCTGCATGAAGAGTATTGGTGTCAAACATTGGGGCTGTGCAGCCCTCGAGATAGCTCACTGAAGAGCCCTCCTCGGCAATTATTAAGGTTCGCTCAAATTGTCCAGTGTCACCAGAGTTGATGCGGAAATAAGAGGACAATTCCATCGGGCACTCAACGCCCCTAGGGATGAAAACGAAAGAGCCATCGCTAAAAACAGCAGAATTAAGTGCGGCAAAATAATTATCATTAATTGGGACAACTGAGCCAAGGTAAAGCTTGATTAATTCGGGGTACTCTTTAACTGCCTCACTGATTGAGCAAAACACAACACCATGCTCGGCTAACTTCTCTTTGTAAGTGGTTGCAATCGAAACGCTATCAAATACTGCATCGACGGCAACATTTGACAAACGCTTTTGCTCGCTAAGTGGTATCCCTAGCTTATCGAATGTCTCCAGCAACTTTGGATCGACCTCGTCGAGGCTATCTTTTTTTGCTTTCTGTTTAGGTGCTGCGTAATAAACAATGTCTTGATAATCGATTGGCGGGTGGCTAAGTTCAGCCCAATTGGGTTCCTTTATTTTCAGCCAGTGCCTATAGGCCTTAAGTCGAAAATCTAGCAAAAACTCCGGTTCATTTTTCTTAGACGAGATTAATTGAACAACTTCCTCTTCAAGGCCTTTAGGAATCTTTTCGGTTTCGATATCAGTAACGAAGCCATATTTGTATGGCTGCGAAACGAACTGCTCAATTTGGCTTTGGCTGTTCATGGTGGATAGCCGATCAAATAGCAGTGAGGAAGTTTTGCCCTGGAAAGAAACGAAACAATAAGGTTTCGTTTTCAGGAGCCTAGTGCACAGGACTTTGAGGTGACAGGCTTTTTATCCTGAGAGGCTAAGGAGCCGGAGCCTTTAAGAGCATCTCTAGAACTTGCCCCTGCGCCAAGCCATCGTCAGATCAAGTACAGATTTTGCTGTCAACTTTTCGATCTGCGTGGCATGGTTGTATAAGCACTTGCGATTCATGACCGCAGAGGCGCAGACCCCTACACGCGAAGGAACGCTCACTCTGTTGTTGCGGCAGGGGGAGACTAGTGCCGCAAATCTGGCGGCATCATTGGGCATCTCCGTGCAAGCAATGCGTCGTCATTTACGCAGCCTTGAGGATGATGGTCTAGTTGAAGCCAGTCCAATGCCTTCGGGCCCTGGGCGACCCTCGAACCTTTGGCAATTAACACCACAGGGACGCAGTCGCTTCCCAGATGGCAGTGAGCATTTTGCCCTTGGCTTGTTGGAGTCTTTGACTGCCACTCTTCCTCCAGAGACCTTTGCGGCACTACTTAGCCAGCAGGCACTTACAAAAGCCAACCTTTACCGCCACCAGATCGGCTCAGGGTCGATTCAGAATCGTCTAGAGAAGTTGGTGGAATTGCGTCGTCGTGAAGGCTATGTAACTGAATGGCAGCAAGCGCCAGATGGCATTGGCTGGTGCATCAACGACTTTCACTGCTCCCTACAGCGAATTGCCGAGGAGTACCCATCGGTTTGCGAGCAAGAATTACAGTTAATACGGCAGACATTTCCCGACTGCTTGGTGGATCGGGTGAATTGGCGTCTGGAATGTGGACACTGCTGTGGCTTTCAGATCAAGCCCACTCCACCTCAGGCATAGCTGAGCTAGAGAATTAAGCGGAGAGTTCTCTTGGCCTAGCGAACCTTGAGGACTCAAAGGTCAAAGATGAGCCAACCTCGTTATTAATTAAATCTCTAAAGTTACTTACCGCACAAATAGGTAGCTGAAATACCGCAGCTCCAGATCAGGCTCATTGCTGACCCTATTCACTGTGGGGGAGGAGAGCCTACTTTTTTCAAGTGCTCTCAACTGCATGTCACAGATCCCAGTGTGGTCAGTAGATGCTGACTGCAAGAGCTTTAAGCACCCGTAAACAGTCATTTGCCCACAGAATGTGATCCCAAACAAAAACGGAGTGTTTTTAGACGTGACCCAGGCCCTATCTTCTATGGCACGTCTAACCCTTCGTCAGCTCCGTCGGATGGCTAGTGAGCTGGGTGTGACCCTTTACAGCCGGAAGAGCAAGGAACAATTGCTCAGCGCTATTGCGCTGCGCCAGGGAAAGAAAGAAGCCGAGCGGCAGTCTCTAGAAGCTCAATTTAGTTCCCCATCCAGGCTCAAGGCAGATACGCGGGTGGTGTTCCTGCCACGAGATCCACAATGGGCTTATGTCTTCTGGGAGATCTCCGAGACTGATCGCATGCGGGCACTCTCTAAAGGTGCCAATCGGCTTTGTATACGTCTAACTGATGTGACCGGAATAAATGACAACACAGCACATCCCCATACCCTCCAGGAAGTGCCTGTAGATAGCCACAGCACAGAGTGGTATTTACCTGTTCCAATGGGTGATCGCGACTATCGCGTAGAACTTGGTTATCGCTTTGGGACGAGTTGGATGTCCTTAGCTTTCTCCTCAGTAGCAAGGGTTCCGGCACTGCAACCTAGTGAGCAGATTCTGGATCAATTTGTGCCCTTCAGCCTTGAGGGAATTACAACTAGCCCTCTGCCCAACGATATGCCCACTACACCACTTGTTGAAAACGATCCCACAGGCAGCGGATTGCATGAGCGGCTCTATCAGAGCGCTACAAAACACTTCCGCAGTCGCAGAGTCGGCTCCGAAGTCTTCCAGGAGCACAGCGGCATGGGTGCTCATGCAAGCGGCCTAAATGACTCAGGTATCGGTCTATGGGCCAGTGGGCGTAACGAGTCTGGAGTTGGTGGAGTGGCTCCACGTCAGAAGACCTTCTGGCTTGTTGCCGACGCAGAGCTGATGATTTATGGCGCAACAGATCCCTCTGCCCGACTAACCATTGGCGGTGAAAATGTGCCTCTCTCAAATGATGGAACTTTCCGCATTCAAGTTCCTTTTCGTGATGGAGAACAGACCTATGCGATTGAGGCCACTGCAGCAGATGGGGAAGAAAAGCGCAATATCACCCTAAATTTTCAAAGGACGACACCAAAAGACAATACAAACCCAGAAAGCCAAACACTCTCAGAATGGTTCTAAGCAAACTCTCTGGAAAATGACAATGTTGCGTTGGTTTGTCGCCCTTACCCCTCTAGCTGGGGCAATTATCTTCCCCCTTGCGGTGCCTTTAAGCATGGCCCTTTTTGGCATTGGCACAGGAGTTTTGGTTGCGCTGATTGTTGGCAGCCTCTGGTTTGTGACTATGCTGCGCACCGCTGAGATGCCCCATTGAAATAAGAAATTGAAATCTTGGTGGAATCCCCTCACTATGTAGTTGAAGTGAGGTAGTGGGCAGAGAAACCTTGAAGTGGATATTGCTAATAATCCTGGGTTGCACCAGTTGCAGCAAGGTAGGAACTGTAAGTGGCTCTACTCCAGGGGAGCTGCCGGTCCCTGATGGGATTCATGTGGTTTTTAACCACAGCGATTTGACGCGATACCGCAGTCCTCTCACTGATCAGTGGCGTAATGGCGACAACCTTGAGGAGTTCATAGTCAACGCCATAAATGAGGCCCAGCAAGAAATTCTTGTAGCCGTGCAAGAACTCAGCTTGCCTGGTATCGCGGAAGCTCTGGTTGCTGCTAAGCAACGAGGTGTCAGCATTAAAATGGTTATGGAGAACACCTATAGCCAACCATGGGGGGATCTGCATGAAGCAGATCTTTCTCTTGACAGACGGCGCCAATTAACTCAACTAAAGAAGTTGGCAGATCGCAATGGTGACAATACTCTTAGCGTGGAAGAACTCCGGCGCGGTGATGCGGTGGCAATCCTCAGGCGCCATCAAATTCCCTTGATTGATGATACAGAAGATGGCAGTAAAGGTAGCGGGCTTATGCATCACAAATTCTTGGTAATTGATGGTCATATTGTGATTACTGGTAGTGCTAACTTCAGTAGTTCGGGTATACACGGAGATGCCGGTGCAAGGAAAACGCGCGGTAATGTTAATCATTTGCTGCGCTTCGACAGCACAGAGCTAGCAGAATTATTCAAGAAGGAGTTTCTTTTGATGTGGGGAGATGGCCCTGGGGGCGCAAAAGATAGTCGATTTGGGTTGGCTAAAAACTCATCTGGTATTCAAGTTGTACGGGTTGGCAACACAAGGATTGAGGTGCTTTTCCCTCCACATGATAAACATCAAAAGCTGAATGGTCTTAAGTTTATTGGTGAGCAAATCTCCAAATCAAAAAAAGATATTGACATGGCTCTATTTGTCTTTTCAGCCCAGAGTCTTGCTAACGAGTTGCAAGAGCGAGTGAAACATGGAGTGAGAGTACGTCTAATAGCTGATCCTGCTTTCGCCAGCCGTTCCTATTCAGAAGTCCTGGATCTCTTGGGTGTTGCGCTACCTGATCGCTTTTGCAAGATAGAAGCAGGTAATAAGCCATTTGATTCACCTCTGAAGGGTGTAGGCACCCCTCGCCTGGCTCGAGGTGACAAGCTGCACCACAAGTTCGCAGTGATCGACAACAAAACAGTCATCACGGGCAGCTTCAACTGGTCTCCCGCTGCCGCTCACACCAATGATGAAACTCTGCTGGTAATTCGCTCACCCAAGCTCGCTGCTCATTTCACGCGCGAGATGAACCGGATGTGGCGTAGCGCTGAGCTGGGGATCACGCCACGAATAAAACTCAAGCTGGAAAGACAGAGAGCCAAGTGCGGGAGTGGGGATTAAAGAAGCTGAGAGAACCATCAAAACTGGGTTATCTTGTTCAACTAGAGTGAGATATCCTTTTAAATGCGGGCACAAACGAGCTTTTTCAGATACTCCATAAGTGGCTTATTTTTCCTATCTACTATTGCGTACACCGCAGCGATAGCCCAACCAAAACAATTGAATAATTGCGATGGTGTATATGAATTTTACGGAAATCCATCTCCTGCCAGCAACAGAGGCTCTGGTCTTAAAATATTATTCTATATTGGCGAACGCGAGAATATATTGCAATGCTTTAAAAACTCAAGAATGGCAATAGGGAAACCTCTTCACGAGCAACTAAGCAGCCGTAAATACAGCAAAATAGATGAACAATTGCTCCGAAGTACCGCTATGCAACTCGAACTTAAAGATCCATACCTTGCGAATGGAGGGATCTAAATAATCGAAAACAAAACCGTGTTAACAGGCAGCTTCAACTGGTCACCCGTAGCTGCCCACACCAACGACGAAACGCTGCTGGTCACCACCAGGAATGCCTTCAAGCCTGCCAAGAAATGCTTCAGCAAAACCCCGACGAAGCCGTTGCCTGGAAGTACGTATGCAAATTTCTACTAGCTCTAGGGCAATTTGAACAATCCAAAAACTGCCTAAGCAAAGCCCATCAACTAGACATGCATGACCCAGAGACCATCAAAAATATCGGAAACATCTTCAACGCTTTGCTCAGCGACACTGAAGCAATTAAATACTACAATCTTGCGCTATCAATTGACCCTAACTTCGTTCCAGTAATCAATTGTTTTCATCCTGTAAATTGCTTATGCCCGTCAATCTATCCATAATCAGTCCAATCTTGATTTCTACTAACACTTTGTCTGATGATATTTCAAAGCTGGATAATCATTAATTGTGCTGTCTCTTTAATAAGCTTTGGCCCTCATGGGAGGTGCCTTCTAGATCTAAACTATTTTCGATGGGTCACCTACCTGCTTAAGAAGACTAAATTATTGATCTCCTTCTATCTCAAAACCGTGGCCAACTTGTTCTGCTCGGCCAGAATGTACGCATGAGTTTTCACAAAATCCAAACGAACTTGGCCG
>Ga0208639_1001777_pt1 | contig 13585 bp, 13 predicted proteins | sample ETNtaG_33_FD_185772 | JGI IMG/M metagenome (GOLD analysis project Ga0208639, IMG submission 185772) | Marine microbial and viral communities from oxygen minimum zone, Eastern Pacific Ocean - ETNP201310SV76 (SPAdes) (version 2) | ecosystem: Environmental > Aquatic > Marine > Oceanic ...
TCTCGAACCATGAACAATAAACAAGTGAAATTCGCTGTTGGCTCGGCGTTGATTGTCGCGGCCATCGGCTATCTCATCATCACCGGAATTAGCAACACGTCCAAGTATTTCTTCACCGTCAGCGAACTGAAGGCCCAGAAGGTTTCTTTCAAGGGAACCGGTCTCAAGGTCAAGGGGAACGTTGTCCAGGGTTCGATCCAGCGGGACCCTGACGATTACCTGAAAGTTCGGTTCGCAATCGAGGAGAACAACTCCAACTTGGATGTCAGGTACCAAGGGGTGACGCCGGATATGTTCAAGGACGGCGGAGAAGTGGTCGTCGAAGGGACCCTAGACGAACACGGTGTCTTTCATGCGAACACGCTATTGACCAGTTGCCCCTCGAAATATGAGGCGGAAAAGGAAACTGGTAAGATGCATCCGGGAACTCTTCCCGATTACCAGAAACAACCGGCGCCAGACTTCAAGCAGACGGAAACCTTGCCAAAGGCAGCGATTTAATCCCCTCGTCAATCAACCCATGCATGCTGCGCTGTTCCAAGAATGTTTAGGAGCAGGGTTCATTGCCTAGTGAGTGACGTGGCAAAGCGATAGAACCCATGAACGATATTGGTGAATTCACACTGATGGTGGCGCTCGCTACCTCGATCTACGGGACTGTGGCCTATGTTATGGCGGCCCGGGGCAACCGTATGGACCTATACCGGAGTGCAGGTAAGGTTCCGGTGATCACCTGGGCTTGCGTAATGGTGTCCTCCATCGCGTTATGGAACGCACTCTTCACTAACGACTTCAGCCTGCAATACGTATGGGCCTATTCCAACATTGAGCTGGATTATTTTTACAAATTCAGTTCGTTCTGGGGTGGGCAAAAGGGGTCACTCCTGTTTTGGGTTCTTATCCTTACCTCTTACATGACAGCAGTGTATTTTCAAGCCCGTCCGAAGAACCTGCTCTTGGCTTCCTATGCGATGGCTGTGATGTTGGCGATCACCACGTTTTTTCTTTTTCTGCTCAACTTTTCCACCAATCCGTTCGAGCGCATTCCCCTTCCACCGTTAGATGGGCGCGGGTTGAACCCGATGCTCCAGAATTACTGGATGGTCATTCATCCGCCCACGCTGTACTTGGGGTATGTTGGATTTACCGTTCCATTTGCTTTTGCGATGGCGGCGCTCATCACGAAAAATCTCGACGACGCTTGGATTCGCCTGACTCGCAAGTGGACTCTGATTGCATGGTTTTTCCTATGTATGGGTAATTTATTCGGGGCAAGTTGGGCTTATGTTGAGTTGGGCTGGGGTGGATACTGGGCATGGGACCCGGTTGAGAACGCATCGTTCATGCCGCTCATCGTGGCGACTGCATACCTGCACTCGGTCATGATCCAAGAGAAGAAGGACATGATGAAGGTGTGGAACATGTCGCTCATTCTCCTCACTTTTGCAATGACCATTTTTGGAACGTTCATCACCCGAAGTGGGCTGATCCAGTCGGTGCATACTTTCGACGAGGCGACGCTGGGATATTACTTCCTGGCTTTTCTTTTGTTTATTATCGTCCTCTGCGTGGTGTTGATCATCAAACGACTTCCTTTGCTTAAGAGCAAGAACGAACTTGATTCGTTTCTTTCGCGCGAGGCGAGTTTTCTACTCAATAATTTGGTGCTCCTGGGAATCGGATTCGCCACGTTCTGGGGAACGATTTTCCCAATCATTTCCGAAGCGGTACGCGGTGTTAAGATTACCGTGGGTCCGCCTTTTTACAATCAAGTCAACGTACCGATAGGATTGATCTTGTTGGCGCTGATTGGGATCGGTCCTGTTATTGCTTGGCGTCGGGCGACCTGGTCCAACCTGAAAAAGAATTTTATGAAACCGGTGATCGCCACCTCAGTTGGAGCCGCGGCCCTCTTCCCCATTGTTCCGTTATCGAACCGGTCAGAAATTTATACTTACATCGCGTTCGTTCTCTGTATCTTCGTGATGTCTACGATCATCATGGAGTTTTTCAAGGGTACGCTGGCGCGGCGCGAGCTACATCAGGAAACTGCGGTCAGCGCCTTGGGCACGCTTATCTGGCGCAACAAGCGGCGTTATGGTGGATACATCGTTCATGTCGGAATAGTGATGATTTTTGCGGGCATTGCCGCATCGCAGTCTTACGGGACTCATGTCGAAAAGCACGTGAAAATTGGGGAGACCATTGAGATTGGCGACTATATGTTACGCTATGAGAAACTTGTTCCCATACAGGCGACTTCGGTAAAAACGCGCGTCGTCGCACAACTTGCAGTTGAGAGAAACGGTAGACGAATCTGGACCGCTCGTCCAGAAAAGGAATTTTACAAGGGGCAAAACCAGCCGGTATCGGAAGTGGATGTGAGGTCCACGCTGGTTAGCGATTTGTATGTAATTCTTGCCGACTTCCGCGAAGATGAATCGGCCACCCTGAAAGTGTACCTCAACCCGATGGTAAGCTGGTTGTGGATGGGAGGATGGGTTATCGCGCTTGGAACGGTGGTGTGTGCGTGGCCCGACAGGCTCGAACAGCGCCGCCGGTTGGAGCGGTTGAAACGACAACAGGCCGTGTTTGCCCCGGCGCAGGAGTAACTGGTTATGATCCGTATTCAAAAACCCGTACTGATATTGGCAATGGTTTTTCTTGCGGGTATCGCAGCTGTGGAGTCCGCTTACGCGGGAGCGATGCTGGCCGACCTGGAAAACGCTCTCATGTGCAAGTGCGACGATAAATGCGGCAAAGTGTTAATCAATTGCACCTGTTCAACCTCCGACGAGACCCGAAAAAAGTTTACAAAACTACTGGACTCGGGTTTAACCGTTGAACAAATTATCCAGCAACAGGTCGAGAAACATGGAGAAACCATTCTTTCGGCTCCCACAAAAAAAGGATTTAACCTCACAGCATGGGTAATACCATTTGGTGCGTTGCTGGTAGGTGGACTTGGACTGCGCAGGCTAATCAAAACTTGGACCGGGAAAGATAATTCCGGCAAGAAAGCTCCGGAAGGGGAGGGTGAAAAAATACCTAGTACTACCCCCAACAAATACTCCCGCCAGTTACAGGATGAACTGGATCGATTGGAACTATAAGGATGCGTTTTGTCCACTTCATCGAACTGCTATTGATCGCCGGGGTTTTAATCGCTATCGGCATTCCGTTATTCACTAAATTACCCAAGACCCGCCCTTTTGCCACTATCAACCCGACCAAGGAGGAATACAATCATCTCCTGGTACGCAAAGAGGAGGTGTTGTTGTCGATCAGGGAATTGGAAATCGATTTTAAAACCGATAAAATTTCCGATGAGGATTACGAAAATCTTCGAAAAAAGATGGAAGGTGAGGCAATGGAGACCCTTGAGCGGATTGAGCAGTTGGAGAAAGAAAGCAAGAAGGGCAGGAAGTCGACCACGAAAAATTTCACCCTCGCGTAAGGACTCCGAATGATCGAGCAAACCCACCCTGTTTCGTCCGATCCGGTGGTTCAGGTTCGAAATCTCTGCAAAAGCTTCGGATATCTGCAGGCCGTCGACGGGATCAGTTTTGACTTGCACGAAGGCGAGTTTCTCTCCATCTTTGGCCCGAACGGGGCGGGCAAGACCACGTTGATCAGGATTCTGTCTGGACTTACCCGACCTTCTTCCGGTTCAGCAATGGTAGCGGGTTTTGACGTGTTGAGCGGAGACACACGGCTAAGGCGGGAGATTGGCGTTATCTCACACGCGACCTGTTTGTACCCAGACCTTTCCGCACTCGAGAATCTTTTATTCTATGCAAAAATGTACGGTCTGGACGATCCTGAAGGCCGCGCGTCCCGTGCAATTGACGAGGTGGGACTCGCACCGCGCAGGTACGACCGGGTGCGCACATTTTCGCGAGGGATGCAACAGAGATTAACTATCGCCCGGGCCACTCTGCACGACCCCTCGGTGCTGTTTCTCGACGAACCGTTTACCGGATTGGACCTCCAGGCCACAAACGTGCTCAAAAGCCACCTACGCGAGTTGCATACCGAACGGCGCACTATCATCATGACCACACACGATATTGCGTGCGGATTGGAAATGTGCGACCGGGTTGCGATACAGAACAGGGGACGATGGGTCTCGGTAGAACCGGTTGACCGTATCGACCGAGACCGGTTCGAAACTCTATATACCGAGATGCTGGGACGATGATGAGCAAGTCAGAGGCTTTGTTTCTGGTATGAATGAATATTTCAGTAGGGTTGCGGCAATTGTATGGAAGGACTTTGTTACCGAGTTGAAAACACGCGAACTGTTCAGTTCCATGTTCATCTTCGCGTTGTTGGTGATCATCATTTTTGTTTTTTCAATTAACCTCAGTATTGTCAAGGCGAGTGAGGTTGGCCCCGGTATTCTGTGGGTCGCATTTCTGTTTGCTGGAACGCTTGGGCTCAACCGGTCGTTCATGCTGGAAAAGGAAAACGGCTGCCTTCAAGGGTTGTTGCTCGCTCCCGTGGACCGCACGGTGCTCTATTTTGGAAAGCTGATTAGCAATTTCGTGTTTCTGCTGATCATGGAGACGTTTACTTTGCCTCTATTCATGATTTTCTTTAATGTTGACCTGTTGCCACATCTTTTGCCATTGCTCTATGTGATTTTTGTGGGGACGCTAGGATTTTGCGCGATCGGGACGCTCCTGTCTTCTCTATCAGTGAATCTCAAGACGCGTGACGTCATGCTGCCTATCCTGCTGTATCCGTTGATAGTTCCCATTGTCATTGGGTCGGTGCGCATGACCGGACAGATCCTGGCAGGAGAGCCGCTAACGGAGATGATGAATTGGGTGGGGTTGACCCTATGCTTCGATGTCATATATATTGCTGTGTCCATCATGACTATCGATTATGTTTTGGAAGAATAAATTAATATGGATAACCTAGGATATTTGTTTGCGGCCAACGTGTTTGTGTGGGGTGGAATTTTCCTTTACCTGTTCCGCATTAAAAAACACCAGCAATTATTGCAGAACGATTTGGAATTGCTGAAAGAGGCTGCTAACAAGAAAACAAAAAGTGAGTGACGAGACCAAGCAGAGAAGCTCGGTTCTGACCTGGCTCGCCGCTACGGCTTTTCTGGTAGCCATGGTGGCGATTTTCATTTTTGTGCCGACGGAGCAGGAGGAAGGCGTGGTGCAGCGCATCATGTACTTCCATATTCCTGCGGCCTGGCTGGCGTTCTTTGCTTTTTTTATTGTTTTTGTCAGTAGTATTCTTTTTTTGTGGAAGAAAGAGAGGGAATGGGATATCTACGCCCTGGCTTCCGCTGAGATTGGGGTGGTTTTCTGTTCGCTGGTTCTGATCACCGGACCGATCTGGGCGAGGCCCATTTGGGGCGCGTGGTGGGTGTGGGATGCTCGCCTCACGTCCACTCTCATCCTGTGGCTTATCTACGTGGCTTACCTCATGCTTCGTCACCAGACCGGTGCTGGGTCCATGCGCGCCCGGTTTGCAGCGGTTCTGGGAATTGTTGGGTTTCTTGATATCCCGCTCATTCATTTTTCTGTTCTCTGGTGGCGTACTTTTCACCCACCACCCAAGTTGATCACGCCGGAAGGGTTTGGAAAAGGGATGGATCCTTCCATGCTCATTGCGCTTATGATATCCCTCGCGGCATTCACTCTGCTTTATTGTGTTTTGATGGGGCAGCGGATCCAGGTCGAAAAGATGAAAGATGAAGTCGAACGGCTCAAACAAGACCACTCACATTCCCATTAAAAAGTACGTCGCGCTTTTCGCTGTTCTTTTTATTGGGGCTCTCCTATTTTTCTTCGAGCATTTCAACGAAGCACCCATCTCCCTTACCGATGTGCAGGTTGGGAAAAATTTTGATCAAGAAAAAGCTGCCGTTGGGTACTTTGCTCCTCGTTTTACTTTAAGAAATCTGCAGGGCAACCGCGAGAGCTTGGAAAATTACCGGGGGCGTGTGGTTATTCTCAACTTCTGGGCCACTTGGTGTGCCCCCTGTCGCATGGAGATGCCATCATTCGAAAAGCTCTATCGCCGCTTCCGCTCTGAAGGGGTGGCTGTCCTCGCCGTGAGTATCGATAAAAATGCGGACACCCAAATTAAAAAGTTTGTCGATAAGTACGACCTCTCTTTCCCCATCTTGCTGGACGCTGAAGGCGAAGCGGAACGGCTCTACCCCGCAATGTCGATCCCGTTCACTTATGTTATTGACCGCGACGGGCGGGTGGTGGCGCAGGTGGATGGTGCTAAAAACTGGGAGTCACGGGAAACGTTTGAGGCGGTGGAATATTTGCTGCGAAAATCATGAGCGATAAGGCTTAAAGCAGGCAAGCGGTAAAATGTTGGTGAGAGCGAACAATCACTGCCCCAGATGAATAATCTCTCCTGACACTCGCTCCTCTTCCAGTTTCAACCTTCCGACGCAAATGGGTAGTTGAAGTCGGCGGGGTCCGGCGCTTCCCGGGTTGAAGTACAGGGTATCACCGATATGCTCGCTCATGGGTTGATGGCTGTGACCGAAGATAACAATTTTTCTAACGGATTGGCGCGACAGGCTAGCTGCGCCAGGAATGTCATGAAAAATGTGCTGGAGCACAAAGGTCCGCTTGCCGAGATCGAACGTTTGCTGTTGGGGAAAGTGGTGCGTCAGGTCCACGTCGATGTTTCCGACGACAGCTTTGACGGGGGCGATGACCTCGAGTTCGGTTACCACATCCCGACTCCCGATATCTCCTGCATGTAAGATAAAGTCGACTCCCTCGAAAGCATTATATACCTCGGATCGTACCTGTCCGTGCGTGTCTGATATGACTCCTATATTCAGTTGACCCTTCATTTTTTCCTTTAGTTGCGCAAGAAGCAGGCAGCATGGTGCCCGGACCCTATTTCCTTCAATGGCGGGATAGATTCCTCGCACCGCTTTTCGCTGATGGGGCACCGGGTTTGAAACGCGCATCCTTTAGGTGGATCGATTGCGCTAGGTAGGTCACCTCTCACTTTTAAACGTTGTTTTTTTGATCCTGGATCCATTCTGGGAATTGCCTGAAGTAATGCCTCCGTGTAGGGATGTTGTGGTGTGCTGTACAACTGCGTGCTGTTGGCAAGTTCGACGATTTTCCCTAGGTACATTACGGCGATACGGTCGCAGAAGTGTCTGACCACAGCCATGTCGTGTGAAATAAAAAGATAGGAGATGGCCATTGACTCCTTCAGATCGAGAAGAAGGTTGATCACCTGAGCGCGAATGGAAACATCGAGAGCGGAGACGGGTTCATCGGCGACCACGAGACGTGGATGCAATGCAATAGCCCGCGCGATTCCGACTCGTTGCAGTTGCCCGCCGCTGAACTCGTGCGGATATTTTTCACCTTGATCTGCTGACAATCCCACGCGCTCCATCAACCATGCAACACGTTCATTTCGTTCCTTCCCGTTGACAAACCTGTGAATATCGAACGGTTCTTCAAGAATGTCTCTTACTCGCTTTCTTGGGTTGAGGGAAGCGTAGGGATCTTGGAAAATGATCTGCATTTCCTTGCGTAGGGATCGCAGATCGTTGTGTGATAATTCGAATAGATTTTGTCCACGAAAATAAACTTCTCCGGCAGTGGGCTCGGTGAGTCGCAGAACGGTTCGTGCGGCGGTGGACTTACCGCACCCAGATTCCCCAACAAGTCCCAAGGTCTCTCCTTCGCGAAGGGTGAAGGAAACGCCATCCAAGGCGCGCACAGTTTGTGATGAGCGGCTGTAGTTAGAACTTTCGGCGGAAAAGTATTTTTTGAGATTCCTCGCTTGCAGCAGAACCGGATCTGATATTTTTACTGAGGAGGCCATTACTGATTCAACCAGCAACTCACAGTATGTCCGGGAGTGGCTTCTTTGAGAACGGGTTTTTCGGTTCGGCACTGTGCTTCTGCTGAAGGGCAGCGCGGATGAAACGGGCACCCTGGCGGGGTTTGTGAAAGTGAGGGGACGGTTCCAGAAATTTCACTCAATCGATGAATTTTTTCCTGATTGTGTTCCAGTGTTGGCACCGAATTCATGAGTCCAGTCGTGTACGGGTGAAGTGGTTTTCGAAAAAGTCCTTGAACGGGCCCCGATTCGACGATTTCTCCCGCATACATGACCAATACACGCTGGGCGATTTCGGCGACGACACCCAGATCGTGAGTGATAAGCAGGATCGACATAAGGGTTTCTTCCTTTAACTGTGCGAGGAGGTCTAGGATTTGCGCCTGAACGAGAACGTCGAGAGCCGTGGTAGGTTCGTCGGCAATGAGCACTCGGGGTGAGCAGGACACGGCCATGGCGATCATCGCCCGTTGGCGCATACCGCCGCTCAGTTGATGCGGGTACTGATCAAGCTTTTGCTGTGGCGAGGGGATATCCACCTGCCTCAGGAGTTCAATTGTTTTTTTTCTCGCGGCAGTGCGGGTAATTGCTGTGTGACGCAAGAGTGTTTCGATAATCTGTTCGCCCACGGTGAGAACTGGGTTGAGGCAGGTCATCGGATCTTGGAAGATCATCGCGATGTCGCGTCCGCGTCGCTCTCGGAGTTCTTTCGCCGGAAGCTTGAGAAGGTCGTCTTTCCCGAAAAGGATTTTCCCGTCCAGGATTTTACCTGGAGGCTGAGGTATCAACCGTAGGATGGACAGAGCGCTGACGGTTTTACCGCACCCTGATTCACCGACGAGTGCTAACGTTTCCCCCTGGTTGAGGTGATAACTGATCCCTCGGACAGCAACCTGTTCTTCTCCGTTGGAAGAAAAAGCGATTTTTAGATTTTGGACCCGCAGTTCGGAGGTTGGCATATTCTTCTTGGGTAATTCGTTATTGGATCGCTCGATGGAATTATAATGCATGAGATGAAAAGCGAATAATTTCTTTTGATTAGCTAGCGGTTTCGTGAAAATTTTTTAGATAGACTGGGGCTAAAGGAAATGAAATTTTACGCTTTGGTTTAGAAGGTCTTATGTGAGAGTATACCCCGGTTTAAAAGCGAGAGGGCTGAGCTGAGTGAATGTGCTGTTCTCCGCATCGGGTCTCATCTACAAGTAGCACCGTTTTCAGGTGGGTATGAAAATTATCAGTTGGAATGTCAATGGTATGCGTGCCGCCTTGAGAAAAGGTTTTATGGACTGGTTCCACTCCGAAGCGCCGGACATGATGTGCCTTCAAGAGATCAAGGCGACGCCAAACGACCTTCCGGGTGAAATGGTCACACCTGAAGGATATCACTCTATATGGAACCCAGCCCAGCGCAGGGGCTACAGTGGTGTTGCTGTCCTCAGTAAAAAGAAACCCAAAAAATATCATTTGGGGATGGGAATCGAAAAATTCGACATGGAAGGCCGCATCATACGCGCCGAGTTCAAGGACTTCGATTTGCTTAATGTATACTTTCCTAATGGGACCAGCGGGCCGGATCGACTGAAGTTTAAAATGGATTTTTATGATGCCTTTCTTGATCACTGCGAATCGCTGCGCCAGAAAGGTAAGAAACTGGTGATCACAGGGGACGTGAACACTGCGCATAAACCTATTGATCTAAAAAATCCAAGAGCCAACGAGAAAAACTCCGGTTTTTTACCCGAGGAGCGGGCGTGGGTCGACAAGTTTATAGCTCATGGGTATGTTGATACCTTTCGCGAGTTTTGCCAGGAGCCTGATCAGTACACCTGGTGGAGTTACCGTTTCAACGTCCGGAAAAAAAACATCGGATGGCGCATCGATTATTTTTTTGTTACCGAAGATTTAATGGGAAAGGTGAAGGGGGCATTTATCCAACCGGACGTGATGGGATCGGACCACTGTCCTGTTGGATTGAACCTGCAGGCTTCTTGAAATGATGGAGCTCATGTTTCACCAAAAGAATCTTTCGGGTCCGGCGAGTATCTAATAGGTGCTTAAAAAATAAATTTACCTGTTATCCCTAGAGAAGCGAGGGATGGCTTTTTTGCGGAATTAAGTGACATTCAGAAAGGAAGATATGAGTTTTGAGGCAGGGAAGAGCAGTTCCGGGTTTACCCTGAACCGGCAGGAAACCATTTCCGAGTTAAAATCGGAGGCGTTGCTGTTTGAGCATGATAAGACGGGAGCCGAAGTGGTTGTTCTAGAGAACGACGATGACAACAAGGTCTTCAGTGTTACGTTTTGCACGCCCCCATCCAACGACCGGGGTGTAGCTCATATTCTGGAACATAGCGTCCTGTGTGGGTCACGCAAGTATCCTGTTAAGGAACCGTTTCTGGAGCTGCTGAAAGGCAGTTTGCAGACTTTCCTTAACGCCATGACATTCCCCGATAAAACTATGTACCCCGTGGCCAGTCGGAACAAAAAAGATTTTTTCAACCTGATGGATGTTTACCTTGATGCAGTGTTTTATCCGAATATTACTGAAGAAATTTTTATGCAGGAGGGATGGCACCATGAGCTTGAATCGCCAGAAAAAGAGATTGTCTACAAGGGAGTTGTGTTCAATGAAATGAAGGGTGTCTTTTCCAACCCTGAAAACTTGCTTGACCGTCACTTGGTGCGCTCCCTTTTTCCGAAAACAACATATGGATTTGAATCGGGGGGGGATCCTGATGCCATCCCGGAATTGACGTATGAAGAGTTCAAGGACTTCCACCGCAAGAATTATCATCCATCGAACAGTCGGATTTTTCTGTACGGGGATGGGGATACCAAGGAGTACCTTGCTTTTCTCAATGATGAATACCTGCTGAACTTTGAGTCTGAGAGGGTTGAATCGTTTGTTGATATCCAAAGACGTTTTCACCGACCCAAGCGCAAGGTCACTTACTATCCTGTATCAAGGGGAGAATCTCTTGATAAAAAGACATTCGTTGCCGTGGGGTTTAAGTTGGATAAGGCGACCCGTCATGAGCACTGTCTTGCTTTCAGTATCCTCAGTAATCTATTGCTTGACACGTCTGCTTCTCCATTGCGCAAGGCGCTGATCGACTCAGGACTTGGAAGTGAGATCATTGGTGGTGGATTTGATGACAACCGCTTGGAAACAATGTTTGCTGTGGGAATGAAAGGGACAGAGGCAGAACACGAAGAGAAGATTTTCGACCTCATTTTTTCTACACTGAGGGATCTTGTTGAAAAAGGGATCGATGAAAATATGGTGGAGTCGGCAGTCAATAGTTTCGACTTTAAACTGCGCGAAGCCAATTTTGGGGGATTTCCAAAGGGCATTGTTTATAACATCCAGGCCCTGGCTTCCTGGTTGTACGGCTCCGATCCTTTCATACACCTGAAATACGACAAGCTTATGCGCAAGATCAAGCGACAGGCGGGGCAGGGGTATTTCGAGTGCTTGATCAAGAAACACCTTCTGAGCAACCGCCACCAGAGCATCATGCTAGCCGTTCCCAAGGTAGATCTTGCGAAAAAACAGGACGCTAAAGTTAGGAAACGACTGAAGGCACTGAAGGCTTCCCTGCCAGTTGAGGAAATTGAGCAGTTGGTTGAGCGGACCCAAATGTTAAGGAGTCTGCAGATCACCCCGGATCCTCCAGAAAACCTGGACAAACTTCCTAGCTTGGGACTCGAGGATATCAAACGAGAGAGTGAACGGTTTCCTCTAGAAGTGAAACAGGAGACGGCCCCCAAAATCCTGTACCACGATTTGTTCACCAATAAAATCGCTTATGTGCAGGTCGGGTTTGATGCGGCAGGGGTGCCGCTTGACAAACTTCAGTACCTTCCCCTCTTGGGCCGGATGGTGCTGGGCATGGGAACTCGAAAACACAGTTATGTTGAAATTTCACAAATGCTGGGTATCCATACCGGCGGTGTGCGTCCCTGGAACTTCACTTCCGCTACGGTATCGGATCACCGCCAGATCCTTTCCTATTTGTTCTTTAGCGGCAAGGCGCTCGTGGAAAAGGTTGACGACCTGTTCGATATTTTGGAGGAATTGATTGGCGAATACGAGTTCAATAACCCGACACGACTGGTTGAGATCATTCGAAGTGCCAAGGCCGATATGGAAGACTCTATCCTTTCTTCAGGAAATCATTATGTTCTTTCTCGGTTGCACTCGTATCAGTCTTCATTAGGTCGATACAATGAGCTTATTGAAGGGATTTCCTTCTATAAATTTTTAGAGAACCTGCTTGTTTGCGCGGAGAGGGACCCCGATCAAGTGGCGGAAAGCTTTCGAGAGGTGGCTCAAACAGTATTCACCTGCAAAAATACTCTTGCCAATGTGACGGTTTCCGAGAAGGACTACCCGAAAATAGAGAGAAGGATCAATGGGATGACGCGGGTTTTATCCGATCACCCACCACAGTCTGCTCCGCTTGACTTCCAGTCCGGTCCGGCGAACGAAGCGTTTTTAACGGCCAGCGCAGTTCAGTTTGTCGGCAAGGGAGCCAACCTGTATGAACTTGGGTTGGAATACAGCGGAAAGTTTGATGCGTTGAACTCGGTTCTACGTACATGTTATTTGTGGGACCGGGTGCGTGTTCAGGGAGGGGCCTATGGCAGTCAAAGCACCTTCGATTCGTTCAGTGGAAATTATGGCTTGGTATCCTATCGTGATCCCAACCTTAATGAAACACTTGACGTCTATGATCAGATAGCGGGTTACCTTGAAAACCTTGATCTTTCGGATAAGGAGTTGACTAAGATTCTGGTCGGTTGTGTGGGTCACCTGGATCCACCACTTACTCCCGATAGGAAAGGGACCGTGGCGATGGTTGAGCTTCTAACCGGAAGAACCCACGAGCTAAAACAGAAACGCCGCGACGAACTATTATCGACGAAGCGAGGAGACATTCAGTCTTACGCATCTTTATTCAGCAAAATTCGAGAATCTGGGAACGTATGTGTATTAGGTAATGAAGAGAAGATAAAAAAATCTGGTAAGAGGTTTGATCACCTTGTCAAAGTATTCAGCTAATTTTCTTTTTGTTAGAAAATCCTCTCAAGCAAGGCATGGACGATTCGTTCTGTGGGGAGATTTATCAGAACTCAACGATTGTTGCCCCATCGCCTCCCTCTGTCCGTGGTGCCGGGGAGAAATTTTTACACATCCCAGAGGTGCTTAGGTAATCCCTAACCAGACTTTTGATCGTTCCCATCCCGTGTCCATGAATGATCGTGGCGCGTCCGATATTATTGACAACCGCCTGACTGAGAAACGCTTCCACGGTGGTTAGTGCTTCGTCGGAACTCATTCCTCGCAGATCGCAGGTGGTTTTTGCTTGCCTAGCAGATGTGGTATGCACCTTCACTTCCACGTGCTCGAAGCGTTTTTCGATAGCGCGTTTCCGTTTGATGTTTCCTTTAAGCTGGCAAACCTCAACGAGGGTTTCTACATTTCCCAAGCGAATGCGGACCTTTTTTTTGCTGTCAGTGTTTTCTAGGAGAGTGCCGGTCGTTCCATAGCTTTCGACAAGCACCACATCGCCTTCCTGAAGCTGTTCCGGAGGAACTTTCCAGTCGGCAAGATCCTTTCGGTGAGTCGACAGCGGTACGCGGCCCATCGACTCTAACTGACTTTCTATTTTGCGCAATTTATGAGTGTCGCGGGTTCCTTTCGCTTCTTTTATCA
>Ga0208639_1001783_pt1 | contig 13536 bp, 8 predicted proteins | sample ETNtaG_33_FD_185772 | JGI IMG/M metagenome (GOLD analysis project Ga0208639, IMG submission 185772) | Marine microbial and viral communities from oxygen minimum zone, Eastern Pacific Ocean - ETNP201310SV76 (SPAdes) (version 2) | ecosystem: Environmental > Aquatic > Marine > Oceanic ...
TTCTTGGAGGAGAAAAATCAAATCTCATACTTAATTCTTCAAATCTTTTTATAGGATTTGGTCATCCAGCTGTAATCACAGTTGCTTTAGTACTTATTATTAGTCAAGCATTAAGAAACTCTGGTGTTGTAGACTTTATATCTAGAAAAATATCTCCGTTATCAAATAATCAATCAACTCATATTGCAAGCTTAAGTGGCGTAGCTACTATTTGTTCTGCAATAATGAATAATGTGGGAGCACTTGCATTAATGCTACCGGTTGCTCTTAAAACTGCAACAAAACAAAATCGTTCACCAAGTATTATTTTAATGCCATTAGCTTTTGCAAGTATTCTAGGTGGAATGATAACAATGATAGGAACACCACCTAATATTATTATAGCAGCATTTAGGAAAACAAATCAAATGAATCTAAAACTAGAAGCAATACAAAATACAGATTCTCAAGCTGCAAAATACTTTAACGAACAAAATATTAATATTGAAAATTTCACTCCAAGCTCATTTGGAATGTTAGACTTTAGTCCGGTTGGGCTATTAATTGCTTTTTTTGGCGTTATTTTTATAACTTTTATTGGTTGGAGATTAATCCCTAAGACTTCTCATAAAAAACCTAATTCTGGATCAAATTTCTCAATTGATGATTATGTTACTGAAATTAGGATTCCTGAAAATTGTAAACTTACTAATATGAAAATTAAACATGTTGAGAAGTATACAGGAAATAGATTGGAAATATTTGGCTATATTGATAAAAATGAAAAGTTTTCTATTTTAGAAAATAATACTTATATAAAAGAAGGTGATAGATTCTTAGTTAAGTCAGATCCTGTTGATTTAAAATTAATGATGGATGAATATAATATAAGATTTACAAAAAAAATGAGAGAACGTATTGATAAGCTCAAAGATGAGAATACAATATTCAAAGAAGTCGTAGTGACACCTGACTCTCCACTCTTGCATAGAACTCGTCAATATTTAAGAAGAAAAACATCAAATACTCTAGTATTAATGGCAGTTGCAAGACAAGATAAACCAATTCATAAACGATTAGATAAAATAATATTTTCTGTTGGAGATGTATTACTGCTACAAGGCAATTCAGATTATCTCAAAGAAAGCGTACGTTCTTTACAGCTTCTTCCTCTTGAACAAAGAGATATTGAAATAGGTCTTTTTTCAAAGGTTGCACTATCTCTCTTAATTTTCTTTTCTTCTATAACATTAAGTATAGTTGGCATATTACCTACTACTTTGTCCTTCATAATTGCCATTTTATTATATATTTTTACAGGAATTCTTCCAGTTCGCCAATTATATGATAAAATAGATTGGCCTATCATTGTTTTATTAGGCTCTATGATTCCTGTTAGCAATGCTCTTGAAACAACTGGAACTTCTCAACTATTAGCTAATAATATGGTAGCTATGACTCAAAGCCTACCTCATTGGTTAATTTTAGCTTTAATTATGGTTATAACCATGTGTCTTTCAGATGTTATTAATAATGCTGCTACCGCTCTTATTATGGCACCAATCGCATCAGGGATTGCAATTTCTCTTGGAGTAAATATTGATCCATTTTTAATGGCAGTTGCAGTAGGAGCTTCATGTGCTTTCCTTACTCCAATAGGACATCAATGTAATGCTCTTATATTAGGACCAGGTGGATACAAATTTTCTGATTACTGGAAAATGGGTTTACCTTTGGAAATACTTATTGTAATACTTGGAACTCCATTAATATTATATTTTTGGCCATTATAATACCATTGTACTTTAATATTGATTAAATAAGTTTTAAATTGAGATTCAATTATTATTATTAAATCAACTTTTAGGAATGTAAATGGAAATTTTAAATAATTATATTCTAAATATTCAAGAAAATAAATATATCTTATTAGGCATTACATTACTGCTTAGTTTTTTTTCATATATTGTAATCAGATATGTAGTATTAAATGCTATATCTCGTTTATTTGAAAAAACATCTACAAAGCTTGATGACATTCTAATTGAAACTGGATTCTTAAATAGAATATCATACATTGTTCCCTTATTTATTTTATACAATTTATTTAACTCATTTATAGGAGATTATTTAATTATTAATAGATTACTCTTATCTCTAATTGCAATTGTTATAATCTTATCTTTTAATTCTTTATTAAATGTTTTTAGTGATATTTATAATCGTAGTAAATACTCAAATAATATAAATTTAAAAAGTTATTTTCAAATTCTAAGATTAATTATAAATCTTCTTAGTATTATTATTGTTTTTTCAATTATCAGTGGACAATCACCTCTCTATCTACTTAGTGGGCTAGGTGCATTAACAGCTGTATTAATGTTAATATTTAAAGACACTATTCTTTCTTTTGTTTCAAGTATCCAAATAAACTCAAATGACCTTTTTAAAATTGGAGATTGGGTTGAAGCCCCTCAGTTTGATGCTGATGGAGACGTCATCGACATTGCTCTTCATACAATAAAAATTCAAAACTGGGACAAGACTATTTCAATAATACCAACGCATAAGCTTATTGATTCTTCATTTAAAAATTGGAGAGGTATGAGTGAGAGTGGTGGAAGAAGAATTAAAAGATCTATAAATATTGATATGAATAGTATAAAATTTTGTAATGATGAATTAATTAATAGTTTTAAATCAATAACTATTATCTCAGAATATATTGATAAAAAACTATCAAATCTTAGAGAGCATAATGCAAACATAAATAAAGAATCTATAATAAATGGAAGAGCATTAACTAATATTGGTACATATAGAGCATACATTAAAGCTTATTTAAAAAACAATAAAGATATTCATAAAGATATGACTTTTTTAGTTAGACAATTATCTCCAACATCCAATGGATTACCTTTGCAAATATATGTTTTTTCAAATAATACTAATTGGATTGATTATGAAGAAATTCAGTCTGATATATTCGATCATCTAATTAGTGCTTTAGATCAATTTGATTTAAAAATATATCAACAACCATCAGGGAATGACTTATCAAACATTAGTAAAATTTAAAACTAGTGTCTTTTTATCATTTAAATTTTAACCCTAAATAAAAGAATAGGACACTCTACACCCCACTTTCATTCTACTTTAAATTTTTATATTATTTATTTCACTAAATATTGGACAGAATTATTCATAATCTAATGTATGCAATCTTTTAATAAATATGGCTTAAATCAAAATATTTTAAATTCTATTAAAGAACTTAAGTTTGATAATCCTACATCTATTCAAGATAAAGTAATTCCTAAAATACTTTCTTCTGATTGTGATATAATTGCTACAGCTCAAACTGGTACTGGGAAAACAGCAGCATTTGGTTTACCTATCATAAGCTTAACAATCAATCATAGTAAAAATATTGAAGGTGTTATTCTATGTCCTACTAGAGAACTTTGTATTCAGATTTCTAAAGATTTAAATGTTTTTTCTAAATACATGGATCACTATAAAATTATTCCTATTTATGGAGGGACTAAAATTGAATCACAAATTAGAGGATTAAGAAATAATCCCAAGATAATTGTTTGTACTCCTGGTAGACTAAACGATTTAATTCTAAGGAAAAAAGTTAATCTTAGTCAGGTAAAATATTTTGTACTTGATGAAGCTGATGAAATGTTATCAATGGGTTTTAAAACTGAAATTGATAAAGTATTAAATGAAATTCCTTTAGATAGAAAAATTTATTTATTTTCTGCCACATTATCAGAAAAAGTTAAAAATATAACTAATTCATATATGAAAAAACCATTAATGATTTCAGTTTCAAACCCTAATAAAGGAGCAGATACAGTTAAACATATCTACCATATTAGTAATAAGAATAAGAGATATGATATAATTAGAAACATTATTGACATAAATAAGGATATATATACTATTATATTTTGTAGAACTAGAAGAGAAACAAAGGAAGTATCAAAAAAACTTATTCAAGATAATTACAATGCAAAGGTTTTGAATGGAGATTTATCACAAAATGAAAGAGATAATGTGATGAATCAATTTAGATCTAAAGCAATAAATATACTTGTAGCTACAGATGTAGCTTCTAGAGGAATTGATGTAAATAATTTATCTCATATAATAAATTATAATCTGCCTGATGACCCTGAAGTGTATGTACATAGAAGTGGTAGAACTGGAAGAGCTGGTAAAAATGGACTATCAATTGTTTTTATATCGAGCAAAGAATACAAACGATTAGATGAGATTAAAAGACTTTCTAGAATATCTTTTGAAAAAAAAGATATTCCAGATGAAAAAGAAATTCTTAATTCTAGGATGTCTTTATTAATTAATAAAATTACATCTTTACCCATTCCCTCAGAAAAAGATAGAGAAATATTTAAAAATTTTTATTTTGAATTAGATAACTTTTCGAAAGAAGAATTGATTGGTAAAATTATATCTCTGAATATTAATAATAACAAAAATTTAAATGATTCTAAAAATTATAAACCAGATAAATCTAAAAATAAAAACATAATCTTAAATACTGGAATGACCAAGCTAAGCATAAATATTGGAAGGGCTGATAAACTTACTCCTGAAATGCTTCTCAAATTAATAAATAAAAGTATTCGTTCTAGAAATACTGAAATTGGCAAAATAAATATAAGTAAAAAGTTTTCAACATTTGAAATTGATAGTAAAATGGTAAAAAATGTTATATCAAAAATGAAGCACATAAGACATTATAGAAAAAATATTAATATATCAAAATATGATGAAGATATTATTGATCGATCATCAAATAGAAAAAATAAAAAAAGAAAAAAAATCAGAAGAAAATACTAGATATTCTTTTATCTATCGGATAATATAAAGGGTTGCTAATCTGTCATAGTGTAAACGTCATGTATGAGTTCAAATCTCATATTCTTAGCTAGGAAAAAGAATCCTCCCCCCTCAGTAAAAGGGGGTTTTTTATTATAACTATATTATGTAAATTCTTTCATGAAATTTATATGGAGATTATATGCTATTAATTAAAAAAATATTTAACATATCACTCTTTATATATTTTATATATGCTATAGATGTAACAACTGGAGCACAACGCTCTGTCCCTAAATTTGGGTTTAATGGAAATACTGTTAGAGGTCCATCGTGGATCAATTCTGAATTTACTGATTCAGTAGCTACAATGAAACCAGAAATATTACGCTATCCAGGAGGATTAGGAAGTTATTGGGACTGGAATACCGGATGGTTTCTTGATCCGCCAACAATAGATACTCTGATTATTGATTCACTACCAAATAATTGGAGCTCTCTACCCTATATTGATATTAAACCAATACATTTTCAAAATGCTAATAATATTATTGATTCTGAAGGAATATTTGTTCCAAATATGATTACCGCAAGTTTAGATACCATGCTAGGATGGATTAATAATACTATTAATCAAGGTGTTGAAATTAATAATATAGAATTAGGAAGTGAAATAAATCATGATAATGAATATAAAATTTTAAAATACCCAACAGCAGGAGACTATGCTCGAGACTGTCAAAGATATATTGATTCTCTTAATATTATAATTCCCGATGCAGATTTTACCTTAGTAGGAGGAAATGGTGATTGGGGTAATACAGAAAGAGCAGCACATTGGAATGATAGTTTATATACTTTTGTTGACCCAGAATCCTTTCATGCTTTATCTTGGCATGTATACTTATATATGAAAGATGAACATATGAACTATTCAGATAGAAAGTTTATTTCATATCCATTTTATGATGTTCCTAGAATTGAAGAATGGCGTGGCTTTCAAGATACAATCCCACAGATACAAAATCATAGAATCAATGTAACTGAATATAATTTATTTGATAAATCAACTAATAAAATCTATAGAAACACCTGGCTTCATGCATTATTTCTTTCATCTATGACAGAAAATATATTAAATAATAATCTAGTTAATATGCTATTAGCACACAATGTGAGTGGTCCTACTGGTTTTGATGCTATCGATACAGAATCTAATTTTAATAAAAAGGCAACTGCTTTTTCATCAATGTTATACAATCATGTTTCAAAAGATATGAATATTGCATATAAACTAGAATTTCCATCAACATTTAGTGATACTATTGAGTATGCTAATAGTAATGATGTGATAAAAGAAATAAATTGTCCAAGAATTTTTGGATGGAAATTTAATAATAATGATTTCGAAACAGGTATATTAACTAATGTGACTGATTCTGTATACAATATAAATGTTTCTAATTCTTTTAATAATAACTTATTATGGACTCATTGGGAAGCAGACTCATTAAGAGTTCCATTAAATGGGTATGAATCAATCATACGAACCTATGAAATTGGTCTAACTGATATTACTATTCCAAAATTTTCAATAAACACATGCAAAAGTATAATTATTGGTGATGTTAATGAAGATAATACCTTAAATATAGTCGATATAGTATCAATTGTAAATTTTATAATTAACGAGGGTGTCTTTACTGATAAACAATATATAATTTCAGATATAAATCTTGATAATGAAATTGATATTATTGATGTAATAAGTATTGTAAATATTATAATTAGTAATTAATTATAAAATTCATAATTAATAAACATAACAAGAACTTTTACAAACCAATTTAAATACCAAACTAAAAATAATAAACCAACAGTAAGTGCTGATGATTTTAATATTTTTCCACTTATTGTTCTATCAGAATCTTCAAGTTCAAATTTATATAATGAGAACAAAGAAAATAAAACAACAAGTATAAATATAAAATTTATAAATATTTGTGTAATAGACACTTAATTGATAGGTGTGAATTTAATAGCTTGCCCTCCACCTTCAGGAAGACTCATTTTATATAGAGTAGTATAATCAACAACCATATTTTCTATGATAACATCTTCAGGATTATTTAACCAACCACCTCCATTTGGATCTTTATATATAGTAGCATTATATGTTTTATTTGGTTCTAAAAATGATAAAGATACTGTCATATTTCTACCTTTTTCATTTGTAATACTACCCAAATACCAATCACTACTATCTATATCTTTTCGTGCTATAGTAATATATTCACCAATTTCCCCATTTATTGCAATAGAGTCATCCCAATCAGTTGGAACATCTAATATGAACTGAAAAGCTGGGTGTCCTTCATAGTTTTGTGGTAAATCTGCTGCCATTTGCATAGGTGCATAAATCACAACATATAAAGCTAATTCTTTTGAAATAGTACTTGGAATATGATGACTTTTATTAATTGTCCTATCATCATTACTATTATATCTATACTCTTTTAAATTGAAAATACCAGGAGTATAATCCATAGGACTACTTAATAACCTTGTAAATGGTAAAATTGTTGTATGATTTGGCTTATTATTATAATCAGTTGGCATAAATCCATTAAACTCTTGCCCTCTAGCACCTTCACGAGACATCATATTAGGATATGTTCTTCTAAGGCCCGTATCTTTAATTGGTTCATGGACAACAATACTAACTTCATATTTGGCCGCAGTTTCTAATACTTTCCTAAAGTGTTCAATCATATATTGACCATGATGCCATTCCATATGTAAATCACCATTATTATCAATCCTTTTTATGTTTTGACTTCCATCATTAACATACCCAGTTTTTACAACTCTAATACCATGATCTTGACAATACTTAAATGCATTGTCTAATTGAGATTCATAATTTTTTATCTGCGTTCCAGTTTCATGATGACCAACTAATCTAATTCCTAAATCTTCAGCAATTTGAGCTACCTTTTTATTATCAAATTCTGGATGTGGTTCATAGAATTTGAAATCTTCACCATCTCCAGTACAACACCAATTTTCATCCCATCCTAGATTCCATCCTTCAACAAGCACACCATCAAAACCATATTTTGCTCCAAATTCAAGATAATCTAAAACTTTATCAGTTTTTGCACCATGATGAGGTCCTGAACCCCATGATGATTGATTTGTACCAATCATCTCCCACCATAAACCAATATATTTCCCAGGTTCAATCCAATCTGTATTTTCTAATTTATTTGGTTCATTTAAATTTAATGTTAAAGTAGACATAACAATTTCACTTGGATTATTTCCTACAATAATAGTTCTCCATGGACTATTTAGCGCTCCATTAGCTCTAACTTTAACTCCATCTGACCATGGAATCAAGTCACATTGCATATTTTTACTACCATCAGCTTTTAAAGTCATACTAGAATAATTTGTTAAATTTGCTTCATGAATAGCAATTGTTATACCATCTTTTCTTTGAGTTGTAAATGGTGTCTGAACAGCTTCAGGTCCAATTCTTGGTCCATTTAAATATTCAACTAATTCTGAAAATTTATCTCTAGAGATTTCACTTATTAATGTATTTGCATATAAAAATTCATACCTTCTATATGCAAAGGCAGGAATCCACCATGAATTAGAATCTTCAGAGAAATTAAATTCAGTTAATTCATTCATAATATTATACTTATCTAACCCATTTTGATCTACAAGTTCATACCTAAAACCTAAACCATCATCAAACAATCTAAATCTTAATGTCATCTTTAAATTTGTATTTAATGATAGCAGATTTACAGCAATTTCATTGTGATTATCTTGGATTACTTTTTTTTCACCCCAGACTTGGGTCCAATTCTCATTTTTATTAGTTTTAGATATACCTAAAACTTGAATATTATTAGAAAATTCAAATTTATCTGTTTTTAATCCTAGCATAGATTTATCAATAATTGGTTTATTATTTTTATATAATGAATAGTATATACTATTATTTTCAGAATATATCTCAAGTTTTAATGATTTATCTGGTGAAACTGAGGTGTTAATAATACTTGTTTCTAAACATGAAAATAGGAATAAGGAAAATACTAACATTAAACCATAATTATACTTTTTTAAAATAAACATAAATGTCCTTTCTAATTTTATTTATCTGGGACTGGATCATAACCAGATGAACCCCATGGATGACATCTTAATAATCTTTTAATACTTAGATAAAATCCTTTTATAATACCAAATTTATCAATTGATAGTTTACTATAATTTGAGCATGTTGGATTAAATCTACAAGTTTTACCTAATAAGGGAGATAAAACTATTTGATAAATTTTTATAATACTTATAAAAAAGGATATAAATAAACGTGAAAGATACTTCATTTACAAAGTTCTATTATCTATCTCTTTTTTAATATTTTGAATAAAATCATTCAATTTTAATGAACCTTGATCACCTTTAAATTTTCTTCTAACTGATACAGTATTATCGGATACTTCTTTTTCACCGATTATTGCCATAATTGGTATTTTATTAATCTCTGCTAATCTAATTTTTGCACCCATTTTTTCACTCCTACTATCAATATTTACTCTTATACCATTAGATTTTAACTCTTTATATACCTTATTAGCATAATCATTAAATTTATCTGAGATTGTAATAATAACTATTTGAACAGGAGCCAACCATAATGGGAAATTACCTGCAAAATGTTCAATAAGAAAACCGACAAAACGCTCATGTGTTCCAAGTGGAGCTCTATGAATACATAATGGAGTTTGATCTTTATTATTCTTATCAATATATGTTAAATCAAATCTAGATGGAATAGCAAAATCAACTTGGTTTGTTGCAAGTGTAAATTCTCTTCCTATAGCACTCCATACTTGCACATCTATTTTAGGGCCATAAAAAGCAGCTTCTCCAGGAATTTCAACAAAATTTAACCCTCCATCTTCTAAGGCTTGCCTAACAAGTTTTTCTGTTTTAATCCATAGCTCAGGTTCATCTACATATTTTTCTCCCAATTTTTTAGGATCATGAAGACTTAGCCTCATCTCATATTTATCAATTCCAAAAATTTTAAAATAGTATAAGTACATATTGCATACAGCAAGAAATTCATCCTTAAATTGCTGCTCAGTACAATATATATGTGCATCATTCATCTGCATGCTTCTAACTCTCATAAGACCAAATAATTGACCAGATTTTTCATATCTATAACATGTACCATATTCAGCAAGTCTTATTGGTAGCTCTTTATAAGTTCTTGGTAAACTTGCATATATTTTATGATGATGAGGACAATTCATTGGCTTTAAATAATATTCGTTTCCATCAATATCCATTGCAGGAAACATACTATCTTTATAATGAGATAAGTGGCCAGATTTCTCATATAATGAACCTTTTGTTATATGAGGTGTTTTCACCCTATCATATCCAGCATTATTTTCAGTTTCTTTAGCTAAATTCTCTAATTCTTCTATTAATACAGAACCATTTGGTAACCATAGAGGTAATCCAGCTCCAACTTCTTCATCAAATGTAAAAAGCTTCATTTCCTTTCCAATTTTTCTATGGTCTCTTTTCTCAGCCTCTTTAAGCATATTCAGATAGGTTCTAAGTTCTTTGTCAGTTCTCCATGCAGTACCATATATCCTGGTTAACATTTCATTATTCTCATCACCTCTCCAATAAGCTCCAGCAACTTTCATAAGCTTAAATGATTTACCTATATGGCTTGTTGTTGGTAAATGAGGACCTTTACATAAATCAAGCCATTCTCCTTGACGATAAATAGTTATTACTTCAGATTCAGGTAGATCTTCAATTATTTCTGCTTTATATAATTCACCTTGATCTTTAAAAAACTTAATAGCATCTGCTCTATTCCATACTTCTCTTTTAAATTCGAGTCCTTCATCAATAATTTCATGCATCTTTTTTTCTATTTTTTCAAGATCATCAATAGTAAAAGGTTTATCTCTTGAAAAATCATAATAAAATCCATGTTCGATAGCTGGGCCTATTGTAACTTGAGTTCCTGGATATAATTCCTGAACAGCTTCAGCCATTACATGTGCACAATCATGTCTTATTAATTCAAGTGCGTAGTCAGCATCTTTTTTAAGAATTTTCAAAGTACAATCATTATCAATTGGATAAGATAAATCTTTGAATTCATTGTTAATTTCAACAGCAATTGATTGTTTCGCTAAAGATTCTGAAATACCAAAAGCAATATCAAAACCTGTAGTGCCATTAGGCTTATTTAATACTGTTCCATCAGGAAGTGTTATATTTATTAATTTATCACTCATTTTACTTTTTACTCCAAATGGTACCATCTGGAGTATCTTCAATATCTATGCCTATACTAGTTAATTTATCTCTAATCTCATCAGCCTTATTAAAATCTTTCAATTTCCTTGCTTCATTTCTATCTAAAATCAATTGATTAATTTCATCTTCATTACTATCAGAAGATTTTCCTATTCCTAACCAATTATCAGGAGATTCATTTAAAATACCAAGTATATTAGATGTCGCTATAACTTGTTCTTTTAAGTGCTTTATTTCATCATTTTTATTTGCCTTAGATAGTTTATTTACAAGATCATTAAGTTTTGCTAAAGCTTCAGGTGTATTTAAATCATTACATAAACAATTTAGCACACTATCAGGTAATGAATTTACATTATTTTCATCTATTTCTACATCTTCAACTTTCTTTAATATTCTATAAATACGATTTAAAGTACTATAAGCTTGTTCAATAGATTTATCTGTCCAATTTAGAGATTGTCTATAATGACCAGACATTAATGCAAATCTTAAAACTTCTCCAGGATATTTTTCAGTATAATCACGTATATAAAAAATATTACCTAAAGATTTTGACATTTTTTTTCCACCAATGTTAAGCATAGCATTATGTATCCAATACCTAACAAAAATTTTAGGATCATTTTGTTCGCCATGCGCACCACAACTTTGAGCTACTTCATTTTCATGATGAGGAAAAATAAGATCCATACCCCCACCGTGAATATCAAATGGTAATCCTAAATTTTTCTCTGACATAGTAGAACATTCTAAATGCCATCCTGGTCGACCAAAACCCCATGGAGAGTCCCATCCTGGATCACCATCAACACTTGGTTTCCACAATACAAAATCTCCAGGATCTTTTTTATATGATGCAACTTCTACTCTACTTCCAGATAATTGATCTTCAATATCTCTTCCAGATAATTTGCCATATGCATTATATGAATTCACATCAAACAAAACATGGTTTTCAGATTCATAAGCACAATTATTATTAATCATATCTTTAACAAGTATAATCATATCACCTATATGATCAGTAGCTCTAGGCTGAATATCTGGTGGAAGAACACCTAAAGAACTCATGTCTTCATTGTATATTTTCTCAAATTTTTTTGTTATTTCATCTATTGATTTCTTAGTTTCTCTTGAAGCTGCTATAATCTTATCATCAATGTCAGTTATATTAGATACATATGTTACTTTAGGATATAAATATCTTAATAATCTAACAAGTAAATCACTAACTACAGCTGGTCTAGCATTTCCAATATGAGCATAATTATAAACTGTTGGACCGCATGTATACATTTTTATATGATTTTTATCTACAGGAACAAAAGGTTCCTTCTTTTTAGACAAGGTATTATGTAATTTTAAAATACTCACAATTAATTACTTCCAATATAATTTATCAATATATTTATCTAATACTTTCCTATAACTCAAAGATATCGAATAAATTTTATTCGTTTCTTCTATATCATCAGGTGATTTTTGAAGATAATCCTCATACCCTTTTTGAAAATTTAGACCAAATGTGCCTATATCTGAGCCAAATAAAAAACTTATACCAGGAATATATAAAATTGCTTCAGAATTAGGTGTTCTTTCACCATTCCATTCAGATGGGCCAGAATAAGCCATGGTAAAATTTAATCCAATTGATGAAAGCATAAACATACTTGATTCAACATGTCTTAAAGGACCTGATAATGCCATTAATGATAATTCATATCTAGTAGATGGTTTAAATCCATAATCACTTTTATTTATTGGTGTATTAATAGAAAATGTTCCACCCCAAAATACAGGTTTTTTAATTCTTTTTTTAAAAAATTGAATTTCTGTTGATATTTTATATGCACCATCACTTAAATAAAAGTGCCTATGTGGAGAGTAGGTTAAAATGTCTTCAGTATTTGGATCATTATCATGATCATAAAAAGTCTTTACCCAAGGAGATTCTGTTAAAGTTGCTTTTGATGGAATAATAAGTCCACCACCTATAAACACTCTAGACCCTGGCCCTTTTCCTTGATTATATAAAAGGTATTTAAAATTTAAATTAGCGTCTCCTAAATAACCACCAAAAGCTATTGTATTATTCCCATCAATAAAATCTGTAGAGGAACATTCAGATCTATGATGAACAGATTTACTATCTCCAATCTCATGAATATCAGAATCAAAATAATCTTCTTCACCTGTAAAAACACCTCCATTCCATTCCATACATCTATCAGCAATTAACTGTGAAAATGTTAAATTCCAATAATCACTTAAACCAATAGTAAATCCCAAGTTTATTGATTTATTTATAAATAAATATGACGTAAA
>Ga0208639_1001788_pt1 | contig 13489 bp, 10 predicted proteins | sample ETNtaG_33_FD_185772 | JGI IMG/M metagenome (GOLD analysis project Ga0208639, IMG submission 185772) | Marine microbial and viral communities from oxygen minimum zone, Eastern Pacific Ocean - ETNP201310SV76 (SPAdes) (version 2) | ecosystem: Environmental > Aquatic > Marine > Oceanic ...
AAACTGTATGGAGCCATAGGCTCTATCTGTGTAATTGTTTCGCTGGAATTTATGAAAGCAATAGAAAGAGGGATTCTTGTATTTTTCATCCAAAATGACAAATTTTGTTCCTGTGGATAGATAAATAACATACCGTGGTCGCTGTCTAATTTTTCCCGAAACATTAAGCCTATTGTACGTTCTTTTTGTCTAAAAGCAACTTCTACACGAGGTTTTTTGTCGTGTATATTTATTTCGTATGTAATATTGTCTGCTATATTGGAATGACCGGAACAACTCCAGAGCATTGAGGCCAGTACTAAAAGAAACATGATATGCAGGTAGCTGTTTCTTGTGATGCGGAGTGGTGAGTCCATAGGGTAGTTATTTTGCAGGAAAAATCACAGGATTAGCGGGACTTCTGAATTTAGCAACCGGATTGACTATAGCAAGTCCCCGATAATATGTAACCAGCCCGTTGACAACTTCTGTAATTATCTTATTGAAAGAGGTTCTTTCCCTTGCCCTTTCCAGTTTTATTTCCGGTCCCTTTTCATCAGTTATGGGTATCATTTTAACGTCACCGAAATCCATTCTTAACATATTGATCATTCCGCCATCCCCTTCCATTTGCTTGACTATTTCTGCAGAAGGTAATGTGGCAATGTAAGAAAGCGGGTATGTATAGTCTCTATAATTCTCCTTTTGTATATATGCTTCACCTTCAATTGACAGTGTCTTCAGATATTCTCTAACAGTGTTGAGATTTGTTTCATTAACGTCTTCCTCCTTGACTTTTGTAGTATTCTCCCTGTCGGCATTGATTTTCCCTGTAATAATTGTCCTGGCAATTGTCCCCTGAGACTGGAAGGTGTTAACGTTAATTTGTATACAATCCGGGCTTATGAATTGAAATGAAAAAACGTCTTTTGTTTTTTCCTCATAAATTGATGAATTTGTAAATTTAATATTAACATTGTGTATTTCAAATTCTGGCATCAGTATTTCGAGAGGAAGAATTATTTTTGATACAGTCATCGCACCCGGAACGACGTTTCCGCTCCTATGAATTTTATTTTTATCGTTTGTTATTTCAACAAATCTTTCTCCTGATGATTTTTGTATAACATAATCATGATGCATTAAGAATTTATTGAATACATATAACTTTTCCTCGCCGTTTCTATTTTCACCATGTCTTAAACTTGGTGAACGTGTACGGGCCCTGGGATCCCTGAAATATATTGAATCCTGGAGGAAATCCTCTAGCTTGCTTAACGGTATGCTAAAAAAAGGGTTACATGTGCTATTCATAATCTTCTAATTTTAGATAAATTAAAACTTATAGGAACATGAGATTGTTCACAAATTTTGATATTACTGTGAATTTTAGTTTAAAATAAAAAAATTGTCAAGATGTTATTTTATGCACTAAATCCTGTTCGTTGAACGAGTTAGATACATATTTTATCGCATAGAACGCTCTAATCTTTAGTGTTTTCTGCCTATTTTAAAACTTTCGTCATGCTTTTATGTATTTTCCATGGTTATTTTTGACAGAACCTTAACTGCCACCAAGCTTGTCCAGCTCTTTTAGAAGTTCTTCCTGTCGTACGGATAGCTCCTTTGGAATGTCTATTATTATTTTTACTAATTGGTTACCCTTTCCCCCATCTTTAGCTTTAACGCCTTGACCTGTCATCCTTAAGGTTTGATTAGATTGTGAGCACCTTGGTATCTTTAACGTTGCCTTACCCCTTAAGGTTGGAACTTCTATTTCTCCGCCTAAAGCAGCTTTAGTAAAAGGAACCTTTGCATCATACTGAATATCCAGACCTCTTCTCTCAAAATAGGGATGTGACGCTATCTTAACACATATATACAAATCACCGGCACCTCCAGCCCTGATACCAGCTTCACCCTGACCTGAAAGCCTTAATGTAGAACCATTCTTAATCCCTGCGGGTATCTTAACGGATAAAGATCTGGTTTTAGATGCCCGCCCTTCACCATTACAATTATTACATGGATTATCAATCTTCCTTCCGGAACCATTACAATTAGGACATGGATTACTAATGGTAAAAAACCCTCCCGCAGGTTTTTGCTGCCTGCTTATGTGGCCGGTACCGTTACATTGTGAACAGACAGTCGATGCTCCGTTCCTGGCGCCAGTTCCCTTACATGCTTCACATGATTCGTTCTTTGTAAGCTTAAGCTGTTTCTCGCATCCCAACGCTGCATCAATAAACGAGATTGTCATGTCATATCTAAGGTCTGAACCCCTCTGTGGGCCAGTTCTTTCCCGGTAAAAACGTTTACCAAATATATCTCCAAATATATCCCCGAAACTACTGAATATATCAGAGCTGCTTTCAAAACCATGAAAACCCATATCCTCAAGTCCCGCATGCCCTTTTAAGTCGTACATTTTCCTTTTTTCAGGATTACTGAGCACCTCGTAAGCATTTGCAGCTTCCTTGAACTTTCGCTCAGCTTCCTTATCACCCGGATTTTTGTCCGGATGATATTTGAGGGCCAGCCTTCTGTATGCTCTCTTCAGCTCATCATTAGTTGCACTTTTACTTACCCCTAATACCTCATAGTAGTCACGTTCTTTGACATTACCATATGCCATAACTCATACCTTTTTAATACAATTTAACAGATTTAGAACGGTAAGCTATATACACTGCTTCATTCGCTGCGGAAATTATTGAGGTTTTACTGAATTTGAAACTCAGATAAAAAAGTGTGAGAATATTATTCCTGCTAATTCAAGGTATTCAGTACATGGAATTTTATTAATTACTTAGAATTTCAACATATACGCCGAATCAATACATTCCATTTTTTCTATTGATAAGAGGGTCTCCTGGGAAACTACTGCATCAACATTTATGACTATCATCGCTACTCCGCCAGTCCCTTTCCTGCCAAACGTCATGTGTCCTATATTTACATCTTGATCACCCAGCATCTTGCCTATGTCCCCTATCAAACCTGGTTTATCCTGTCCAAACAAGATCAGGACATGACCAATCGGATCCATGTCAACGCGATAGTCATTTATTGTCTCTATTTTAGGTTCATTATTTCTAAATACAGTGCCTGAGACAGAGCTTTCACCGTTATCTGTATTAGTCCTGGCAACAATAAGATTAGTATAGTCCTGCGTTGTACTGCTTATTATTTCATTAATCTTTATGCCTCTCTCATCAGCCAGTATACGGGCATTTATGATATTTACATCCTCATCTAAAACATGTTTCAATATACCTGCCAACAGACTATCCGTCAAAGGATGTATATTATCCTTAGAAATGTCACCGCTGAATTGTATGTCTATAGATTTTATTCTGCCCTTTACAAGCTGAATTAAGAGTGCGCCCATTTTCTCTGTTAATATTATAAATGGTTTAAGCTGTTGCAATTCTTCCGGGCCTTGCACGGGCATGTTAACTGCATTCCGTATATTATTGTCCTTTAACGCATCTACCATCTGTTCCGCCGCATCTCTGGCAACGGCATACTGAGCTTCCTCTGTTAGAGCACCAAGGTGCGGAGTCGGAAGAACATTGTCAAGCGCCAACAGCTTATTGCCCTCCGGTGGTTCTTTCTCAAAGACATCAATCGCAGCTCCAGCCACCTTACCACTTACAAGTGCGTTATAAAGCGCATCCTCTGAAAGTATACCGCCCCTTGCACAGTTTATTATTCTTACACCATCTTTCATTAACGCAAATTCACGACTGGAAATCAGGTTTTTTGTTTCGTTAACTAATGGAATATGTAATGTTATATAATCAGCTTGTTTATAAATGTCGTCAAGATTCTTAACGAATTGAACATTCAACTTTGGAATTGTTTCATTAGAAACAAAGGGATCGTATCCCAGCACCCTCATCTCCAGCGCTATAGCACGTTTTGCGACTTCTTTGCCAATCTTACCCAGCCCAATCATGCCAAGTGTTTTTCCTGAAACTTGAGTACCCATAAATTTCTTGCGTTCCCACCCTCCCTCACGAACAGAGTTGCAGGCCTGTGGTATGTTCCTTGATAAAGCTAAAAGAAGTGTAATTGTATGCTCTGCAGTTGATGTTGTGTTACCTCCAGGGGTATTCATTACGATAATCCCTTTCTTTGTAGCAGCAGGCACATCAACGTTGTCAACCCCCACACCGGCACGGCATATTGCACGAAGTTTAGAAGCATTTTCGATAATTTCCGGAGTACATTGCGTACTGCTTCGGATAATCAAGCCGTCATACTTCCCTATCCCTTCTTTTAACTCTTCCGGTGTAAAATCTGTCTTTGTTGTAACCTGAAAGTCCGCATTTTCCAGAATTGTTTTACATATGTCCGGAAGATTGTCTGATATTAATATCTTCATTTTTCTAAAGTATATCCTTCGATTTTGCACAGAACAGTGAACTTGTTAAATCTAACCATCTAGTATATCAATACTTACAACTGTTTTTTGTCTAGCCATCAGATAAGCTTGGCCAGGCTGTATTCATGTTTAATCCCTTTTTGATTTAATCATATGTCCTGCTGAATTGTGACTAGGTAAATAGACTGTGAGCGATTCTAGCATGCGATTTGGTGAAAATCAAATGCAATCTATCTCGCAAAAGCATTAAGGTTTATAAATTTAATATAATCATTAAGCATAAAAACCCTTTGATTTTTAATACAAATTTCACTATATCTTATAATAACAATAATGTTGTTTGCGAGGAGATAGTTTTGAGAAATTCTAATCATACTAACCATAAAATTGTCGGAGGGGTAAAATGTTACTTGATAAACTGATTATGGTTAACCACTGGCTTCATCTTTCTGCAGCAGCCCTCTTAGTAGGGGGGATGATCTTTCTTATAGCAATACTACGGCCGGTATTGGGAAGAAGTTCATCTGTTTCAGGAATAGGTACATTTGCAAATGATGTTCATGAAAGGTTTCGTATTTATGTTGGCATATTGATAGGAGTGCTTATTGTTACTGGTATCTTTAATTCGATTGACAGCGTTATGTCTGCTACAGAGGCAGGCCTGAGTACAGGGTATAAAACCGCTATACGCATTAAGGTTATATTGGCTATCTGCCTCTTTATTATTTATGGTGTAAATGCCTTTTTGATCAAAGAAGAGAAAACTGAAGAAGATTGTTCTTGCTTAATCCAACCTCCCGTTCATAAGAAAATATTACAGATAATTGCCCTTGTATTGGTCTTTGCAATATTGTTTTTAGCTGTATCGTTGAAGTTTTTATACTAAAATTGATTCCCGTCTAAACTGCCTTTTTAATAGCTTCCAGGCCTCAGAAAAATGCTTGACTTTCATATTAAGCAAAGTAGACTTAAAGCGTTAAGGAATTATCTGTTACTGCCGATAAGTAGTATTATGCATTGAATTTAATATGTATGAATTAGTTGTACACAAAACATTTGCCGGCGCTCATAATTTACGGGATTACGAGGGAGAATGTGAAAAGCTGCATGGCCATAACTGGAAGGTAGAAGTAACGCTTAAATCGGAGAAGCTTAACGAGTTAGGCATGGTTATGGATTTTAAGATTGTAAAAAAGACACTCGAAGAAATACTTTCTCGTTTTGATCATTCTTATTTAAATGAACTCGAAGAATTTAATCAAGAAAATCCCACTACGGAAAATGTTTCAAAGGTAATATATGATAACTTAAGCGAAAAATTACCTCCAGAAATACTCATTACTAAAGTAAAAACATGGGAGTCTGAAAATTGTGCAGCTGCATATTATGTATAAGTCGTTCTTTTACAAGTCATAAGTGAATAATAATTTAGACACTCCTATTCTTCAATTAGCTTTAGATTTTATAAACTTAAGACGCGCTGTTAAAGTAGCCAAAGAAGCGGTTGATGCTGGGGTTGAATGGGTTGAGGCGGGTACTCCCCTGATTAAGAGCGAAGGGTTGGATTCTGTCAGGACACTTCGGAAAGAGTTTCCAACAACAACGATAGTTGCTGACATGAAAACAATGGACGCAGGCCGCCTGGAAATGGAAACGGCCGCTAAGGCAGGAGCAGATATCGCAGTCGTTATGGGCAGCGCGCCTGACTCAACTATAAAGGAGTGTATAAGTGCAGGAAAAAATTACGGAATAAAAATAGAAGTCGACTTCCTTGGAGTTGCCGATTGTGTAGAGCGCGCAATAGATGTTGAGGAATGGGGAGCCGACTTTATAGGTGTTCATACAGCTATAGACGAGCAAATGCTGGGGAATGATCCTTTTGAAAGACTTTCTAAAATTTGCTCAAAGGTCAAAATCCCTGTTGCTGTTGCAGGAGGAATTAATTCTGAAACGGCAGTTGACGCAATAAATGCGGGTGCAAAAATTATAGTGGTAGGTGGTGCAATTAGCAAAGCAACCGACATAAAAACTGCGACTACTAATTTAAAAAAAGCTATATCAAATCGTAAGCGGATAGCTGCAGATTTATTTAAAAGGGCTGCAGATGACAATATACACGAAATATTAGAGAAGGTTTCCACCGCAAATATATCAGACGGTAGCCACCGTCTCAAAGGAATCACCGGTCTCAAATGTATAAGTCTGGAAACTAAGATGATCGGACAGGCAGTAACTGTTCGAACATACCCGGGCGACTGGGCAAAAACAGTTGAGGCAATAGATAGGGCAGAAAAAGGGAATATAATAGTAATTGATTCCGGAGGTGTAGGCCCTGCCGTATGGGGAGAACTTGCCACACATAGCGCTATACAGAAGAAACTTGGGGGAGTTGTCGTAAACGGTGCAGTTCGAGACAGTAGCGAGATCAGAAAATTAAAGTTCCCTACATTTGCAAAACTGGTAATGCCAAATACAGGAGAGCCTAAAGGCTTTGGCGAGATAGGCATATCCTTAAATATTTCAGGTATTACAATAAATAATGGCGATTGGATTGTTGGCGACAGCGACGGTTTGATTGTCATACCAAGGCGTGAAGCAAAAGAAATGGCTAACCACGCAATGGATTGGCTGGAAAAAGAAAACAGGATCCGTGAAGAAATATCTCAAGGAAAGACTTCTCTTGGAGAGGTTATGGAAATATTAAAATGGACAAAAAAATGAAAACTTCAAGGAGATGCATATAATGAAATGTGAATCATGTAATAAAAAGCTGGCAACAGTACATCTCACCGAAATCGTGGATAGTGAGAAGAAAGAAAGGCATTTCTGTGAAGATTGTGCTCAAAATGTTACAAATCATTTCCCTAAAGCTCCTTCCCCATCTGACATTTTAACAAGTCTTATTAACCAGGTATCTCCAGAAATAAGAGAAATGTCAAAAACGACCTGTCCTGTATGCGGACTTTCTTATCTGGAATTCAGGTCTCAAGGCCGTCTGGGCTGCCCCATGGATTACAATGTATTCAAGAAAGGGCTTTTGCCTCTTATTGAAAGGATGCATGGCAGCTCTCAACATGTGGGGAAAGTACCTGCAAATGCTGGTGTAGAAATTATCAAGAAAAATGAATTGATCCAATTACGCAAGGAATTAAATGAATCGGTAGAAAAAGAAGATTACGAAAAAGCGGCTGAATTAAGAGATAAAATTTATGAACTTTCAGGGAATGTCGAAGATGGAGATTAAAGATCTTTCAGACAAAACGGGTGAGTGGCTTAGGGGTACCGGCAAGGAATCTGATATTGTAATAAGTAGCAGAATCCGCCTGGCAAGAAATATTACCGGGTTTCCTTTCCTTTCCCGCTCTAATTTAAAACAAAGAAAGGAAATAGAATCCTTACTTAGAAAGACCATAATCGAAAGCGATATAACACAAGATATATCGTATGTAAATTTGAACAATGCGACTTCCGTTGACAAGTTACTCCTGGTTGAAAGACACCTGATTAGCAAAGAACATGCTGAGGGTGAAGGAGATAGAGGTGTTGCATTCGGGAAATCAGAAACTATTAGTTTGATGATAAACGAAGAAGATCATCTCAGGGTCCAGGTAATCCGTTCTGGTTTCGAGCTAAGTAATACATGGGAAACAACTGATGAAATTGACAATATCCTGGGAAAAACCTTAAATTTTGCTTTTTCTGCAAGGTTTGGATATCTGACTGCATGTCCGACAAATGTTGGTACAGGCATGCGGGTTTCTGTAATGGTACATCTCCCGGCACTTGGTATGACAAAGCACATTGAAAAAGTTTTCAATGCTGTAGGAAAACTCGGATTGGTAGTTAGAGGCCTATATGGAGAGGGTACTAAAGTCTCTGGCGATTTGTATCAAATCTCAAATCAGTTTGCATTAGGAAAATCTGAGAAGGAAATAATATCCATAATTGAAAGCGTGATACCCCGCATTACAAGCTATGAAAGGATGGCCAGAAAGGCTTTAGTTTTAGAAAGCAAAGACCAGCTGGAAGATAGAGTCTGGCGGTCATACGGTATGCTTAAGGCCGCTCGAATGATTACCTCTGAGGAAATATTACAGTTACTTTCGCAGGTACGCATGGGTGTTAACATTGGCCTGATAGATGATATCGAGATACAAACCCTTAATGAACTCTTTGTCCTGACACTTCCAGGACATTTGCAGAAATTGCAGGGCTGTGAACTGGATTCTACACAAAGAAATATTATAAGAGCCTCTTATGTAAGAAAGAGGCTTGACGGTTTATAAAAAAAAGGTGGCAAAAAATGTTTGACAAATTTACCGATAGGGCAAGGAAGGTGATGGCTCTTGCAAGAGAGGAAGCGAAAAGATTCAACCATGAATATATAGGAACAGAACATATTTTACTTGGTTTGGTAAAGGAAGGTAGTGGCGTAGCTGCAAATGTCTTACAAAATTTAGATATCGATTTGAAAAAGATACGCATGGAAGTAGAAAAGATAGTTCAATCTGGGCCTGACCTGGTCTCGGTTGGACAATTGCCTTTCACTCCAAGGGTAAAGAAAGTATTAGAATACGCTATGGAAGAAGCAAAGGCTATGGGACATAACTATATAGGTACCGAACATCAACTACTTGGGTTACTCAGGGAGCAAGAGGGTGTTGCTGCGCAGGTGTTGTTGAATTTAGGCGTAAAATTGGAAGGTGTAAGAGAGGAAGTAATCGAGCTTCTAGGTTCGGAAACAACACAATGCTCTAAAGACAAAGAAGAAAAAAGAGGCAAGTCAAAGACTCCTGCCCTTGATTCCTTTGGTCGCGATTTAACACAACAGGCAAAGGATCAGGAACTGGATCCCGTAATTGGCAGACAGTTAGTTATTGAACGTTTGATCCAGGTTCTAAGTCGTCGAACAAAGAACAACCCTGTTTTGCTGGGGGAAGCAGGTGTTGGAAAAACGGCAATAGTAGAAGGATTAGCGCAGTCTGTGGTTAGTGGAGCGGTTCCAGCACTTTTGCGTGACAAAAGAATAGTTGCTTTAGATTTGGCGATGATGGTTGCAGGAACAAAATACCGAGGCCAATTCGAAGAGAGAATCAAAGCCGTAATGGGAGAGGTTCGTAGAGCAAAAAATATAATCCTCTTCATAGATGAGCTGCATACATTAGTAGGCGCAGGAGGTGCAGAAGGTGCAATCGATGCATCTAATGTCTTAAAGCCTGCTCTTTCCAGAGGAGAAATACAGTGTATTGGTGCAACTACTCTTGACGAATACAGGAAATACATTGAGAAAGACGGCGCGCTCGAAAGAAGATTTCAAACAATAATTGTTGACCCGCCTTCTAAGGAAGAAACCATTGAAATTTTAAAAGGTTTAAGGGATAGATATGAGGCACATCATAAGGTCCAAATAACTGATGAAGCATTAAAATTTGCTACAGAATATGCAACAAGATATATCACTGGAAGATTCTTACCTGATAAGGCTATAGACGTTATTGATGAAGCGGGTGCGCGTGTAAGACTTAAGGCAACTACGCATCCTCCTGATTTAAGGCATATAGAGAAAGAAATAGAACATCTCGAAAAAGAAAAAGATAAATCCGTGGCATTACAGGATTTTGAGAGAGCAGCAAAGCTGAGAGATAAAGCGGACAAATTAAAAAAGAAAAAGGGTGACGTAGAAAAAGAATGGCGGGAGAAATGTACGGAAATAGACGGGACTGTAGATGAAGCGGTTATCACAGAAGTAGTTTCAACCATGACTGGCATACCGCTCAAACGTATGGAGGCAAAAGAAGCAAAGAGATTGCTCGATATCGAGAAAGAACTTTGTAAAACAGTCGTTGGACAAGATAATGCTATTAACGCAGTAGCAAAGGCCGTCAGAAGGTCAAGGGCAGGCCTACAGAACCCAAACAGGCCGAGTGCCAGCTTTATCTTTATAGGCCCATCAGGAGTTGGAAAAACTCTTCTCTCAAAAGCCCTGGCAAAGTTTTTGTTCGGAGAAGAAGATTCATTGATTCAAATAGATATGTCTGAATACATGGAAAAACATAATGTATCAAGGCTGATAGGCGCTCCTCCAGGTTACGTCGGTTTTGAGGAAGGGGGACAGTTAACGGAGAAAATACGAAGACGTCCCTACGCCGTAGTTCTTCTGGATGAAATCGAAAAAGCACATTCAGACGTATTTAATATGTTGTTACAGGTTCTGGAGGAAGGGAAATTAACAGACAGTTTTGGACGTCATATTGATTTTCGTAACGTAATTATTATAATGACTTCAAACATTGGTGGAGACATAATTAAAAACACAGCCTCGTTAGGGTTCAAGAAAACATCTGGAGTGCAGTCTTATGAATCTATTCGCGATCAACTATTAGAGGCGGTTGAAAAGCATTTTCGCCCGGAGTTCGTCAACCGGATTAGCGATATTGCCGTATTTAGAGATCTTACAAAGGAAGACCTGAGAAAGATTGTAGAGATCGAATTAGAAAGCATACGTGAGAGGCTTAACAATTATAAAATAACGCTTTCAATAACCAAGGAAGCAACTGATTTCCTTATTGACAAAAGCTATAAACCAAATTATGGTGCAAGACCGCTTCACAGAACCATAGAGAATTTAATAGAAGATCCACTTTCTGAAGAAATACTCAGAGGAAAGTTCAAAGAAAACGATTCCATTAAGGTAAAACTAAAGGAAGAAAAACTGGTTTTTGAAGAGGCAACAGTAAAGGAAGAATTAGTCACAAACGATTCGAAGAGTAAATAATTGGATAGTAATATAACAAATTGAGTACATATTTAAAAAGGGGCTTTCGAGCCCCTTTTTTTATTGCTTGCAAGAACACAACTATCTTGTGATAATTGTAAAAAACTCTAAGGGAAAATGAAGTTATATTATGACAAAATCCAGTACTGTTTATGTCTGCTCGGAATGTGGATGGAAAACCAGTAGATGGGTAGGTAGATGTTCCGGTTGTGAAGAGTGGGATTCAATGACAGAAGAAAAATACGAATCTAGATATACTCACACCCTACCGGAATATGATATAGAAAATCCCACCTGTATATCGGACGTAAAAACGGCAAGTAAGCTTCGGACTAATACCAACATTGAAGAGTTTGATAGAATCCTTGGCGGTGGTATTGTAGCAGGCTCTGCAGTTTTGGTTGGGGGCACACCTGGAATAGGAAAATCAACTCTCCTGCTACAAATATGTCAAAAATTTAGTGAGCAGGAATGCGTATCCTTGTACGTAACAGGGGAAGAATCAACCGCACAAATAAAGTTGCGGGCAGACAGACTCAACGTATCATCTAAGAATATTTTTTTGGTTGCAGAAAATAATTTAGATGTTATTCTTGAACACATCAGAAAAATCAGTCCTAAACTTGTCATAATTGACTCAGTGCAGGCTATGTTCAAGCCGATTCTTGAATCCTCTCCGGGAACAGTTTCACAAGTAAGGCAATGTGCCAATGAACTAATTCAAGCATCAAAAAAGACTGAGTCCTCCGTTTTTTTAGTGGGACATGTTACAAAACAAGGAGTAATTGCCGGTCCCAAAGTGTTAGAACATCTGGTCGATACAGTACTGTACTTTGAAGGTGAAAAATTCATGTCATTCAGGATATTAAGGGCAGTAAAGAATCGCTTTGGACCTACAAATGAGATAGGAATTTTCGAGATGCGTAACAACGGACTTCGGGAGGTTAGTAATCCTTCAGAAATATTCCTCTCCAGAACACAAAACCTGATCTCAGGGTCTTCGATTATCTCTTGTATTGAGGGTACAAGAGCCCTGCTTGTAGAGGTGCAGGCGCTTGTAACCAGGTCAAGTTTCGGTACGCCAGAACGTAAAGTAAGTGGTGCAGACTATAACAGAGTTGTCATGATAATAGCCGTGCTGGAAAAAAGAACGGGCCTTCTCTTAGGAGGACATGACATCTTTGTGAATGTTGTTGGCGGTGTAAAAATCGATGAACCGGCAGCAGACCTTGGAATTGCAATTGCGATTGCATCCAGTTTCAAGGACGTGGCAATACCAAGTGATACAATCATTATTGGCGAATTAGGTTTGGGCGGTGAAATTAGAGGGGCTAATCAATTTGACAGCAGATTGAAAGAAGCTGAAAGATTAGGATTTAAAAATGCCATTGTTCCAAAGGACAATTCAAATGACACGTCAGGAATAAAATCTCTAAAAATTACCGAGGTGTCTTCTCTTGCAGAAGCAATTGATAAAATTTGTTAAAGAAGAATATTTTTTTATGAAACATTATACTGCTCTAAAATTTGTATCTTTACTTTTGTTGATAACACTAACATTTGGCTGTTCTCTCTCGCTGCCTAAAATTAATAAGAATATTCAAAAGAAAAGTATCATAGTCGGGGCAACAATCGATGATCAGAATACTTCTGTCGAAATACGAGAAGAACTTGATGAGCAGGGAAACGTAATTAAGAAGGACCTTAATCATCCATACTACTTTACGGGATCAGGGCTTGCCAATATCCTTTCGTCCATTTATTACAAGCAGAAATCAATAATCAAGGGCAGCACAGGTAAAAAGAAATTATTCAGGCCGGAAGAGTTGCAGATTATTATACCTCCCATAATAAGTGCATTCTCAATGGCTACTGATTCTCAAGATATTCTAGTTTTTTCTACTACTGATAAGGTACTTTTGGCTGATAGTCAAAGTTATTTCAGTATGTTTATTACGGGCAACGACCTCAACGTTGTTTTTAGTACAATCCTAAGTAAAAAAAATCTCTCTGATGGAAGGGCATTTAGAAAAAGCAATAAGGCTAAATTTAAAGATCCGCTTGATGTAAAGGGAAGCTCTCGCTGGGGCCTTGTTCCCATGGGAGGACAACGGTTTGCACCGGGACGTCAAAATTGGCTTATTATTGACTTGAGTAGTAATTTATATGGCGTTGCCAGCACTGATAATGCTAACATTAGCGACAATATTGATAATATTTCAATTCCATCAGATCGCAGCAGGACTATTGAAAGAAAAATAAGGACTGACAAAAGTTTTATTGAAGAAAAGAAAAATTATCAAGATGTACGGGAAAAACTAAAAGAATTAAAAGTTCTCAGC
>Ga0208639_1001789_pt1 | contig 13489 bp, 12 predicted proteins | sample ETNtaG_33_FD_185772 | JGI IMG/M metagenome (GOLD analysis project Ga0208639, IMG submission 185772) | Marine microbial and viral communities from oxygen minimum zone, Eastern Pacific Ocean - ETNP201310SV76 (SPAdes) (version 2) | ecosystem: Environmental > Aquatic > Marine > Oceanic ...
CGTCCGCGCAGGGCACTGGCGGAAACGGATTATTTTAGCGGGACCGATTACGTAGGCAAAACCCGCGCCGGACCTTACGAAAAGTTCTACATCAATTACTGGAAACCTCTAAGGCGCATCCATGCGGAAACATGGCAATTGGAGGTTGACGGACTTTGTAAAAACCCGCAAAGTTTTCAACTCTCGACCCTGCTATCTCTTGAGGCGAGAACGCAAGAATCTCGACTAAAGTGTGTCGAGTGCTGGTCGGCCAAAGCGAAGTGGAGCGGATTCCATTTCTCACAACTGGAACAGATCACCAATCCATTACCGGAAGCCACAGGAATTCTGTTTCATTGCAGCGACGAATATGTTGAGTATCTGTCACTGGAAAGTCTGCGCCATGAGCGAACCCTTTTTGTCCACCACATGAACGGCGAACCTTTGTCGGATGAACATGGATTCCCCTTGCGAATTATTATTCCCGGAAAATATGGCTATAAAAATCCGAAAGCGATCTTAAGAATGGAATACGTTGCCGAAACCGTGTCCGGCACCTGGAGCAAGATCGGTCCCTACTCCACCGATGGAACAATTTTACCCGGCACCGACCACCCACTGGAACTTGGAAAACGCCCGCACCGCATCCCCGGCGGGGAAATTATTTCCTATTAATTTGGAACCAAAGATGAACATTGATGAACACTGATAGATCCCCTCTCCCCTTGCGGGAGAAGGCTAGGATGAGGGGGATTAAATTAACTTTCCCGGATTTCGATTCCTTGCTGCAATCGAATATATCCGAATACCAAATCACAAAATCATTCTTCTTATGAATAACAACACTCCCCAAAACCCTTCAGCCAGCTTTTAGTCGCGAACAATTCGATGCTCTATTAGCTGAGTGGTATGCTTTTTATGAGATTGCCGTGACCAATCCCCCTCACCTTAATTTCCCACGCTGTCGCTCTGGACGGGCATCTGTGTTTATCTGTGTTCATCCGTGGTTTCATACGGCTGTAATTTTTTTCGAGTTTGTGCGACACTGTGGGGCGAACATAGAACTCATATCCCCCTATACCGTGGCATAGCCCCGGCACCTTCGGCCTCCTTCGCAAGGAGGGGAGATTATTTTTTTATGGCTAAAATGGATTACAACATAATCGTGATTGGTGGCGGGTCGGCGGGTTTGGTGTCGGCTTACATCGCGTCTGCGGTCAAGGCGAAGGTCGCGCTCATCGAAAAACACAAGATGGGCGGGGACTGCCTCAACACGGGATGCGTCCCCAGCAAAGCGCTCATCCGTAGCACAAAAATTCTTTCCTACATAAAGCGGCACAAAGAATTCGGATTGAAATCCGCCTCCGTTGAATTCGATTTCCCTGAGGTCATGGAACGTGTTCAGTCCGTTATAAAAAAAATCGAACCGCACGACAGTATAGAACGCTATAGCCAACTCGGCGTTGACTGCATAACAGGATCAGCAAAGATCGTCTCGCCGCATGAGGTTGAGGTCAACAGTAAAACCCTCACGACAAAAAATATCATCGTTGCCACCGGCGCGCGCCCTGCTGTACCACCCATTCCCGGACTGGACCAGGTTGATTTCCTCACCACGGACAATTTATGGGATATTCGTGAACTCCCAAAACGTCTGGTAGTCGCGGGCGGTGGACCTATTGGATCGGAACTGGCGCAATGTTTTGCCCGGTTGGGGAGCCAGGTCACGCAGGTGGAAATGATGCCTGATATCCTTTTCCGCGAAGATGATGAAATCAGTCAGGCCATTCGTCAGCGCTTTGTTGCTGATGGGGTCGATGTGCGAATCAACACAAAGTGCAAGGAAGTCGTTGTCGAGAACGGCAAGCAATTTATGTTCTGCGAAAAGGACGGGCAGAATCAGAAAATCGAATTTGACAAAGTACTCATCGCCGTTGGACGCGCCGCCAACGCGAAGGGATTCGGACTCGAAGAAATCGGCGTTCAACTGGGGCCAAGTGGTACCGTGAGGGTCGATGATTACCTTCGCACGACCACTCATAAAAATATTTATGCCTGCGGCGATGTCGCCGGCTCCTACCAGTTCACCCACACAGCGGCGCATCAGGCCTGGTACTGCGCTGTCAACGCATTGTTTAGTCCGTTAAAAAAAATCAAGGTCGACTATCGGGTCATCCCCTGGTGCACCTTCACCGATCCGGAAGTGGCGCGGGTCGGGCTCAACGAAAAGGAAGCGAAGGAACAGAGCATCGCCTACGAAGTCGCGCGTTATGGCATTGATGATCTCGACCGGGCTATTGCCGATGAGGAGGATCAGGGAGTGGTGAAGGTATTAACCGAACCGGGGAAGGATCGTGTCCTCGGCGTGACCATCATGGGATACCATGCGGGCGACCTGATCACCGAATATGTGTCAGCGATGAAGCATGGGATTGGACTCAACAAAATCCTTGGCACAATTCACATCTACCCCACGATGTCGGAGGCGAACAAGTTCGCCGCCGGTATCTGGAAAAAAGACCACGCTCCCCAAAGACTTTTAAAATGGGTACAAAAGTTTCATAACTGGCGCAGATAACAGTTGAGCGATACACTGATCAAATTTCAATATAGAGTCCATCTTCCTGCACGGTTACCTTATAGGTGGGCGTAACCAATGAACGGTCGAACTTGCAACTTCCCCGCTTGATATTCACCTGGCATTCCTCTTTGTCACAGGTAGCGAACATTCCCTGCAAATTTGGCACCCGGCCGAGACTGCCCCCACAAACCCTGCACTCATCGGTCAAGGCGTAATATTTTCTTTCGACGTGGAACAGGGCCAGACAATAGTCCAACTCAGTGAATGGGTGGGAGAATTTGATCTGCTTACCCAACCCATTTGCCGGGGCATCTGCGATTTCTGAGATTTTGACTTTCGACATGAGTAAGCTATTTATTCCTTTGGCAGGTAGGGGCCATATCGGTCGCGATAGTACTTTTCCAATTCGTAGCGGAAGCGTCCTTTCAGGTACGGCAACTGTTCAGCCGCCTCGTGGTCGAATTTGACGTATTCTTCAGACTTTTCCTGAATGTCATTCGGGCGTTTTATATTAGGATCCAGATAGGCATCGCCCAGCGGGGATCCGCCCACTATGAGGCCCTGGCCTTTTTTGATCCAACGACCAAGCATAACGCGTTCTTCATCAGTTCCTACTTCTATCGACATGACAAATTCATCCCCATTAATAAAATACGATTATCGGGGCCATGCCCCTTGCTGTGTGCGTGGCAATAAGGTAGCATAACTCTTAATCCATAACCACATTCAGGTCACATTTAAACAATTTATTTCACCCTTTTTAATAGAACACAAGAATAGCGATATGACATCAGAAACCGATACTGAAAAATCTGCTGAAACCTGGTTCCAGGAAGGCCTCTCCGCCGGCAAATCAGGCGACCCACGAACCTGTCTCGAATCCTATAAAAAAGCCATCGAAATTAATCCGGACCATTTTCTAGCCCACTTCAATCTGGCCATCCGCTACGGCAAACTACCCATGAACATCGAAGCAGCCAGACATTTTAGAGAAGCCCTGCGGCTGAAACCAGAATCACCGATGGTCCATTATAGTCTGGCTATCGTGTGCAACCTGATCGGGGAAACAGATAACGCCGAGCATCACTATAGGGAAGCAATCCGCATCAACCCGGAATTTGCCAAAGCGTACAGTAACCTAGCAATGCTCCATTACTCAGTCAAACGGGGAAAGGAAACCATCCATCACTTGTTGAAGGCAGTTGAAATGTTCGAGAAAACCGGGGATGAATTCATGGCCGATAACGCCAAGAGTATTCTCAAAGACTGCTATAAGGAGTTCAACCTCACGGCAGAGGAATGTCAGACGCTTTAACAGGACCCCCTGATTTAGGAAAACCATGGACTTTGATGTAGTCGTCATCGGCGGCGGATCGGCGGGATACGCCTCAGCCAGCGCCGCTCAATCAGCTGACGCTAAAGTTGCCATCGTTGATAAAGGTCCGCTGGGCGGACTGTGCATCCTGCGCGGATGCATGCCGACTAAAACGATTCTCCGTTCGTCAGACATCCTTGCGCTCATGCGCCGGGCGAAGGAATTCGGGCTGTCCGCCCAAAACCCATCAGCCGACCTGGCAGCGATCAACGACCGTAAAAATAAACTGATCGCCGAATTCGCGAGCTACCGCATCGAACAACTCAACGACCCGCGATTCACACTCATCGAAGAACAAGCTTCCTTCATCTCCCCGCATGAACTGAAAGTCGGCGATAAATCCATCACCGCGAAAAATTTCATCATCGCGACAGGTTCCAGCACCGCCGAATTTCCCGTTCCCGGCTTGGCGGAATCCGGCTACCTCACCAGCGACCATGTTCTGGAACTGCGCCAGGCGCCGGAATCCATGATCGTCCTCGGAGCAGGACCCGTTGCGGTCGAACTGGCCCAGTTTTTTTGTCGAATAGGAACACGCACCACCCTCATCCAGCGAAGCGACCATATCCTCTCCAAAGAAGACGAAGACCTGGCGCGTCCAGTTGAAGCGAAATTTCGCGAAGAAGGTATGGAAGTTTTTACCGCAACAAAATTGTTGCGCGTTGAGCAATCCGGAGAAAATCGTAGCGTATTTTTCACACACGAAGGCAAAGAGAAATCCGCCACAGCAGAAACCATTTTGCAGGCACTGGGGCGCAAACCGAATGTAGAGGGACTAAACCTGTCCTCAGCCGGAGTCGGCATGAATCATGGACGGATCGAGGTGGACTCCGAAATGCGGACAAACGTTCCTCACATCTATGCAGTAGGTGACGTGAATGGGCAACATGAGATCGTCCATATCGCCATTGAACAGGGAGAGATAGCGGCGCATAACGCCACGCAAGAAGATGTACGGCGATTCGATGCGCGACTGAAAACAAGCGTCACCTTCACCGACCCGCCAGTGGCCAGCGTCGGCTTATCAGAAAAAGAATGCAAGGCCAAGAACATTCCCTGCCTGAGCGCATCGTATCCTTTCAACGACCATGGGAAGTCGATGTGCCTTGGCGAAACTCACGGACATGTAAAGTTATTATGCGCTCCCGATAGCGGAGAAATCATAGGCGCACATATCGTCGGACCCGAAGCCGGCGAGATGATCCATCAAATGATCACCCTCATGCACTACAAAGGCACAGTCCGCGACCTGGTGAAAATCCCCCATTACCACCCCACCCTGTCCGAAATCCTCACCTATCCGGCAGAAGAATTGGCGACACAATTAAAGAAGAAATTTTAGCTACAGATTGTAATTCCCAAATTGCACACAAACTTTCGTGAAACCTGGTTAGAACTTGTCGACCAAGCTCCCTCTTTTTTGGCCTGGTGCTATTCTTTTTAGAATAATCCTGAACAGCTAACCGCTTTCACTTTAATTTTGTGAAAATTTAACAAGCTAGCCATAGGTTTCTCAGCCACCATATTTTAAGGAGTTTTCCCTTAAACTCATTTAAATGACTTCCAGTTTGTCGGTGAGGCGGTCGATGGATTCGACAGTGTTGACCTCTGTGGCGCACAGTAGGAGGCTGTCGGCGAGTTCGGGGTAATATTCGCCCAGCGGCAGTCCGGCGAGGATTTTATGTTCGAGCAATGCGTCCCGGATTTCATTAGCAGACCGGGGACATTTCAGCACTATCTCATTGAACGTATCGGCGCTGAATTGAATTTCGAATCCACTCACTTTGGATAATTTGTTTTTCAGGTAATCGGCTTTCCTCAAGTTCAGTAAAGCCAGTTCGCGCAAGCCCTGTTTACCCATCACCGCAAGATAAACGGTCACGGCTAACGCACACAGTCCTTGATTGGTGCAGATATTGGATGTCGCCCGCTCGCGCCGGATATGCTGTTCGCGCGTTGATAGTGTGAGTACAAACGATCTACGCCCTGTACGGTCAATGGTTTCCCCGGCAACACGACCGGGCATCTGCCTGAGAAATTTTTCGCGCGTCGTGAAAAAACCGGCATAGGGTCCGCCATACGACACGGGCAGGCCAAACGACTGCGCTTCCCCGACAACGATATCCGCCCCGCGTTCACCCGGCGGTTTCAATATGCCCAGAGACAGCGGTTCAGCCACGTTGACGATCAGCAAAACATCACGCTCTGCCAATTCCTTACCCAGGGTTTCATACTCTTCCACGACGCCAAAGAAATTCGGACTCTGCAATACCACCGCCGAAGTTTTATCGTTCAAATTAGCGCGGATGAATTCAAGGTCGGTCTTGCCCGTTGAATCAAATGGCACCTCTATCGAACGGTGGTCCGCTCCCCGCAAATAAGTTTCTGTGGTTTGTCTGTATTCGGGATGAACGGCACGGGCAATCAGGAATTCATTCTTTTTATTTATGCGGTGCGCCATGAGAACTGCTTCGGCAAGCGCTGACGCGCCATCGTACATGGAAGCATTCGCCAAATCCATTCCCGTGAGCATGGCGATCATCGTTTGAAACTCGAAGATCGCCTGAAGCGTGCCCTGACTCACCTCGGGTTGATACGGAGTATAGCTGGTAGCGAATTCTCCTCGCAAAACCAGACTCCCTATGAGTGCCGGGGTGTAGTGCCTGTAAGCCCCCGCCCCGAGAAAGGTGGTCACTTCCTCCGCATCCGGGTTTCGCTTCTGCATTTGACGAAGCGTGGCAACAATTTCGCTTTCGGAAAGCGCCGATGGCAGTTTGAGAGCTTTGTTGCCCAGTCGCAATTCGGCAGGAATGCCGGCAAACAATTCATCGACATTCTGAATGCCAACCGTTTCCAGCATCTCACGAATGTCTTGCTCTGTATGGGGGATGAAACGCATAGTCTCTCACCGATGGGTTTTATACTTGTGCTGGCAACAGTGCCCAGACCCACCATGTGTTTTTAAATAATATTTTAATCAAGATACTCCCTCGTCCAGCCTACCCTTAAAACTTCAATGATTGGAGAGCTGGTCTGTCCGCTTCGTCCAAGACCCTCATCATGGGGTGCGACAGAGTTGTTCATTATTCTACTATAAGGAGGGAGCTCATCACTCCTGATTTTTACATTGTTCAGCGTACTGCTCTGCTTTCAGCAAGCCCTCGCCAGAGCTGGAATCGGAAACCTCGATTTCTATCATCCAGCCTTTGCCATAAGGGTCACTGTTTACCAGGTCGGGCTGTGACTCCAGATCTTTATTGATAGCCACCACCTTGCCAGTCACAGGAACATAAACATCGGAAACTGTTTTAACCGACTCCACCACTCCAAACGTGTTTTCCTTTGTCAGTTCCGTCCCTTCGGCAGGCAACTCCACAAACACGACATCGCCTAACTGGCTTTGTGCAAAATCTGAAATTCCAATAGTGGCTCGGTTATCTTTCAACCGCACCCATTCATGTTCAATCGTATAAAGAAGATCGTTTGGGATCTCCATGTTTCACCCCCCTTAAACAGTAAAAAGATTATCTATTAGCCTCAGTGCAAATTATTTTTTAACGTGACCGGGAACAAATGGCGGCCTGACCACTTCGGCGGGGACGGATTGATTCCTGATTTCCACCTCCAGACGGGTCCCCACGCCCGAATACTCTTTGGATACATAGCATAACCCCACCCCTGTATTCAAGGAAGGCGAAAATGTTCCGCTGGTGATTTCGCCCACCGGCTCGCCCTCCTTCAGCACTCGATAATGCGACCTTGGAACACCGCGAGTGAGTAATTTAATACCCACCAGTTTTCGCCGCAACCCTTGTTCCTTTTGCTGCAATAAAGGCTCCCTGCCAATAAACTCACCTTTATTAAACTTGATCACCCAACCCAAACCTGCCTCTAACGGCGTTGGCTGATCATCAATTTCATTTCCGTACAAAGCATATCCCATTTCCAGCCGCAGAGTGTCCCGGGCGCCAAGACCAATCGGTTGAATGCCAAAAGGCTCCCCCTGCCGCATGAGAGACCGACATACATCCGCAACTTTTTCCGGCGGAAGATACAACTCGAATCCATCTTCACCCGTATAGCCCGTGCGGGAAATAATGCCCTCGATATCATCAACCTTTCCCTTTTTGAAATTGTAATAGGAAAGGTCATTCAAAGAGACATCGCATAAAGATTGCAGAACCTTTTCCGACTCCGGTCCTTGCAAAGCCAACTGCGCCGTGTCGGCACTGGTGTTTTTTGTCTTAACATCGTAAGAAGCAGAATGCCGGGCAACCCATTCGTAATCCTTATCCGAATTGGATGCGTTGACGCAGAGAAAATAATGATCCTCTGAAAATCGGTGAACTAGCAGGTCGTCTACCACCCCACCATTTTTATAACACATGAGAGAATAGAGAATCGTACCATCGGACATTTTTTCAATATCGTTAGAAAGCAGGTATTGTAAAAAGCGTTTCGCGTCCTTACCTTCAATTTCGATTTCTCCCATATGGCTCACATCAAACAGCCCCACCTTCTCCCTCACGCAAGTATGCTCAGCCACAACACCAGCGAATTGGATGGGCATATTCCATCCCGCAAAAGGAACCAGCTTACCCCCCAGTTCCTTATGAATATCGAACAAAGGAGTTGTCTTTAAATTTTCAGAACTATCTTGAGACATGAACCTTCAATCTGGTGTTTTAAAATCCGAAGAGGCGAGGTTTTCCTTGCCCTCTTTTTAACTAGAGAGAGCGTTTTCTATACCACTCTTTCACGAAATAGCGCAAGGAGGAAAAATAAATTAATTCATCAAATTTTATGAGTTATAATTCCTGTCAAACGACCAACACTCTGCAAAGAAATAACCCACTGATTTTAATGGTCTTTTGCCACTCTGGCCGGCAGGAATTTCGGCAGAGAACTTTTCTATCCACTGATAGCCAATACAATAAAAACGTTATATAATTATTATGTTATGAGCAATTTAAAGAACCTACAGCATGAATGATTCCACCCGTTATCGACATAAAAAATACGATGTGATCCTGGTGGCAGGAGAAGGCGAGTCCAGCTACAAGGTATATCATCAGCATAAAGCCTTTCTGAAGATCAATGGCAAATGCATCATCAACTATGTCGTTGAAGCATTGCAACAGGTGGAGTCCATCAAGGACATCTATGTTGTAGGCTCCAAAAATAAACTGGAACTGACGCTCAACGAGGAGGCTGTTGATTGTCATTATCCAAAAACGATCCATCTGGTAGAGCAACAAGCCAACCTGTACGAAAATATTTTCTACACCTTTCTAAAAACAATTCCCGAAGGTGAGGACACACCGATAGCTGATCTGGAGAAGTCACAATATAGAAACAGGGCCGTATTGATCGTTCCATGCGATTCCCCTTTCCTCACACCTCACGAAGTGGAATATTTTATTTCCCATTCCGACATCGATAACTACGACCATATTTTAGGATTAACTCCTGAAGAAGCGCTTGAGCGATTTTATCCGCGAGAAAATCTGCCCGGCATCAAAATGGCTTACCTGCATCTTAGAGAAAAAAATTATAGAATCAATAACCTGCATCTGGTAAAACCTCTGCGAATAGCTAATCGAGAGTATATACAGCAGATGTACCAATACCGTTACCAGAGGAATTTTAAGAAAATATTAATGTTCGGACGAAGCCTGTTAGGTAAAATCAAACTCAAGTATTACCGTTGTTATATAGGTCTTCAGTTGTGCCAGTTTTTTTCATCTATTGGATGGACGGCTCCCGTCAATTACTTTAAAACCTGGACTACGAATCAGGATATGGAGCAATGCATATCCAACCTTCTTGACACTCGGTTCAAGGGTCTGGAGGTTCCATATCCAGGCGCGGCTCTGGATATAGACCGTGATTCAGACTACGAAGCCATCAGATCCAGATACGATGAATGGCATGGCCTTCTCAATTCAGCAGAGAATTCCCACCCATACACCAGCAAACACCATGTAACGGGATAATCTCATATCCCCCACCACCAACACATAACCGAATTGAATCAATGACCCAAAGCAAAATCCGTAACTTTTCCATCATCGCCCATATCGACCACGGTAAATCCACCCTGGCCGATCAACTGATCCTTCACACAGGCGGGCTGAAAAAAAGGGAGATGAAAGAACAAGTTCTCGACAACATGGACCTGGAACGTGAACGAGGTATTACCATTAAGGCGCAAACCGTTCGTCTGCAATACAAAGATGAAAGTGGCGAAGAATATACCTTTAATATGATCGACACTCCAGGCCACGTGGATTTCACTTACGAAGTGTCCCGTAGCCTGGCCGCCTGCGAAGGCGTTCTGCTAATCGTAGACGCGACCCAGGGTATTCAGGCCCAAACCATCGCCAACGTAAATCTGGCGACACAAAATGACCTGACCATCATTCCTGTCATCAACAAAATAGACCTGCCCAGCTCCGACCCCGATTCAGTCAAAGAACAACTGGAAGATATATTGCAAATTGAATCGGACCAGGCTGTGCTGACCAGCGCTAAAGAAGGAATTGGCATCAACGATGTAATGAATGCAGTGGCCCAATTAATTCCCGCGCCAATCGGTGACAGCGAAAAACCTTTCAAAGCCCTGCTATTCGATGCCTGGTACGATCCTTACCGGGGAGTCATTGTATTGGTTCGAGTCGTAGAGGGTCGCCTTAAAGCCGGAGCGCGTATCCGCTTCATGGCCACAGATGTGGAATTCGATGTGGAAGAACTGGGAACCTTTACTCCTGCCCAAACAGTAATAGATTCCCTACAGGCTGGAGAAGTCGGATACATCATCGCCGGAATCAAAGAAATGGGTCAAACCAAAATCGGCGACACAATAACAGACGCGAACCAACCTACAAAAGAAGCCCTTTCAGGATACAAAGAAGCCAAGCCCATGGTCTTTAGCGGACTGTATCCCATCTCCGGCGAACAATATGAAGCCCTGCGCGATGCACTGAACAAGCTGAAACTGAATGACTCCTCATTCACCTACGAACCAGAATCCTCGCAAGCATTGGGATTCGGATTCCGTTGCGGTTTTCTCGGGCTATTGCATATGGAAATCATCCGTGAACGACTGGAAAGAGAATACAATGTTGACCTGCTCACCACCGCTCCCAATGTAGCCTTTCAAGTTCACTCCACCGACCAGTCAATCGTCATGTTGGATAACCCGGCGAAGCTAAAAGAAATGCGCAGTATAGACCACATGAAGGAACCCTACGTCATGGGCACAATCATCACCCCGGAAGAATATATCGGAGTGATAATGGCGCTGGTAAGAGATAGGCGGGGAATCCAAACCAAAATGGAATACTTGAATCCTAAAACCGTACTGCTACAATACGAACTGCCTTTCAGTGAAATCGTACTGGATTTTTATGACCAACTGAAATCCACCACCAAAGGCTACGCCTCGTTTGATTACGAGTTTGTTGATTTTCGCACCTCCAGTCTGGTTAAACTCGATATCCTTTTAAACGGAGAAGTCGTTGATGCATTGTCGCTGATCATCCATAAAGACAAAGCATATTTTCAGGGTCGGGAACTGGCAAAAAAACTGAAGACCAAAATTCCACAACAAATGTTTGAAGTTATCATTCAGGCGGCAATCGGGAGTAAGGTTATTGCCCGCGAGACCATTAAAGCACTCAGAAAGAATGTACTGGCAAAGTGTTATGGCGGTGACATAACCCGTAAACGCAAATTGCTCGAAAAACAAAAAGCTGGTAAAAAGAAAATGAAAACGATAGGTAAAGTGGAAATCCCCCAAGAAGCTTTTTTAGCCGTACTGAGAACCGATGAAAAATAATTCACCCGACCACGCGACCCACCCAAGCGTCCAGAAAAAAAAGAAGAGTGTTTTCCGAGAATACGCCGAGGCTATTTTTATTGCCCTCCTGCTGGCGTTATTTATACGCACGTTCATAGTTCAGGCGTTTAAAATTCCCTCGGGCTCGATGAAAAAAACACTTCTTATCGGCGACCATATTCTTGTTTCCAAGTTCGCTTATGGGACTCACATTCCAAATGTCATTCCGTTTCTTAACATCAAACTTTTTGATGATATCGTGTTGTTCCAGAAAATTCCTAAACACGGCGACATCATCGTTTTCAAATACCCGAAGAACGAAAGCCGTGATTTTATAAAACGAGTCATCGGCCTACCAGGTGATCTGTTAGAGGTCCGCCAGCAAAAAGTTTACATCAACGAAAAACTCATTGAGGAAGAACACGTCCAGCACACAGACCCTCCCGGAACAAAACGCCTCGTCCCGCGGGATGATTTCGGCCCCGTCATGGTCCCTCCGGGACACCTGTTCGTGATGGGTGATAACAGAGAAAACAGTCAGGACAGCCGATTTTGGGGATTCCTCGATATAAAAAAAATTAAAGGCAAGGCTCTTGTAATCTACTGGTCCTGGAATTCAGAGGATAGCTGGGTCCGCTTCGACAGGTTTGGTCAAATACTTCGCTAAACAAAATCATACTTCCCATGCCCTCTTCCCAAACACCACCTCATCCCACCCGATTAAAGTTAATTTTTGAGCAGTCCGAAGGAATTATTTTCGATTTTGACGGTCTTCTGGCAGATTCAGAACCCTACCACTACCTAGCATATAACGAGGTATTCGAACGGTATGGACACAGCCTGGATAAAGATGAATATTGGGTGGAATGGACCTCTAAAGGTAAAGGCATCGTCGGTGAAATAGAACGCCATAACCTCGACCTGGGAGTTGACCCCGTTGAATTACGCAAGCAAAAATTTGAAGTGTACTCCAGATATTGCCAAAGCGGAGAAATCCGATTATTTCCCAAGGCGGTTAAAGTCGTAGAACAGCTAAAAACGAAATTCCCGGTAGCAATCGCGTCTGGCTCCTGGACACACGATATTCGTGCCATACTCAAGAATGCCAAAGTCGAACACCTGTTCGACATTATTCTCGGTAAAGATTCCGCACCGAAAGAAAAACCTCACCCAGACATTTTCCTCAAAGCGGCAGAAACATTACAGTGTCCCGCAACAAAATGTATCGTGATAGAAGATGCTCTGAAAGGCCTGACCGCCTCAAAAGCCGCTGGAATGTCTTGCCTTATCATCAGAAATCCCTTGAATCAGAATATCGATTTTAGCGAAGCCGATTTGGTTTTTTCCAGTTTGTCTGAGTTTGAAACTCTTCTTTGTTCCTGATCCACTCAACTGTCAAAAGCTCTTTAATAAGCCTTAACATTGCGTCGTCTCCTTACAAATGGTATCCCAAGCCATTCATAAATATAGCTCCAGTAGTTTATGGCGCAACAAGTACGCTGGACGCAGAAAACCGCTTTAAATCATGGATACTGCGCTTGAACAAAACTGGACCTGCTAAACAAGATTCCATTCTTTGATTTGTTCGATGTAATCGAGAAAATGCTCTTACAAGAGAGAATACTTGCTTTCAGACCTACCATACCAATGAAGCCATTATCCAAAGTGGAGGTAAAGATGACTCCCTGTTTGTACTTCTGAAAGGTTCGGTACT
>Ga0208639_1001797_pt1 | contig 13456 bp, 7 predicted proteins | sample ETNtaG_33_FD_185772 | JGI IMG/M metagenome (GOLD analysis project Ga0208639, IMG submission 185772) | Marine microbial and viral communities from oxygen minimum zone, Eastern Pacific Ocean - ETNP201310SV76 (SPAdes) (version 2) | ecosystem: Environmental > Aquatic > Marine > Oceanic ...
AAGCACGCCTCCGCCCAACCTCAATCTTCACTTTTCGCAAGAAGAACAAATCCTTGGAACAGCAGGCGGAATAAAAAAAGTACAAAATTTTCTTGGTGATGGGCCTTTCATCGTTATCAACAGCGATGTTGTCACCGACATCAACCTCAACCACGTCATCAAGTTTCACAAAAGCAAAGATGCATGCCTGACACTTGTCGTGCGGCAGGATGCCTTACCCGAGCAGTACGCTCCTATCGAAATCAGCGAAGGTGGGCGCGTCGTCCGTTTTGTCAACGGGTCCCTTGAAAATCATCCCGAGGATTCGATGCGGGTCATGTTCACTGGAATCCAGATTATGGAGCCGAACATTTTCGAGCGCATCCCGGCAGGAAAATTCTGCGGCACCACCGAAGACGTGTTTCCGGAGATGGTTGAAAATGGATTTCCTGTTTACGGATATCTTTATGACGGATACTGGAAGGACATGGGAAACCGGACAAACTACCTGCAAGTTCACGCTGACGCGCTGGATGGGAAGGTAAAACTGAAGGGGATTTCTTCGCACGCACCCACCGGCCCTCTCATTGTCCCACCGGTGTTAATTGGACACAACTGCCACATCGCACAGGACGTACAGATTGGCCCATATACTGTACTCGGCCCCGGGTGCACCATAAAAAATGGTGCCATCATCGAGCGCAGTGTCCTGTGGGAGGGCGCCACGGTTGGTGCAGGCGCATCGATCAAACAATCCATCATCGCCCACAACGCTTCCGTCAGCAACGGCAAAGAGCTGATTGGAGAGTCAGCCGTTTAGCCCAATATCAGAAAATCTTATCGGGAAACCTTGATTTCCACGTGGTTTTTTTAGAAATACAGGATGATTACAGCAGTTTGTGATTGTCGAGCTTCATAAATGTGGCTTTCACCGTTCCGCCCTCGGCACTGATGACTCGGCGAAACTCGGGCAAGTCGAAATTTCCCACCCGGGTGTAATTATCGGTGTAGCTTTCCACATCCTTGAGCGATCCATTCTTCGGGTCAAAGTAATACACCGTGTATTTGTGAGTGAGGTACTTGCCCTCGGCGTTCTTCACGCTCTCTTCAACGTTGATGGTAAATGAGACGTGCGGGCTCTTGCGGTTAATCTGGTGGATGCGGCCACCCTTGATACGGTAAAAAGAACTCATCCCGTCGCCGCCCATGGAAATGGCGCGGCCCTGCGGGTGTGATCCATCGTCTAAAAACACCAACTTGTATTTGCCATCAGACTCTTCAAACGAGCGCGGTCCACGGTGCATAGCAATGGACGCCATGTTCTCGCTAAGGAACTCCTCGTGTCCCTCACCTTCGATGGAATGCTCGATTTCCTTTGGTCCTTTCACGGTGATGGCGCCACTGACTTGACTCCCATTGATATTGACAGTGACGTTGGCAGTAAACCCCGTAAAATCGGCCGACCACCGGGCAGTGTTTCCGAAAACTTCCTTGAGAGTCCCCCGCGCCTGTGGGTCGTCCTCTTGGGTCGTTGCGACGTCTTCTTCCTTGGTATAGGTAGCCATACCTTATCTCCTAGAGGGAATGTAGTATTTATTATTTAAGATCGAAGGACCGGATTTTGCTAGCCTGAAATCTTAATGCATGGATCGTGAGTAAGACGGAACTACGGGGTAAAAGATTCGGAGAATTTTATTCAGTAGATCAATAGAGCACTACGATTTTAGCGTTTTTTCGCAGCCCGCTCATATAATTCGCAATCTTATCCTGCGCCGCCTCCATGTACAGATGTCTCTGGATAGCGCTTTCCATCTCCTTGAATGAAGCATATTCGCTGGGCTTGGTTTCAACAAGCTTGATAAGGTGGAACCCGAAATTAGTTTCGACCACGTCACTAACTCCTCCAACCTCTAGCTTGACCACAGCATCGCCAAAACTCTTCTCAACACCATCGAGATAGAAAAAACCCAGGTCTCCTCCGTTTTTGGCAGTGGCCTCATCATGTGAGTATTTTTTGGCTAACTCGGCGAGGTCCGCTCCACCTTTTAATTCTTCTTGGATCTCCAAAATTCTCTTGCGCGCCGTCTCGGTTAACTCATCTCTCCTTGCGCGCAATTCTTCGACCTTGCTGTTACGAATCAATTCTGGAGTAAGAGGCGAGATGAGGATATGCGCAGTACGGTAAGCTTTAGGCCGATGAAATTTTTCCCTATTTTCATCGTAATATTTTCTGACTTTGGCATCGTCGATTTCAATCTGGCCTTTGACCTGTTTTTCGATAATAATCTTCGTAAGCACACCCACTTCAATCGACCTTTTCAAATCATCAACTGTAATTTTTCGGTCGCTGAGTGCTTTTTGAAACTCCGTATTGGTCTTGTAAGCCGAGCGCAGAGATTCCAGTTGAGCCTCAATCTTTGTAGGGTCGACCTTTATATCGAGTTTCTGCCCTTCCTGGTAAATCAATTCGTTTTCCACTTCCTTGTCAATAATTTTACGGACAAGTTTATCTCTGTCTTGGGCCGGTAGAGGCCTTCGAGCATTCTGCAGAACACGATTGAATTCGAACTTAACATACTTGGAAGAAACATCGTTTCCATTGACGCGAGCCACCACATCAGGAATCGGAGCAATCTGGCTACCCTGCAGAGGTTCCCCCTCGGCAAAAACTACCGCCGAACCACCAAACAATACCCAACCTAGAACTAAAACGGACACCCACTTTGTTGCTATACGCATAAAATTGCTCCAAAAATCACTAAAAAGTTAAATCCTCTTTTTATGTGTAAGGGATTATAATAGCGGGAAGACTATCATTCCTTACGGAAAGTTGCAACTTCATGCCTGTCGCGAAATCAGGCGGCCAGCTCAAATTTTGAGCCTAAAACAACTAAACTGACTCCAAGAATGGACCATTCTCCCGCGCCCGCCTCCAGGGCGGTGCCTTTTTTTTGTTTGTTCATTTCCGGCGCAGCGAGCCTGACCTACGAGCTTCTGTGGATTCGGCAATTGGCGCTGGTCTTCGGCGGCACGCTGTATGCCATCAGCGCCGTATTGTGCGCATTTATGATCGGGCTGGCCCTGGGTGCATGGGCGATTGGACGGTTTCTCACCGCCCGTGACCAACAAAAAAAACCCGTCAACCTGGTGCGGTTATACGGGTTTCTCGAAGGTGGGATCGGGCTGTACGCACTGTTTTTTCCTTACGGACTAGACCTTCTTGCGGGGTGGTACGCTCCTTTTACATCCGGAGCAATCGAAATCGGGCTCCAGACTCACCTGGTCGAATTTTCTCTTAGCACTGCGCTCATGCTTCCATCAACGATATGCATGGGAGCGACGCTCCCGCTCATCGGAAGCTGGGCTATCGGCAACCGCACAGACCGGATAGTCACCGACGTATCAGTACTCTACAGCTTAAACACGTTCGGAGCGGTAGCCGGCTGCCTTTATACTCAGTTGCTCGCCGTCAAATTCTTCGGTATCGAAGGAACCAATATTTCTGCTGTTTTGATGAACGCTCTAGTTTTCGCTCTCTGTGTTCCGCTTCGAGCACGCGCCCCCTCAACCTCCTCCCCACTCGCTCAAACCACCAGCCGTATAAAAGATGACAAAGGGGAACCTGTTCCGGGACGCGGATTATCCCTGCTTCTTCTCCTGATCTTCATCTATTCGGGTATGGCCTCGCTGGCAAGCGAAATCCTATGGACACGAGTCCTGGTCTTTCCTATGGGAACGACGCTTTATTCATTTGCGCTGATCCTAGCGACGTTTCTATTTGGTATCGCCCTGGGAAGTCTCGTCGCAAATAAGCTGCTAGGCAAGTCACGGCGCATCCTCAAGTTTCTATTGGTGGAGCTTGCGATCGCCATATCCTGCATCGCTATTCAACCCTTATTCGAGCAGTTGAGTGAATGGACCATGATGGCGGACCATTTGTTTTACGACCTGGAAAACGTGGCATGGAAAACTCTGGGCGTGCGATCGCTGTTTGCTTTCGGGCTCATGTTCTTGCCCACGGTCGGATTCGGCCTCATATTCCCGCTGGCGAACCGCATTCACCTGAACCTGTTCGGCACAATCAGCGGTACGCTGGGAAATAGCTACGCCCTCAATACCCTAGGCGCGGTGCTAGGTACGATACTCGCACCATTCGTTTTCATTCCACTCATGGGCATCCGGTTCTCGCTATTTATAATTTACGCTGTCCTCATCATCCTATGCTTTACCGGGCTAGCGCTCCATTTTAAATGGACCGCCAACCGGATCGTCATTCCCCTAAGTTTGTCCGTCGCCTTGGTGCTCGGCGGCTATGCATGGTCCACGCCTAAAATGGACACACAACGTCTGGGCGACCATAACCTAGCGCGAATGGAAATCAACGTTCCGAAAATGCAAACGAAACTATTGGAATACAAGGAGGGTACCTTTGCCACACTCAGCGTGACGGAGGATGTGGAATCAGGGGCGCGCACCTTATACATGAACGGATTCAGCACGGCGACGGTATCTGATTCCATCGGCGGAAGCGCCTACATGCAGGCGATGGGGTTCGTGCCTATGGCTCTACACCCCGACCCAAAAAAAGCACTGGTCATCTGCTTTGGAACTGGAAACACCATGGGCACGGTTTCATTATTTCCTGACGTGAAAGTAGATGGCGTGGAGATTGACCGTGACGTACTGTCCTTGGCCCACCACTTTGCAAAATGGAATGGTGACGTTCTCAACAAACCGAACGTTCGTATACACTTACAAGACGGGCGCACCTTCACACGCTGGGCAAAGAACACATATGACGTGATCACACTGGAACCCATGTCCCCGGTTCAGGCGGGCACGGTCAATCTTTACTCCCGTGAGTTCTATCAACTGGCCGCCGAGCGCTTGAACAAGGGCGGACTCATGATGCAGTGGCTTCCGCTTCATTTAGTCGGGCCAGAAGATGCACGCTCGATCATAAAAACGTTTCAGGAAGTTTTTCCTCACACCTCGGTCTGGAACAGTTTTCTCACGCGAATCACCCTTCTGGTCGGATCAAAAGAACCCATCGTTCCTGACAAGGGACGTTTCGACGAACTGATGCGGGTTCCGGCACTCAATGAAGCGGCGCAGCAGATGGGTGTGCGCTCGTTTTTAGATTTTACAGATTTTTTCTTAACCGACGGCGAACGATTGAAGCCTCTCGTGGAAAGTGCGGAAGTCGTCACTGACGACCAACCTTTACTCGAGTTCTCACCCGTCACCCTCCTGCCCCCGATTCAGTGGCAGGTGGACGAAATGTTCCTCAACTTGCTAAGACACCGCGTAGGGCAATTACCGACAGTGGATGGACTGAGCGCAGCGGAGAAGTCACGGTGGAGTGAGGATTACCACACCCGCACCGCGCAGAGGCTCAGCGTTTTCGCAAAACGGTATCACGGCCCAGGAGAGCAAGACTTCGTCGCGGGAAATTACCCTGCCGCACTCGAAGCGGTTCAAATTTATCTAGATACGCTGGGTGACACACCCATTCAACTGAACGACACTACCTGGGATTGAATAACCGGTTCTCTCTTCTACGCCACAGCAGACTGCCCAAAGGAGCTCTTGGGCATTATTCTATAGATGGATTTTTTTCAATCCCTCTGCAGGAAGGGCTATTCCAACACCAAGTGTTGCAGATTCTTGAAGACAGGAGATTCCTTGATGGCGATCTGGGTTTCGGAACTAACTCCGTTACCGAATAGATCAACATAGTTCAGCGCGGTCAGCGTCTGACTCTCCGCCAACGCTTTGCCTCCTTCGTCACCAATCTTATTCTGTGCCAAGTCCAGACGCTCGAGATTGATGAGCATGACGGAATCGGCAAGCGCTTTGGCTCCATCGGGTCCGACTTCATTCTTCCACAGGTTGAGGGATTTCAGGTGGGAAAAATTGGGCGACTGCGCGATGACCCGCACTCCTTCGTCGCCTATGCCGTTTCTCTCCAGACTCAGGCTTTTAAGGCCGGTCACTACCGTTGAGCCAGCTAGCGCACGGATACCCTTTTCAGTAACCTCGTTGCGCTCGAGCTTTAACTCGCGCAAGTTAGCAAGCTCGACGCACTGCGCCAGATATTCCATTCCTTCATCGCCGATGTATTTAAGTCTCAGGTCGAGAATGGTCCCTTCCTGAAGGAGATGTTGTTCGACTAAAGTTTCTATGGACAGGTCGTTGAATGGTTTATTCATGTGATCAGCTCTTTTTCTTTCGGGTTGTAGCTTCCTGTTTCTTCTCCATCACATCAATCCGTTCGCGCAGTGATTTATTTTCCCTAACGACGTCGTCAAGTTCGGACCGGATATCCTTCATTTCTTTCGGTTTTTTGGCGGATTCCCGGAGATAGGTGATCGTCTCATCGGCTCGCCGCTGGAGCCTTCCGTCCGTTTCGCGATCGACGATCTGTCGGAGAGCAGGGATTACGGCGAGGTCCTCCAATTGTTTCATGGCAGAGATTGCCCCCAGTTTACCACGGAACACCGCCGCAGAAGTGCCGCGTTTTTCGTGGGCGTACCGCTTGAGGTGGTCGATCACCTCCCCTTTCCGGTGCGGATACCGATAAGCAAGTTTAGCCAGAGCACGCATGGCTGCCTGACGGCTATTCCTGTGCGCTCCGTACTCGGCGCCACGCACCAGATAATCCCACGACGCATCGTCTTCCAATTCAGCTAGGGCGTTGTAGATTGCGGTCTGCGCCAGGGCGTTGTGCGACGGACGACCAATTGAGCTTTCGAGGAAAGCAAACGAATCCTTGTCTTTTACCTTTCCCAGTGCCTGTAGGGCCTCTGCCTCGACCCGGTAAGAAGCATCACGCTCCGCGATCTGCCGGATGGCCCGTGCCGCTTTTTCGTCACCGGGGAAATTTCCCAATGCGTTCACTACCCCGCGCCGGATTTTCGGGTCTTTTGTTTTCAGTCCGTTAATGAGTGCGCTCCGGGCTGCGTCACTGCCTATCTTTCCAAGCGCTTTGGCAATGCGAACAGCAACTCCCCAATCTTTTTCCTTACGCAGGCGCTCATTCAAAACCCGGACATCATTGGCCGAAGTTTTTTTTGTCAGCGCGGCCGCGGCCTCAATCCGCCCGATGGGGTCTGAGTCGCGCTTTAATTGCTCATGCAACATGGGACGCGGAATATCCACCTCAATCTTCTTACAGGGACATTCATAGTCAGGATCAAGACGGAAAAATAAAGGTCTGCCCTTCAAGCGAAAACAAAATTTTTCCTGATCAGATTTAACCGTGATGGGAAACCGCTCTTCGCCACGGCTATAGCAAAACATAACGGTAAATGGAAGCTTGAATAAAAGTTCCTCGCCCTTCTTTTCCGCTTTCTGAGTTTGCGTAACCCCCACGGTAGCGAGCTTATGCTTCGAATCCCAGGAGAAGGTCACTTCCAACTGTGGGTACCCGCCCCGGTAAATCCATTGTTCGAGCCATTCGTCAAAGTTTCGCCCGGTCACTTCTTCCAGGCAACGAATGAAGTCCACTGTTTCCACGACACCAAACTGATACCGGTTCAGAAAGATTTTCAGCGCTTCTCGAAACTGCTTCTCTCCGACAATGGACTTTAGATGGTGCAGCCGCACCGCACCGCCGGGATAGAGATGAGCATCAAACAGGTCGATGGGTTCCTTATATACGTGAGTGACAATAGGACGTCGGTAGACATGGTCTTCGCTGAAATAAGTTTCGGCATCACTAAGAAGTTGGTAGCGAAACTCTGTTTCTCCTTTCAACTCGCGGGTGTAGAGAGCGTCGAAGTAAGTAGCGAATGATTCATGCAGCCAGGCGTGAGACCAATTTTTTGCAGTGACGACGTTACCAAACCAGGTATGCGCAGCCTCATGCGCCACCAGCCCGTTGGAATCACCATCCAAAGCGGCACGGTCGTCATGCAAGGTAAGATCGGTTTGGGTTGTGACGGTGAAATTCTCCATTCCTCCGAAGATGAACTCCGGTACCGCAATCTGTGTGTAATGCTTGTAGGGATACGTAAACCCAGTATAGTCAGAGAAAAATTTGATGATCTTCCCGGTATTCTTGAATGCGTTTTTTCCTTCCCGCTCGCGTCCTTTTTGGACGTACCATTTGATATCAACGCCTCCCACTTTTTCCTTGTGCTCAGCGAACTCACCAGCAACGATGGAAAGCAAGTAAGTGGAGTACGGAAGCTCCATTTTATAATGAAAGAGTGATTCAGTGGGGGTGGTCTTCTTTTTTACCAAACGTCCGTTGGACAGGCCGAACATCCCCGCAGGCAAATGTAGAAGAACTTCTGTCGTCTGTTTGAAGTTGGGCTTGTCAAAGCAAGGGAAATAATACTGCGAGTCCTCATCCTGCCCCTGGGTCCAGACAGTTTTAAATCGGCCGGCGTGATGATTGTCCGGCTTGGTGAAGTAAATACCCGCAACCGGACGCGTCACAGAATGGAACAGCGTTACGCGAACCCGCCCCCCAGGCTTGACTTTTTTCCCCAGATGGAGAACCACCCGTTTTCCGGTGTTTTCGAAGTCGGCCAATTTCCTGCCAACCAATACACGTGAAACGTCGAGATTCACGGCATCGAACGCGACCTCATCCACGTCGTGGCCTTTAACGACCAAGTCGTATATGGTTGACCCCCAGACACGCTCCTCTACCCAATCAAAATGAAGCTCTAGGGTTAAGTGTTCAGGTTGAAGCAGGGTGTTCGGGGTGTAGTGGGGCTTAGCCCCTCGATGCGCAAACGCTTTCCGGTCAAACAGGCCCCAATGTTCCGACTCACCTTCGTGAAAATGGCATTTACAATACCGGGTATAACTCATAAAAATAACTGGACCGGAGTCAATGATTCGATTTTGTGAATAATTCCCATTGTATAAGCCCTCACCGGGATGTCAATCGGAACCGAAGAGCTGAGATCTGCTCGAGCCCCCTTTTTGAATTGCCAAAGGGTATCGGTCCACCTAATATTGAGATGGGGAATGTGCGATGTCTGGAAAAATGAAATTCAATTATGATGCGGAAGTCCTTTCCCGGGTTGCCTCGTTGAATATTCGCGCGATGAACCTGGTGGACGGCTTGCTCTCGGGACACCACCGGAGCCGTCACAAGGGCTCCAGCGTCGAGTTTGCTGAATACAAGGACTATACTCCCGGCGATGAAACCAAGCACATCGACTGGAAGGTCGCCGGCAAAACCGATAAGTATCACATCAAACAATTCGAGCAGTCCACTAACCTGAAAGTCACGATCCTCCTTGATGCAAGCGGCTCCATGGCCTACAAATCACCGGATCCGCAGGGACAGCTCAAAATGGACTATGCGCGTACTCTTGCTGCCGCCCTATCCTACCTGTTCCTGAAACAGTACGACGCGGTAGGCTTAGCCGTGTTCAACGACCATATCACGAGCCATATTCCTCCACGGTCTAAACCAACCCATTTCCAGCACATCCTCCACGGACTAGAAACACTGGTACCAAGCGGAGTCACGCAGCTCAACGAGGTGATTAAGGATGTGATTGAACGATTACCAAGACGGAGCATCCTAATCCTCGTCTCCGACTTCCTGACCCGGGATTCGGATATCGAAAAGAACCTAAAACTTCTTGTTTCGCGTGGGCTCGAGGTGATTTTATTTCACATTCTTGACCCAGATGAAGTATCCCTTCCTTTTGAAGGAGATATTGTCTTCGAATCGCTGGAAGACGATCTATCCGTCGGACTTGACCCCGCTGATGTGCGTGAAACCTACCGGGAAGAGATTCAGAACCAGATCCAGTTTTACCGGTCCTACTGTTCCGGTTTGGGAGTTGATTATATTTTTCTTGATACGTCCATTCCACTGGAACAAGGGTTAAATTATTATCTTTTACGGCGAAAAAGCCTAGGCAAAACCTGAACCTGCAATGAATCTCAACTTTATATCTCCTCTTTACCTGCTCGGGCTCTTGGGAATAGCTGTTCCCATCCTGGTCCACCTGTTGACCCGCCGCCAGCAGAAGCACCTTTTGTTTTCGGCGGTGCACCTGTTGTTTCACTCGCAGAAACGATCCGTCAAACGATCGGCGCCGAACCGACGTCTGTTGTTGCTTATCCGGTGCCTGGGAATCCTCCTGCTTAGCTTGGCTTTAGCGAATCCCATTTTTTCATTTGGAGGTCCGGGGAATTTCCCTCCTGACACCCCCTCGGCCAGCGTTATTATCCTCGATGATTCCTACAGCATGGGAACCAGGACTGGCCAAACAACGTTTTACGCCAGTGCTGTCGAAGCTGTACTAGACCTAACCCAATCCCTGCCCGCCGATAGCGTGTACAGCGTGGTCCTCGGTTCGGCACCGGGCCGGGTCTTTCAGGGCTGGACAGACGACCCGTCCCGTGCGAAAAAAATTTTAAAATTCACTCAACCCTCCGCCCAGACCACGCAGATCGGCCAAGCCTTCACCGAGGCCTTACAACTTCTCGAAACCGCGCCCCAAGTAGATAAACGCATCTTCATTCTCACCGATCGAGATAAAAACGGATGGAACGAAGACAACTTCTCTTCCATAGGAGAAGGAACGCGATACCCGGTAGAAATCATCGATTTTTCTGGGATGAAAGGTGGAATCAACTTGGCAGCCGTGGAACATGTAGAGGTACACCAAGACTTTCTCAGCAACAGCCGGGTTGTTCGGGTCAAAATGCGAGCAATTAACCTGTCCCCGACAAAGCCAATCAATAAACTCAAGGCTTCACTTTGGGTTAGGGACAAAAAACAAACCTCGGGAGTGCTTGATCTTCTTGCAAAATCCACCGGAGAAAAAGAATTTTCCTTCCCCCTGCAGGTCAATACTCCCTTGACCGGAGAAATCCGCATTGAAGACGACCTGCTGGCACAGGACAACCACCGCTTCTTCCACTATCAGCCAAACCAGTCAATCAAGGCACTTATCGTCGACGGCGATCCGAAAACAGTCGAACACCTGAGCGAAACGTTTTACTTGGAACGTGCGCTGAATCCATTTTCCGTTTCTACATCCAACATTGATCCTACAGTTTCCACGCTGGCCGAGCTTCCCATGCGCAATCTTTTCGACTACTCCGTGGTTGTCATCTGCAACGCGCGTGACCTTCCCTTTGGCTATGAACGCGAACTTGAAAAATTTGTCATGCGTGGGGGGGCGTTGATCATCACGCTGGGGGACCAAGTAGACCCGAAATTCTACAATGAAAAACTGGGTCGTCTGCTACCGGTTACTCTAAAATCAATACATCAAATAACCCGACAAGACGAACCGTTCCGTCTGTTGATCAAGCCCAGCCAACACCGAGTTTTAAAAGCTTTCAAAGGCCGGACACTTGAGGAAATGAAGAGCATCCGTTTCAATTCCATGTACAGCGTAGAACCGAAGGAGAGCGCAGAGTTCACCATACCCATGTGGTTTCGAAACCAGGCTCCCGCCTTAGTCGAATCGAAATCCGGCAAGGGAAAAGTTATTTTGTTTGTTTCCAGTATCGACCGCGACTGGAGTGATTTTGCCATACAGCCCACGTTTCTCCCCTGGGTCCAGCGCTGGGTCAAATACTCGGCACGTAAATTAGACAATCTCACACAGCAGGAGCTGCTTGTAGGAGAACCCTTCGTTTGGAAGGAACCGGCAACGGGCTCCTCAATCTATATTAAGACGCCGGGAGGAAAAATCGTGCGTCTCCGGTCAGGGGGAGAGAAAGTTACTTTCGACGACACCTTTCGCCCAGGGGTGTACACGCTGCACCGTGGAAATTCTGCGTCCGACGAAAACAGCGAATCCCAAACCATTCCCCAATTGCCATCAGGAACAGAACCGGCAGGAGCTTTTACCGTCAATATCGACCCACGGGAATCTCTTTCTGATAAAATATCGGACGAAGAAATCAGGAGTCTCCTTCCCGAAATGACAGTCACTTTTTCCGCTGGATACCAACATCGGGAAGCAGCACACCCTGAAGAAGGGTTCCCCCTGTCCACGCCATTTCTGCTGCTGGTCAGTTCAATGCTCCTGCTCGAGGGCTGGTTGATCAGGAAAGAATAGACCACGCCAAGTCGCCCTCTCTAAAAACACGGAGATCAATCTAGTGCATTTGATATAATAAATTTATTCTTAGTATTTAAATGTTTTCCTGCAATTCACATTTGTTGTGAAACGAGGTGTCATGAGAAATTCCCGGATGTTTTTTTCGCGGTGGCTAGTGGGGTGGATTTTTCTACTTGGAACCTTCCTAACGAGCCCTGGCTTTGCTGGCGTTGCATCTGACGATACCATCGAAAATCAACTCCGAGCAATGTTATCGGAACAAGCCGAATCTATCGACCTGACCAACGCCCTGCTTCTTATTTCTCAGGATTGGAACCCATCTCTGAACGAAGTCCCCTTACGCACTGAACTCGCCCGGATCACAGAATCGGTGAGGAAGCGACTGAGTCCAAGCAGTTCCGCCAAAGAAACTGTCGAGGCGCTCCGAGAAGCCATCCACCGCGAAGGAGGATATCAGTATACCGACCAAGTCGATGCGCAGGGGATTCCACTCAATCCCGACGAGTTATTTTTACACGGCATGCTGAAATCCAAGCGTGGGTACTGCATGAACCTGTCGCTGTTGTATCTGATTGTGGGGGACCGGTTGGACCTCCCGCTTCATGGCGTAGGCCTACCCAACCATTTCTTCGTCCGTTACGAAACCAAAAATGCTCGCATCAACATTGAAGCCACAGAGTCGGGCGTCACCTTTCCCGATTCTTTTTATGAAAATCGGTTCGGGGTGAAATTTGACCCTAGAACTTCATTTTTCACACAAAACTTAAATAAAAGGCAGACGCTGGGCGCTTACCTTTCCAATGTAGGCATGGTGCATTACAGAAACTCGCGCCCGGAAAAGGCCATCTTTTACCTGGCACTGTCGGCGGAGATCAACCCTTCCTCAATCGAAGCAAACAACAACCTGGCAAACATCTATGGAGAAACTGGGCAGCACACACTGGCCGTCCGTTATTATCAACAAGCCTTGAAGGCCGACCCGAGCAGTGTGCCCACGTTATTCAACCTTGGTCTGACCTATGTGGATCTTGCGAGTCCAGACAAAGCCATCGAGGCATTTTTGCAAGTAGCGCAGATCGAGCCTTCATTTGTCGCGGCACACCGGCAACTGGCACGTCTTTATCTATCCAAAAATAAAACCATAAGCGCGCTCTTGCACTTAAAACAACTGACCAAGATCGATCCCAGCAGCCCAACCCCATTTATCACCATCGGAAAGAGCTACATCCACTTGGGCCAGTTCGCACTGGCTGCAGAAGACTTAAATAGAACTAAGTCGCGCTTTCCTCAAAACACCGAGGTAGTGGAGGCACTGGCCGAAGCGTACTACCGGATGGACGATCTCAAACAAGCAGTGACCGAGTACCGTTATCTCATCGAACGGAAACCTGAATCCTTGACTGCTTACATTCAACTGG
>Ga0208639_1001800_pt1 | contig 13446 bp, 9 predicted proteins | sample ETNtaG_33_FD_185772 | JGI IMG/M metagenome (GOLD analysis project Ga0208639, IMG submission 185772) | Marine microbial and viral communities from oxygen minimum zone, Eastern Pacific Ocean - ETNP201310SV76 (SPAdes) (version 2) | ecosystem: Environmental > Aquatic > Marine > Oceanic ...
GTCACGGGTGATCTATTACGCGTTCGGTCGCAGTTTAACATTCCAGACACAGCCTCTGTTGCGATTTACTATCGAGACCATTGGTTTTATGTTGACGACCGCAATCTAAGTTCTAAATCAACTTTTTCGCTTCTCACACAAATCTTCGCCCTGCAGGCAGGTGACATCAAAGACGTTTCTCCCATGCTCACGCTCCCTCTCGGCGGTTAGCAGGTTGATATTAAGTCAGGTTTCGCACTACCTGGGAACCTTGACCCATGAAATGTCCCAAATGCGGGTATCAACAAGCTTCAGGCGAGACCCGTATCGAATGCGAAATTATTTTTTCAAGATATTGTGACCATCAGAAACGTATAAAAGAAGCGCAATCTCCCGCCAAAGAAAATACTGCTGAATCCACGCCTGAAGATTCGATTCCCATATCATCAGACTCATCTTCATTTACCAGGAATCTGTTTGCTCTGCATAAATCCCCATGAAACCCGGTTTCCACTCCCGCAACCGCATCCATATCCTTCCTGTTTGCAGTATTGTTTTATTTACTAAATCAGCATTCAGTCATGGTGAACAATAATGAATCCATAATTTTGTATTTACTGCATCAAACCAACCTTGTCTTTCACGAATCCGGACATGTTATTTTTGGCATATTCGGCAGGGTCATAAAGTATTCTCGGTGGAAGCCTGGGACAACTCATGATTCCTTATGGTAATCGTTCACTTCTGGTATCGGCGTAATGTGACAGGATTCGCCTTTGGAGCATTCTGGTTTTTTGAAAATTTTCTCGATATAGCACACTACATGGCAGACGCTCGCACCCTGATTCTTCTCCTGATTGGAGGATTAGGACCGGAAACCCACGATTAGCGAAACTTGTTTGTGGAGTGGGATGTACTAAGACACGACACACAAATTGCCGCCTGGGTAAATACAACGGGATGGATCGGAATGTCATGCACATGGGCCTGGTTGGCAGGCCGATCGATATCAGGCCAGAAGACAATTTAAATCCCGAAAAAAGTAAGATCCGTTGAAAACCAATCTATTATTACAGTCAATGGTAGCAAAAGAATTCATTTTATTCGCCTTAATTCAAAAACGATGATAACCTCCTACCCTTTAACGGTAAACTTTCTTTACAGTCTCCTCAAAAACATAAAATTTCAATAAAATATGCCGCACAACCTTTCAATTGTATTAGTTACTCCGGAAATCCCTACGAACACAGGTTCCATCGGTCGGCTTTGTCTAGCCACAAACAGCACCCTGCATCTGGTCGATCCACTCGGATTTGAAATCACCGATTCTAGAGTCAAACGGGCGGGACTGGACTACTGGAAATACCTGCAAATAGTACGGCACAAAAATCTGGAAGCATTTTTTAACTCACTACCTCCAGAAGCTCCGACTGCATTTTTTTCTACCAAGGCAAAAACCTCTGTCTTTGAACAAAAATTTATACAGGGGTCTTACCTAATTTTTGGGTGCGAAACAAAAGGACTGGGAGAAGAACTACTGGAGAAATTTTCTGAACATACTTTCAAGATTCCACAATACGATGACCGGGTACGCTCCCTTAACCTGGCCAATGCCGCGAGCATCGTTGTCTATGAAGCGATCCGCCAGTTAGGACCATGACTCTCAAAGCTAATGAATGTCTTAATAAGAATTGATGCTATAGGGAGGTCTGATGAAAAAAGCTATATTGATTGGTGTCCAATTTCCCAACGATAGCCCTAAACTTATAGAGGCTACCATGGAAGAACTTGTTGGCCTTGCCGAAACCGCCCAATATCATCCCGTTGCAACAATTTCCCAAAAACTGACTGCGGTTAACCCAAAATCATTTATTGGCAAAGGTAAAGTAGAAGAAGTCGCCGAGGTGGTAAATCACAATTCTGCGGATATCGTAATCTTCGATGACAACCTTTCCCCGGCTCAAAATAAAAACCTGGAAAACATATTCAAATGCAGGGTGATTGACAGGTCATGGCTTATCCTGGAGATATTCGGCAATCATGCGCGCACCCGCGAAGCAAAAACCCAGGTGGAGTTGGCCCGCCTGAAATATGCCTTACCGCGACTGACCAAAATGTGGGGTCACCTTTCCCGGCAAAGAGGCGGCATTGGAATGAAGGATGTGGGCGAAACACAGATTCAGCTGGATCGACGCCTTATCCGAGACCAAATCACAAAACTGGAACGCAAACTGAAGCAAATTGATCGCGAGAAAAAAACGCAAAGAAAAAGTCGCCAGAATGCCTATAAGGTAGCCCTCGTCGGTTATACCAACGCAGGGAAATCCACCCTCATGAACCTGTTAACAGGAGCTAATGCCCTGGTGGAAAATAAATTATTTGCCACTCTCGATCCCACCATTCGCAAAATCAAAAAGAACTTCCCTTTCCCCGTTATACTTTCAGATACCGTTGGACTTATTGACAAACTACCGCATGACCTCATCGCTTCCTTTAAAAGCACTCTTGATGAGGTTAGAGATGCAAACCTCCTGTTGAGAATGGTCGATATCAGCGACGCAAACGCCGGCCGGCAAATTGAAACCACAAACAAAGTGATCGATGAACTCGGTGTTGAAGAAACCGATTCGCTACTGGTCTTTAACAAGATCGACAAAATAAGCGATCCTGAAATTCTCAAAGCACATGTTCAAAGAAATACAGATGCCATCTGCGTCTCCAGCAAAAATGGAAGCGGACTCGATATTCTCCGCAATGCCATCATTAAATGCTATGAAAGCAAACTCACTCTATATCGGGTGAACATTGACTACGAACACGCGCGGGTGATTCCACAAATCCGAAAACACGTTGTCATTACCAACGCAGACTACGAAGCAAAATTTATTCGCCTGCACTTGAGAATGCCGCCTGGCGGGAAAGAAAAGGTAAACGAAATCCTCAAGCAAGCCAAACAACATGGGTCAATCAGGCGGGAGTGATTTTTTCAAAAACTGGTTGCGACCTTTTAAATAACTATCAGCTTGACGTGTTTTACCGCGATGCGTTTTTTCCCATGCGGTTTATTGAAAAAAATATCGACCTTCAAATCATCTTCACTGCCTTCTCGCTTGATGACTATCCCCGCACCGAATGTTGGATGTAAAACCTTTGTCCCAATAGCGTAGGAGTCTTCGGGGCTTTCCCTTGAAAACGAAGGCGCTGGAATTTCGTTATACGAATTTTCAACAGTAGTTGAGGCCTGATAACGGGGAGCCTCCATTCGGCTCTCATTAACCATCACATCTGCCGGGATAGCCAGCAAAAACTGCGATGCCGGATAATTGAAGGTACTGCCATAAATTCTCCTCATACGTGCGTTACTGATAAAAAGTTTCTTCTTCGCGCGAGTGATGCCGACATAACACAAACGCCTCTCCTCTTCGTATTCATCTGGATCAGACATCGAACTGGCATGCGGGAGGAGTCCGTCTTCCAAACCGATCATATAAACGGAATCATATTCCAGTCCCTTGCAGGTATGAAGAGTCATCATTTGCAACACACCCCGTGTATCATCAACCGAATCGGCATCGGACACCAGAGCCGTGGTGTCCAGAAACTCCTGCAAGCTATCTCCCCGTTCCTCTGATTGCTGAATCGCTGTATACAGTTCGTTTAAAGTATCTATCCGGTCCCTGCTTTCGCGGGTATCATCTTTCTTCAGCATGGCGGCGTAACCCGTGCGCTCAACGACCTCATGGAAAAAGTCGATCAACGCACCGTCTTCATAGACCGCGCGTAATCCATCCATTATCTCCAGGAAATGTGAAATCTTATTCGCCGCCCCAGATGCAACCACTCGAGCAGGGCCCGCCTGCCGGAGTCCGTCCATAAGAGTCAGCCCCCTGCCCTCGCTGTATGCGGCTACCTTTTCCAGAGAAGTCTTACCAATCCCACGAGTGGGCACGTTGATGATACGACGGAGCGAAACGGAATCCGAGGGATTGATAATCACCCGCACAAACGCGAGCACATCTTTAATCTCCTTGCGCTCATAAAAACGGAATCCGCCAATCAGCCGATAGGGAATATCCGATCCCCGCAAAGCCTCTTCCATAACACGGGACTGCGCATTGGTTCGGTAGAGTACGGCCATGTCGTTGAACAAAACACCTTCCTCCTGATTATGCTTCACAATGCGCTCGCATACCGAGCGGGCTTCATCTCCCTCGTCTTCAGCACGATAGTAGATAATGGGTTCTCCCTTCCCGTTCTGAGTCCACAAGGTTTTTTCTTTACGGTTATGATTTTCCGCCACCACCCCGGCGGCGGCTTTCAGAATACTCTGGGTCGAACGATAGTTTTCCTCCAGCTTGATCACGCAGGCATTTGGAAAATCCTTTTCAAAATTTAAAATATTTTCAATATCCGCCCCACGCCACCTGTAGATGCTCTGGTCATCATCGCCCACCGCGCAAACATTCCCATATTTAGACGCAAGCATTCTGACCAGTTCATACTGCGTTGCGTTAGTGTCTTGAAACTCATCAACCAGAATTTGCCGGAACTGATTGCTGTATCGGTCCAATACCGGTGCAGATTCCTTAAGCAGGCGCAACGCCATGATCAGCAGATCATCAAAATCCAACGCATTGCTTTTTCTTAATCCCGCCTGATAAAAAGGATACACTTCGGCGGCTTTCATTTTTGCGCCAAAAGGAAGGTCGTCCATATTGATATCAGCGGGAAAAAGAAATTCGTTTTTGAATCCGCTAATGTGATTGAGCAATGATTTGGGAGTGAACGCATCCGTATTGATATCAGCTGACTTCATACACTGCTTGATGAGGGATAACTGGTCGCCCGCATCGTAAATAATAAATTCTCTGGGGTAGCCAAGCACATCGATATGTTTTCTTAGCAGTCTCAGGCAAAAAGAATGAAATGTACTTATCCAGGGAGAAAACCCACCACCCCCCGCGAGCATATTTCGCACGCGCTCTTTCATTTCACCAGCGGCTTTATTGGTGAAAGTAATCGCGAGAATATTATCAGAATGCAAACCCTGTTGTATTAAATACGCGATACGCGATGTGATGACCCGTGTCTTTCCCGAACCCGCACCCGCGATAACCAGCAGGGGGCCTTCGTTGTGCTGCACCGCTTCTAATTGTTGAGGGTTTAATGATTCAAGATTCATGAACGTGGGTCTAATTTTTTATAGCCGATTGAAAAAGGAACGGCGCTCTTTCGAACGTACCGAAAAAACGCCGCTCAACAACCGTTACAACTTACCCTGTTTTGCAGATGAGGAAAAGGTCAAAAATTTCCCCCTAACCTTCTCTTCAGGAAGAGAAAGGACTATTTTCTCCCTCTCCCCATTGAGGCTGGAACGCCCCTTTTAGAGGGGAGAGAGATGGGGTGAGGGAAATATATACGGCCGAAGGCCATTCTTCGCCTTTTGGTTCATACCTCTATCCAAGCTAACTCATCACTTGATCTGGAAAAGGTTCTAGAATCACGTTTATTGACAAAGTTTCTCCTCCGCGCACCAACGTCAGAGATACCTTTTCACCTGCGGGAGCATAAACGACCTCCTTGGGAAGTTTTCTCGAACTGCTGATCGCCTGACCGTCGAACTCAACGATCACATCGTTCTTTTTCAGTCCCGCCTTGTAAGCCGGACTATCCGCAACCACCTCCCTGACCAGCGACCCCCGGTCAACCGTCAGGTTCAGCGATTCTTTATTCGCCAGGGTGATATCCTGCACCGACACCCCAAGCCAACTGCGAGTCACCTTGCCATTCGCCTTAAGCTGAGGCACCAGTTTTTTCGCAAGGTCGATGGGCAGTGAGAAGCCCAGCCCCTGCCCCATCTGCAAGACAGCCGTGTTGATGCCCACCACTTCGCCCTGAGTGTTGATGAGAGGACCACCACTGTTACCCGGATTGATCGGTGTATCGGTTTGAATGAAGTCATCATAAGGCGTCGCGCCTAGCGACCGGCCTTTCGCGCTCACGATACCCACAGTCACCGTGAGGTCCAGTCCAAACGGACTCCCAATAGCCATCACCCAGTCGCCCGGCTTCATATCTGCCGACTTCCCAAGTGGAAGCACCGGCAGCGGAACAGGCGCGTCTATCTTGATGAGAGCCAGATCCGCCACGCGGTCCAGCCCAACCAACTTGCCCTTGAACAGTCCACCACTGGATAACGCAATCTGTACAGAATCTGATCCCTCAACCACATGCGCATTGGTCAGAATATAACCATCTTCATGAATGATGAATCCCGATCCTTCACCCCGTTGCCGGAACTTGTCAGGGCTCCTGGGGTTCATGCCATGAGGTCTCATTTGTGGAGGAATCCCAAACGGTGGTGCAAAAGGAAAATCACCGTACATTCGAGTGACTTTTTTCAAAGACCGTACATTCACCACAGCCGGACTCAACTGCTCTGCCAGATTACGGAACAATGTCCCCCCCATCGGAGAAATTTTTGAACTGGTGACAGCCGATTTCTCAGTCCACAGTTTTCCCACGCTGGCAATACCAGAGTTCGCCGCGCCGGAACCAGCCATTACAAAAACCACCGCTAGAATTGCCACAAGCAACAGACTACTTTTGATCCAGATACGTACATTCTTCATTACAATTTTCCTCAATAAATTAGACAAACAAATTTTGCGTGTAAAAAAAGAATAACATCGCGATCCGCAATCTGAATTAAAGGTAGATTAAAATTAAATTAAGAAATTTTTATCTAAAAGAGGAGTGACACTCATAAAATGCTAAACCAAATGCTCCCATACGACAGAGGCGAGAGCTTCTATGAAAAGAGGTGAGTGGTTGAGTGACTCGGTGCGGAACAGTTTTAACTTTTTGGATTCTGCGTGTTTGGTGAATTCAATATCGATATCATATAAAATTTCGATGTGGTCGCAGACGAAACCGACTGGAACAATAAGAACGGGTTTGGAACCGAAGCGGGCGATACGGTCGAGGGTGTCTTCCACAGTCGGACCCAGCCAGGGGACCGGGATCATTCCCTGACTCTGATAAGCCTGATACCAGCGGAAGGGTTTGACGCGCTCTACAATTGCTTTAACTGTGCTGTCGTATTCTTCATCATAAAAATCGCCGTACTCAAGCGATTCGGCGGGAATACTGTGAACGGTGAAAATAGTGTGGACCTTGTCGTGTCCCTGCGCGCGCATTTTTTCCATGGCGTTGTCATACCGATCCACAAACGCATCAATGAGGCTGGGCTGATTCGCCCAGGTCCCTATGAACTGAACCGGCAGGGATCCTGCTGACTGTTCGTCCAACGCGTTGTTGAGCGCGTTGAAATAAAGTTTGGTGCTCCAGGTACTATACTGAGGGGCAAGGCACATAGCAAGGACCCGCTCGACACCGTCTGCCACCATTTGCTTGACGGCATCTCTGATATATGGACTCCAGTTTCTCATCCCGATATAAACTTTAAAGTTTCCTCCATCCTGATTGAGAAATTTCTCCAATTCAGCGGCTTGTCTCGTGGTGATTTCCAGCAAGGGGGAACTGCCGCCGATGGCTTCGTAGCGGTCGCGAATTATCTGGATGACTTCGGGAGAGGATTCGGTGCCACTGCGAATATTTTTTAGGTAAAGAGGAATGTCATCGACGCAGGTGGGTGCGCCGTGAGCCATGAGGATGACCGCCGTTTTACCGGTGGATTGAAAGCTTTCACTCATTGCTATATTCGTGGACCATATCGACTACTGCTTTAACGTGGTCCACTGGTGTGTGTTGCAGAATGCCGTGTCCGAGATTGAAGATATGGCCAGGTCGCCCATTCGCCCGCTTCATAACATCCATCACCCGCTCACGGATGACAGGTATGGGCGCGAACAGAAGTACCGGATCGAGATTGCCCTGGATCGCACGGTCATGCCCAATCTGGTCCCACGCGTCATCAAGGTTGATTCGCCAATCGAAACTGACAACATCGCCACCCGCTTTGGAAACAATATTTAAAAGCGTTGAGGTTCCCGTGCTGAAATTGATCACCGGCACACCCGTGTCTTTCAGTCCGCTGATAATCCTTTTAGTGTGTGGCAGAATATATTTTTCGTAATCCTGCGGACTCATGCATCCGACCCAACTGTCAAAAATCTGCAAAGCCTGCGCTCCCGCCTTGACCTGCATCTTCAGATAATCGATTAGCATGGTGCATACCTTGTCCATCAACAAATTCCACATCTCAGGCGCTTCAAACATCATGAGCTTGGTGTCTTTAAAATCTCTCGACTTGCCTCCTTCGATCATGTAACTGCACAAGGTAAACGGAGCGCCGGCAAATCCGATGAGTGGCATTTTCCCGGAAATCTGCTTTCGCACTTCATGAATCGCATCGCCGACAAACCCTAGATCTTCCTCAGCATTGACCGGGCGCAGATTTTCAATATCCTTCATACCTTTGACCGGACGCGGGATGACGGGTCCATCCCCAGCCGTAAACTCCAGCCCGGTTCCCATCGGCTCAAGCGGCAACAGGATGTCTGCGAAGATGATCGCCGCGTCAACGCCCAGAACATCCAGCGGTTGCAGGGTGACCTCTGCGGCGAGTTCCGGATTTTTACACATTTCCAGAAACGTATATTTCTCCTTGAGGTCGCGGTAAGCTTTCATATAGCGTCCCGCCTGACGCATAAACCAGATGGGGGTTACATCGGTGGCTTCGCCACGGCATGCCTTCAAAAATCTAAATTCGTTTTCTTGTGTCATGTTTCTCTTATAAATGGGGTGGAATAATCCGTTGATTATAGGCAGGTGACCGGCGATACGCAATTGCTTTTTACTGCTCCCGTCAACTATAAGCCTCACGTACCAGCCGAATCTCGTTGATGACCCAATCTTCCGTTTCGTCCGCCAGATTCGCGTCAAGAACTGCCAGGGCCTGTGCGCCAAGCAGTTCGCCCAGGGCCCACACAGAGTGGGCGCGAATGAGTGGTTCATGATCGGCAAGCGCGTCTGTCAGCGGGGCGACGGCAGAGGGATTCCCAGAGTTTCCCAGGGCCACCGCCACATTTCTCAACAACCCTCTACGCTTGGTCCGCTTGACCGGACTCTTCCTGAACCGTTTGCGGAATGCCTCATCATCCATACATAGTAGCTCAATGAGCTGGCGGGTTTCCGTTCGCTCATGAAACGCCTCTTCATCGGTCTTCACCGCGAACGAATTCCACGGACAAACGATCTGACAGTCATCGCATCCATAAATATGGTTGCCCATGGCTTTCCTGAACTCCAGCGGAATCACACCTTTTAACTCGATGGTCAGATAAGAAATACATTTCCGCGAATCCAGAACATAAGGAGCCACTATCGCGTTCGTGGGGCAGATATCGATACAACTTCCGCAAGTTCCACAATGGTCCAACGCGGGTTCCGAAGTTTCCAACACGGCATCCACCAGAATTTCAGAAAGAAAATACCAGGAACCCGCCCCCTCGGTGATCAAATTTGTGTGTTTACCAATCCAGCCCAGCCCCGCATTCTGTGCCAGCGGTTTTTCCAGAACGGGACCGGTATCGATGTAAACTTTGGTCTGGCACCCATCAAACTCTTCCTTGATTTTCTGTTCCAAAGCGCGATGCCGTTGGGCCAACACATCATGATAATCTTCATTGAGCGCGTAGAGCGAAATGTCACCCCGGTTGACATCATGGGTAAATGCCATGTCCTTGTCGGCAGTGAGGTAATTTGTTCGCAAGCAGACAACCGACTTCACACCGGAAACGATCAAATTCATATCAGATCGCTTTTCCACATTGCGGCTCAGGTAGGTCATTTCACCTTCATAGCCCTGATTGAGCCACTCTTTATACCTTTCCGTAGACTTGCCCGTTCCCGGTTCAGTCACACCGAAACCATCGAATCCCAATTCGCGTGAGAAACGTTCTATATGCAGGGTTTTTTCTTTAATTGAAGACATGGCGCAAATTTTCAAGTCTGCTTTTAGTGGTCATGGACTTTGGTCCCTATTCACACTATAATTTGATTATCGGAAACTTTATTACAAATCTGGCGTACTGAGCCTGTCCAAGTACACCCTTCGACATACCCCTTCGGGGCAAAAAGGCCTGTGCTGGATAACCAGTGCAAAGGTCAAATACCACTAGCTCAGGGCGACACTATATACAATCCCATGAACAAAACTGGATTCATTTCTCATCCTCAATATCTGAAACACGATACCGAACCGCATCCAGAAAATCCCGGTCGACTGGAAGCCATACAAAGAAAAATCGAATCCTCTAAAATACATTCACATCTGATTTTTCCGGAACCGAGACGTGCCACCGATGATGAGCTTGCCGCCAACCATGACTCCGGCCACATCGACCATGTGCGCGACAGTTGCCAAAATGGGACACGCAATCTGGACGGCGACACAGTTATTTGCCCTGATTCCTGGGACGCCGCACTTCTCAGTGCGGGCGCTGGCATAACTGCTGTTGACCAGATTATAACAGGGCAAGTGGATAATGCGTTCACAGCAGTCCGCCCACCGGGACACCATGCCGAAAAAGATCGGGCGATGGGATTCTGCCTGTTCAATAATGTCGCGGTCGCCGCTCGTTACGCGATTAAAGAACACAGACTCAACCGGGTATTCATTTTTGACTGGGACGTCCATCATGGCAACGGAACGCAAAATTCTTTTTACTCTGACCCATCCGTCTATTATAGCAGTACCCACCAGTATCCGTTTTATCCAGGTACCGGGAACAAAGATGAAACGGGAACCGGGGATGGCCTGGGTTCAACGCTCAATTTTCCTCTCGATGCTTTTAACGGCGACCAGACCTATCTGGATATAATAGAAAATAAACTTATACCAGAAATTCAAAGTTACAAACCCGACCTGATTATCATTTCCGCCGGATTCGACGCGCATTCAGACGATCCGCTCGGGCAAATGAGAGTTTCTTCGGAAGGTTATGGTAAAATGACTGCGATGATACTAAAAGTAGCTAAAGAAGTTTGCGGTGGCAGACTCCTGTCCATGCTGGAAGGCGGATACAATCATACAGCCCTGGCTGAGTCCGTTCACGAGCATGTCAATGTTTTGTTAGGAGAATCCTGAGGTCATGTTACAGCAGTACATTCGCTATTTCACAGATAAGGTTATTGAAGCCTTGAATGTAGGATCGGTCGAAATGGTAAACCTGCACCAGAACCTCCTCACCCCGGACTTCATCCTGATCGGATTACTCGAACAGGAAGGCTCGATGATCTCCAAACTTATCGAAACGTCTTACCCGGAAAACAAGAATCTAAGCATCCAGATTCTTGAAAAAATATTTGCCGACCAGGAAAACCAGGCGAAGTTTAAAGGAAACACCATCCAGCAAATTCAATTATCTGCCGAAACAAAAGCTTGCTTCAAAATCGCTCTTCAGGAATCGAAAAAACTGGAGGACAAGTTCATCGGCCTTGGTTCCATGTTCCTTGCTTTATTTGATAAGCGTGCGGGGCACGTTTCGGATGTTCTCGCAAAATTCGGACTCGAGTATTCCAAAGTTCGCGAAGAGTTTAAAATCATGCGTGGCGGAAGAAACATCAACGAGAAAGATGCCGAGGGCAAGCTGGATATTCTTGGTCAGTACACCACCGACCTGACCGACCTGGCCCGACGTGGAGACCTTGACCCGGTTGTCGGACGAGAAAAAGAAATCCGCCGCATCATTCAAATCCTTTCCCGCCGAAAAAAGAATAACCCGGTACTCATTGGCGAACCGGGTGTGGGGAAAACCGTCATCGTGGAGGGACTGGCTCAGCGAATTGTAAAAGCGGAGGTCCCAAACTCTTTGATGAATAAACGGGTCAAGATGCTGGAGATGTCGGAAATAATCGCTGGCGCTAAAATGCGCGGCGAATTTGAAGAGCGTATGAAAGCCGTTAAAGATGAAATCATATCTGCTCATGGCAGCATTATTCTTTTCATCGACGAACTTCATACCATCGTCAGCGCAGGTGCGGGAGCCGGAGGCGTTGACGCATCCAATATGCTCAAAGCCGCGCTGTCAAAAGGACAACTCCAATGCATAGGGGCCACCACCCTGGATGAATATAAAAAAAATATTGAAGAAGACAAAGCTCTTGCCCGCAGGTTCCAACCCATTCTGGTTCAGGAGCCTTCCATTGAGGAAACACTTAACATACTTACCGGACTGCAACTAAAATACGAGCAACATCACTCTATCAAATTCCAAAACGAAGCCCTTCAGGCGGCGGCAAAACTTTCTGAAAAACACATCACCGATCGAGCGCTTCCAGATAAAGCGGTTGATCTGCTCGATGAAGCGGGGTCTGAAAAACATCTTATGCTAAGCTATATCCCTCCCATCATTCGTAAACTCGAAAACAAGAAGAACGAGTTACTCCAAAAACAAAAAGCACTTTTCACCGAACAAAATTTTCAAGAAGTCGCACAAATCAGGCAGGAAATCCTTGAAATTGAGCAAACTATCGCCAGTGAAAAAAATCAATGGCGAACGGATATGGCAGATGTTGATGTGTCTGTCACGCCGGATGACATTGCCAAAGTCGTTGCAACATGGACGGGTATACCGGTCGATAAAATCATGGAAACAGAAGCGGAAAAACTGACACAGATGGAAGACAACCTGCATAAAAGGGTTATTGGTCAAGATAACGCAATCGTTGCTGTGAGCAACGCCATCAGGCGCAATCGGGCAGGCCTTAAAGAAAAGCACAAACCCATCGGGACATTCCTCTTCCTGGGACCGACAGGTGTCGGCAAAACAGAACTCGCCAAAGCCCTTGCAGAATTTTTGCTGGATGACGAGAACAGGCTTATCCGACTGGATATGTCGGAGTATATGGAAAAACACTCTGTTTCAAAAATCATAGGTTCACCACCCGGCTATGTGGGTTATGACGAGGGAGGACAGCTCACAGAAAAAGTTCGACGCAATCCCTACACCGTCATCCTGCTAGATGAACTAGAAAAGGCTCACCCCGATGTTTTCAACATCCTGCTTCAGCTACTTGACGATGGACGATTGACAGATGCGCACGGGCGAGTAACAAGCTTCAAAAATGCCATCATCATAGGCACATCCAATATCGGGTCGAAATCCATTTCGGAAAAAAATACAGCCATTGGATTTTCATCAGATAAAATGACAACAGATTACAGCAAAACAAGAGATTTGGTCCTGAGCGAATCAAAGAAATTTTTCAAGCCTGAATTTCTTAACCGACTTGATGACCTCATAGTCTTTCATCACCTGACTCCGGAAGAACTGCGTCAGATAGTCGATCTGATGATCAATAACCTCAACAATCGTCTCGAAGAAAAAAACCTGAGCATAGAAGTTTCCAACAGAGCCAAAGATCGCCTCGCTAAAGACGGATTCAGTGAAATTTACGGGGCGCGTCCGCTCAAACGCCTGATCGAAGACCAGGTAGAAA
>Ga0208639_1001806_pt1 | contig 13409 bp, 13 predicted proteins | sample ETNtaG_33_FD_185772 | JGI IMG/M metagenome (GOLD analysis project Ga0208639, IMG submission 185772) | Marine microbial and viral communities from oxygen minimum zone, Eastern Pacific Ocean - ETNP201310SV76 (SPAdes) (version 2) | ecosystem: Environmental > Aquatic > Marine > Oceanic ...
TTGCTGGCTTTGATTCCGGCACTGGCTTTTAACATGTCAGGTGTTGAGGTTCCGATTTTTCTCTCACGTCTGAGTGGTTTACTGGGACAGGCAATGATTCCGGTGATGCTCATTACACTTGGAGTACAGATGGGTGAGATCGATAAAATAAAGATTAACTTCAATGTTTTTGCCGCGAGTACGGTACGTTTGATTGGAGGGCCTGTGCTGGCGCTGTTGTTGGTTCCGTTTTTTGGCCTTGAAGGAATGGAACGCAGTACAGGAATTCTTCAGGCGGCTATGCCCGCGGCTGTACTTGCATCCATCATTGCCCTGGAGTACAAGCTCTGTCCGGAATTTGTCACCACAACCGTGCTTTTTTCAACGCTTTACAGTATTCTAAGCTTAACTATAATACTGACTATAATTTGATTCAGCAATTTAAGTATGATCTGTGCTGTGCTGAACAACGAGTAAAAGCTGCCCTTCCTTGATACTCACTGTGACAGGATTGGAGAGCACCTGATTTGATACACCTGAAGGTGATTTTCCGGGCAGCAAAGCATGATTATTCAATTCAAACTTTAATCCTTGTGAAACAACGCCCTCTGCCCCGCTGAAAAGAGGGAGCAGTGAAAGTGTTGTTCCGGGAGGGAGAGTCTCTTTCCATGTGCCCAGGATAAACTCCATGCGTTCCAGCGGAGTCCAAATGATGAGACGTGCATGTGGAGCATACTTAAACAGAATTTCCAGGCTGGAGAGAAACTGGTCCTGTCGTCCACCGTCTGCGCCAAGCAGGTTAATTTCTGTAAATCCAAGTTTCAGGCAATGTCGAACGGCTTTGTCTGCATCGTTGGTGTCCTGCTCTTTGACATGAAAGAGAATTTTTTCTGGAAGTTGTTTTTGCACATCCCGATGAAGGGAGTCGAAATCTCCAACTACCGCGTCAGGAAGCAGGTTTAAAACGTGCAGCAGATTTGCACCGCCGTCAGCGGCTACCCGATAATCAGCTTCACGCCATAACTGCTTCAGCAGTGCCTGAGGTGGAGGGTTCCCGTTACATATAATTAAGGCTTTTTTAAGCGGCCTTTCTATTTTTTGTTTTTCAATTCGACTCATCGAGCTGACTTTATGCAAGAACTATTAAAATCTTTTCCTGTTGTAGCAGAAATTCCCGTGATCTGGGGGGATATGGACTCTTTTCAACATGTAAATAATGTAATTTATTTTCGCTATTTTGAGAGTGCTCGTATTCAATATTTTGAGGCTGTGGGCTTGATGGATATTGTGGAACAATTGGGAGTAGGCCCTATTTTAGGATCAACATCCTGCCGCTATCGAACTCCCCTCACCTATCCGGATACTGTTTATGTTGGAGCTAAAATAACAGAAATGCATGAGAAACGTTTTACAATGGAGTACCTAATTGTTAGTGAGCAGCATCCGGAAACGGTAGCAGAAGGTAGCGGTGTTGTGATTTGCTATAACTATCAAAAAAATCAGTCAACTCAGATTCCGGAAGTTGTTCATCACGCCATAGAAAAACTGGAAGGACGAGAATTTTGAGATTGAAATAATTTTTCTGCAGGAATCTGCTTTTTAAGGAATGCTCTCAGTGGATTCAGGCAGATAAAAAACAACCTCACCTGTACGCACCAAACCCAATTGTTTGCGGGCAATCAATTCAACATAGGCCGGATTTGTTTTCAGCGCAGCTATTTCTTCTGTCATCAAAACTTTCTCCAGTTCCATTGAATCCAGTTTTTGAACAAGTGTTTGTTCATATGCTTCCAGCCTGTTAGTCGCTAAAATACCGTAACTACCAATAACAGAGATCAGCAGCATTACCACGCCAAATCCTGCAATTAAAACCATGGTAAACAGTGAACGCCATTCTTCGGATTCTTTTGCCAGACCAACGGTATTCTCTTGTGATTTAGGTGGTGAAAACAATCCGTTAACGTAGAGAATTCGGTCGTGGTTCTTTAACCGTTTAGATTGAACGACGGGCCGGCTTTGTTTATTCAGGCTATTTTTGGCAGTAGGATAAAGCATGTTTTACATTGATCATAATACACTGCAGACATATACGGCAGCTTAAGATAGCTAAAAAAAATCAGGAAGTTGCTTGTTTTTGCGGAAGCTCCTTGAAAAGGGTCTTACACTGTGCCTCTAATTGGGCGCCTTCATGAATTAAAAGTTGTCCGGAAGGAACTTGCACCTCACCTGTTATAGTGGCGGATGCAATAACCTCCAGGCGTTTGTGGGCCAGTAAATCTCCAGCGACTTTTCCGGCAACTAAAACGGTGCTTCCTTCAAGTTTTCCATTTATATTTCCAGTTACCGCTACAACAATTTCCTGGTCTCCGGAAACAGATCCACTGACAGTCCCGCCGACAACCATTTTCTTTTCTGCGTGGATTGTACCTTCCACAAATAAATCCTCACCAAGGAAACCTAGTCCTTTGCTTGTTGCAGTATTTTGGTTTGACATGCTGGTTTGTTTGCTAATTAATCAATGGCGATATAGACGCTGATCCGGATTATACCTGGTCATCGGCAGTAAGGGGTTTGTACGACGCCCATTGATGATCATTTCATAATGTAAATGCGGGCCTGTACTGCGTCCGGTGCTTCCTACCAATCCTAATAAATCTCCGCGCTTCACCTGCTGTCCGCGTTTTACTTTTATCTTCGAAAGATGGGCAAACCGTGTTCTGTAGCGCACCAATTTTTTCTTTCCAGGGAAAAATCCCCTGCCGTGCAGTAGTTCTACCAGCAAGCCAAAACCGGATTTACGACTTGCAATTCTGACGACTGCATCCGCGGGAGCATAAACAGGAGTGCCTCTGCGTGCTCTGAAATCAATGCCACCGTGATTTTCACGTTTCTTCGTGAACGGATCCACGCGCATGCCGTAACGATCAGATATGGCCCTGCTGCGAATTGGAATCGTCGTGGGAGTTTGTCTCCAAATACTCAGATTCCGATTAATCAGCTGGTTCAAATCCTCCAGTTGTGCAACTGTTACGTTATAATCGTCAGAATTGCTGTAGAGAAACTGACGTAAATTTCCAGAACTTAACAAGGCCTGTGGTGAATCAAGTGACAAACTGTCTAATATTGTTGGGCCGCCTCGTCCTGTTTTCGTTTTTGTTCTTTTGCTCTTAGTTGTTTCACTCAGTGTAATACCAGTAGCTTTGATCATCTTATTCTTGAGCCGAGTTACTGTTTCCTGATTTACTTTGAGGAACTCCATATGCTCAGACAAACTCTGTTCTGTCTCAATCAGTTGTCCGCGTAACTGTTCAATTGTATTTGCCTGCTCTTCAAAACTCCTGCGACGTGAATCAAATTTTTGTAAAGATTGATTAAAGGCCACAAAATCTTCAGATATCTGCTCCAGCCACTGCATCGTCTGTTGTCGATTTGCCTGAATGTTTAGATTAGCCGCACATTGAGTTTCCAGCGTCTGACAAATAAAGTTATGTAATTCACCCAACTTGTGTGTGTTTGAGCGAAACAGAGCTGTATGTTTTTTATGCATTACATTGCTGTTCTGCTCAGACTGCTTCAATTCTTCGACATAATCTTCAAGAAACGAAATCCGTGATTCACGTCCATCATAAAGGTCAACCCGCTGTTGGAAGGCAATCTGACTCTGTTCCTGCTTATTCAGCAACTGGCTTTGCTTTGCAATTGTTTGGTATTGTTCAAAAAACTTCCAAGCTAATACAGCTGCTCCGAGCATTAACAGCGTCAACAAAAAGAATAGCAGTTTCTTCCCAAAATGATACTGACGTACACCAACGTCACTATCCTTCAGTAGTAGGATTGAAAAGTTGCTCATTAGTTGATATTCATAGAAAAAGATTATAATTAATCTTTAATTCTATCATAAGCACAGTCGAACTACAAGCCTGTCAAACCTTAAACAGGGCGAGTTATAGAACAACTGCAATTAAATCCATGCTGCTTTGGACGCTCTATTGTCCATTACTGTTTGGCGTTGACAAAATATTCCTGAAAATCCGGTTTCAGCTGTTTGTCTTTTGCTGCAAAAGCTAAAATATTTAAAATTTTTCCGGAGTTGATCGCATTTTTAACAGTATGATCGTAGGCAAAAATTATTCATAAATATCTGAAAATACAAGAATAATTATTCGTTATCAAATTTTACCCCTTGTCATTTACTGAGCATATCCGGAGTCCTCTCTGTTTTTGATTCTACGCAGGTGGGATATTCCGAATAAGTTGCCTTAGCCTTATCCTGCCAAAATCGTGCAAAAGTGAAGCGTTGTGAATCTTACTTAGGTGATCAGCGCTGGAATTTGCGCCAGAAAAACGTGCACATCTTAGACATTGATTAACAGAGGCTGCAGTTCTTTCCAGTCAGTCAAACCTTCTTTGGCCAGTCTCTGAGCAGTTTGCTCCATTGTATGAAAATATAATTCTGTATCGGGGCGGATCAATTTATTTCCGGTTTCACCTGCTTGAATTCGGTTGCGGACGAACGAGTTTACTTTTAGAATTTCATAAACCGGAATCCGTCCGGAATATCCTGTTCCTCTGCAGCGCAGACAATTATTGTCATTTTTTCCGTTTAACAGCTTTCCAGTGTTTTGATGTGCACAAAGACGGCGTACCAGTCTTTGTGAAACAATAACAGTCAGGGTTTCTGCTAATAAATCCGGTGCAATTCCAAGGTTCAGCAGGCGCTGAATTGCTGTCACGGCGTCGTTGCTGTGAAGTGTTGAAAGGACCAAATGTCCTGTAAGTGCGGCTTTTACCGCGATGCTTGCTGTCTCCTCATCTCTTATTTCACCAATTAAAATAACATCCGGATCCTGACGCAAAGCTGCCCGCAAAGTCTCAGCAAACCCCAATCCCTGCTCCGGTTTAACGGAAACCTGTGTGATGCCTTCTATATGATATTCAACTGGGTTTTCGATGGTCAGAATATTTTTTTCTTGTGAATTAAGTGCATTAATAATCGCATACAGTGTTGTTGTTTTACCACTGCCTGTCGGTCCAACCATGAGGATCAATCCGCTTGGAGCCTGACTTGCTTGATAGAGCATTTCCAAATCATTTTTGAAAAAACCGAGCGCTTCCAATTTGTGCTGTACAGGTGTTTGATCCAAAAGCCGCAGCACCAGCTTTTCACCTGATTGTCCCGGCAGGGTCGAAACTCTAACATCAAAGTGACGACCTCCGTTTGAGCGGTATGAGTAGTGCCCGTCTTGAGGTCTCCGCCGCACAGCAATGTCCATTCCTGCTAATAACTTCAAGCGTGATAAAATCAGGGGATGGAAACTCAGCGGTATTGCAGCAGCATCCTGGAGGTAACCGTCAATACGGTATCTTATTCGAAGTTTGTTTTTTTCCGGTTCAAGATGAATATCTGAACATCTACGGGAAATTGCTTCTTCAAATATTTGCTGGATTCTGCCTGTTGCAGAAAAATCATCATCCGCGGCGGGTAATTTTGAAGTTTCAAGCAGTGCCTCAATTTGCTGCTGTTGCGCTAAATACCAAAAGACAGGCGCGCCCAACTGAAAGGCCACCTGATTCACGCTCAACCAGTTTGACTGAACAGACAACAGCCCCACACACTTTGAACCAAAACGCATAGCTAAAATACCTGTGCGTTCATAAAGTTGTTTTGAAAAAAGGGGTTTTTCGTGATTTTGGACTTCATCACCTGTGTTGGACAGCAGAGGGAGTCCATAACGGTTTGACAAATTTCGCAAAAGCTGAGATTCATCTAGCAAATCCATCTGGATTAAATGCCGTATTTTCTCCAGTTCCGAGAGATTCAGGTAGGTGCTGCCTGTCTGCCGCATTACTTCCGGATCCAGATCTTCTTCATGCACCAGTTCATCCAACAAGCCCATTGCGCTGCTCCACTAAATGTTCGCAGACAAAATGTCCACGTTACAGTTTAGTTTTAAATTTAGGTCATGGTACTAGCAATACCCTATTTTTATAGCGCAGGTCAATACTTTTTAATCTCGGATGTTGTTTATCGAGGGCAGGATAGATATTTTGGAAGGTGAGTAAACGCTCACCGAAATTGCGGCTTCCCATCTGGATCGTCAGTGGAACAGTACGTAAAGGTTCCGGTGAGTCTGGTTGAAGATTAATGATATTCAGCGGCCAGTTGATTTTTAGATTGAGGGGGTCTGAAATATCAATGTGAATAGGCTGGGTAGTCCAGTCGACTATTCTGAATTGATTTTCCAGTTCAAGCTGAGTTTTTGGCAGTTCAATTTTTCGGGCTGCGGCCATTTGCTGAAATGTAGCCAGAAATCTTAATCCTCTTTCCAAAACAGGGGAATCCAGACGTGAACCCAACGTGATCGACTGTACAGTCAGTCCATCAATAAGCGGTAGTTTTTTGTGCGGTGAATCGCGCAGAATATCAATCGGCAATTGTTTGAGTAGACGTTGATTTTTACCAATCAGAACGTACTTTGTTTTTGACAGTGATGCAGGTGAAAAAGTATTTGTTTCTTGTGAGATTGTAAGCACTGCAACCGGCTGATATTCAGTAATGTTAAGGTGTACTTCATCAGGAAATTTTCTGCGTATGTCCGCCTTTTGCACGATAGGATGTGTCTGCAGTCGTGCCGCCAGTCGGTAGGGTTTGAGGTCAGATAAATGCTGCCCCTGACGCAGTCCGCTCTTTCTCAGCACATCAACATCGTCCAACAACTGGTTGCCTTTAATCATGACCTTTGTAAGGGGTTGTTGAAAAAATCCCTGTCCAACCCAAACGCTGCCTCCGGACAGCCATAAAATAAAAACAAGTCCGCAGAATCCAATAAATTTTTGAATCAGCCAGCGTATTTTCATCCTCAGGTAAGCCGGCTCATTTTCTACGAAATACGGCGGAAGCCAGGAATTTTTGTAAGCCGGTTCTGTATTCGGTTTGCGAAGTTTTACTGGTAGCCCTGGGATTGGATTACTGCGGTTTTTTCGGGCGCTCACTGAGGATGTCCGAAGTCTCCGTACGGCGGGTCTTCGATTTGATTGTCGTTTGAGGTCCTGCATGGAAAATCAAAACTTTCAATTGGAGTAAGACAGTTCAGTTTTTTCAGTCAGTAATGCCAAAGGTTGCGGGATGCAACCGCTTTAAATTCAACTGCTGAAAATTAGCTATATACTGAACTCTGCAGGATTTGAACCTCGGGCTCCAAATAAATGGAATGCTTGTTAAAAACTGTTTCCCGGACGGTGTCAATCAACGCTAAGATATCTGCGGACGTAGCTTTTCCAAGGTTCACAATAAAATTTGCATGGATCGGACTGATTTGAGCATCGCCGCACATTTTAGCTTTCAATCCGGAATCTTCTATCAAACGCGCAGCAAAATCTCCAGGAGGATTTTTGAAAACTGAACCACAGCTAGGCTGATTATAAGGTTGTTTTTCTATCCGGAATTGCTGACATTCGAGTAGTTTCTTTTCAACGCTTTCCGGATCAGTTTGCTGGAGCTGAAAAACGGCGCGCGTGATAATTTTTCCATAATTGCCATTAAGTTCTGAAAAGCGATAACGGAACTCCAGCTCTTCCCGCAATGAAGTGTGTAAATTGCCTTCCATGTCCATCCACTCCGCCTGCATCAGAAATTCCGCAGTTTCACCACCGTGCGCGCCGGCGTTCATGGCAACAGCTCCGCCGATCGTTCCGGGAATGCCGATTAAAAATTCCATCCCGGACCATCCTTGAGTTACACAGCGTTGAGCAAATGTCACATCGGCCAGCGCAGCACCGGCGGAAACTTCATTATTGTTACAGGATGGATTGTTGTTTTCGAGGGGCTCCCAATTTTTGAACTCTCCACTCAAATGCAGGATTATTCCGGGCCAGAATGTATCTGGAATGAGCAGGTTGGAACCTTTACCAAGGATAAACCAGGGAATACGGAATTTGCTGATGAAGGGCAGTAAGAAACTTAAATCAGCGACATTGACTACGTCAATCAAACACTCAGCTGCTCCGCCGATACGCCAGGTATTGAAACGTTTCAGAGATTCTTTACGCCGTAAGCGTGAAGTTAGAGGAGTTTTCTCCAGCGTCTCCAGCCATTCCGGTTGCTCCTCGTCTGGCATTGTTTATCCTTAATATCTATATTTTGAAAGCTCAGAATTGTCAGCATATTCCTCGGCAGGCCGTTTTGAATAGAGCTCTTCTAATTTGTAATACTTGCGTATTTCCGGATGAAACACATGCAGGATAATGTTTCCGTAATCTAAAAGCACCCAGTTTCCTTCGCGCTCACCTTCAAGTCCCAGTGAAATTTCACCTTCCTGCTTTAAATTATATTCCACATTTTGAGCAATACTTCTGCAGTGTAACTGGGAACGCCCCTGACAGACTAACAGATAATCTGCCAGACTGGAACGTTTCTTTGCATCTATGAAAACAATTTCTTCGGCCTTTTCGTCACTCAACAATTCCAATATCCGTTTGATTAAAACTCGATCCGAGACATCAGCAATTGCATTTTCCAAATCTATTTCAGCAGCATCAAGTCCAAATGCATTATCATTTTCTGAATTAATGTTCATTTTTTTGTTTGGGTGTTTAGTTTTTGTTAGAAAATTCAAGATAAAGAATTATAAATGCTTTCATCACCATAGTCTAAGAATGACAAATTGTCATTTCAACATCAGTACAAATCATAAAAAGAAAGTGCTGACAGCTTTTTTAAGCTGCTCCAAATAAAACTTTTCTGCATATCTGTTCAGCAAAAAAGTTTGAGTTATAAACAAGAGTTGAAAAATTAACCGACTAGTTTGTCAATCTTTGCTGCTTAGAAATTTGCGGCCCTGCCAAGTGTTTTTTGTTGCTAGGTAATCGTCAATATATTGAGTTGGCCGCATTTTTTCACGTGTCCATGCTGGTGCAATCAACTCATCCCAGCGTGAAGCGACAGCTGCCAGGCGGTGCACGGCAATTTTCGGAGAAAGGGATTCAAGGAATATACTAACTTTGCGTGTATATTCTACCAACTCCAACGGTACAAAGCGGGATTCTCGATAAAGCTTTTCCAGTGGAGTATTCCTGAGTACATGCAGGTTGTGTAACTTTACTCCGTCAACTTCGTGTGCTGATAATATTTCCGCTGTTTCCCGGATTTGCTTGTCAGTTTCTCCCGGAAGACCAAACATCAAATGCACACATAAATTCACTCCGGTTACTGTTTTCAGTTTGCGGATTGCCTCCAGAGATGATGCACTGTCGTGTCCACGAGAAAGGAAAAGAAGTTGCTCGTCATCAAAAGTCTGTACTCCAAGTTCCACCGAAAGATAATGCTCCCGCGCGATTTCAGCAAATTTCCGCAGCACCCTTTCAGGCAAACAATCCGGACGGGTTCCCACCACCAGTCCTACCACATCCTTTTCTTCTAAAGCCAGCTGATAGAGAGATTCCAACTCCATAAAACGGCCAAAGGTATTGGTGTAAGCCTGAAAATATATTAAAAACTTTTCTGCTCGATAACGCTTTCGGATTGCCTCACGGTTAATTTGGATTTGTTTCCTGATCGGTTGATCGCGCTGCTGATGGTACGCCGCGGAACCCCACTCATCACAAAAAATACAGACCTTCATTCCGTTACGACCTTCTCTGTTTGGGCAGGAATCTGCGACCGAAACACTTACCTTGTATACTTTTTCACCAAATTGTTCTCGATAGTGCTGACTAAGCGGATGGTAGCGTTTACCATGTTCAAACGGAGGGATTTGCTGCATGAATTTTTAACTCTCAATGGCAGAGATTTGCTGCAAATATACACTTGAAGATTGCTTTAAAAAGCAAATTAAAACGAGAGACAGATGATACAGGACAGCTACGTTCAGAGCCCTGAAGCAACTGACACTGTAGTAAATTCACAGAACAGCTCTAATTTCGGGGCTATATTTGTTATGAATTTACGGCAGTAAATTTGCGTCAACTACCCAATCTATCAGCAACTGATTGGTACGGTTTGTTTCAATCTCTCTGCCGTTCAGTAAAACCCTGACAACCTGAGTATTTCCAAGTGTCAAGAGATACTTTTCTTTTGCTTCCCACTGCTGAATTTCATCTGCTTCAATTCGATAATCTTCAATATCATTTCCGTCAACAGAAATGCTGACCCAAGTTCCTTCAGACGCTTCCACTTCAAGAGTAAGAGGTTCCACAGGAGCCTGTATTATTGCCTGCTCTATACTTTTTTTGGTAGTCTCTACTTGTTTTTCATCTACAGTAGCAACCTCAGTTGATTCTTCCTGCACTTCTTCCTTCACTTCAGGTTTTTCATCGGCTACTTCCTGGGTTGAATCGGCCGCTACTGCAGTTTCTTGAATTTTAGCAACAACGTTTTGTTCAGGTTCTGTTGCAACTTCCCCTTCAACTGCGGATTGTTGCGGATTTGTAGCATTGTCTTCCGCAAGGAAAAAAGGCTCCTGCACAAAATAAAGGGAATAGAATAAGTACCCACCAAGTAAAATGATTAAAATTGTAATAGCATTACGAATCGGATGCGAATCATTTCTAGCGAACTGATTGGGCCGCCAGCGTACATGCCCCTTAGTAATGTTTCTAGTGTTAATCTTATCATCAAGGTCCTCAACTTTAAGGAGATTATCTATTTTTTCGATAAGTCCGGTTTTGTCTAATTCTAAAAATTGGCAGTAGGTACGCACCATCCCACGAAAAAACACTGGAGTAGGGCCATTATTCGGGTTCCCATCTTCGATGGCTTCCAGAATCCTGACGCTGATATGAAGGTGACCTGAAATGCTTTCAAGTGAAAGTTGTTTGGAAATCCGTGCTTCCCGAATTTTTTGACAAAGCAACTGAAGTGACTCTTCTTCCTGAGGAATATTTTCTTCTTCTTCCTGAGGAATATTTTCTTCTTCCACGGGAACTGGATGTTCGTTTTGTTGAGTGTTTTTTTTGATTGTTTTCCTAGGCATTCAGGGTCTCAGGATAGACTGTAACCAAAACGGGTTAAAAAGGTATCAAAGGTCATGGATTTAACAGCATTATGTTGATAGAGCAAGTGCAAAGCAGAACTGATTATCTCAACAGGATATTTTCTGAGAGAAAATCCGGAAGCATCTTCTGAAAGACTTTTTTTTACTAATTCCTGGTAAGGCATAAGACTTGAGCCTGTATGCGTTTCCATTAACTGTAAAACTTCCGCACATATTTCATCATAATGACTGTCAGAAATGATTGACTCATCCAGTTGATAATATAGAAAAGAATGAACCAGGTACTGACGTATTTTTTGTTGAATCAATTCACTCATTCATTATCTGTGCTTAATTAAGTGAGAGTAATCTGACTGTTAATTATTACATACAGGAAGCATGAAGGCCATTTATTCTCGCATAAAACTAAAAGATATTTGTTATTAAGCATTATTTTTCCGCGGACTTGCCTTTCAAAAGTGTTTTAAGGCATGATTTTAGGCTGATTATTTAAAGCATTATTAAGCATCGTTATCGAAGATCTTCAGGAATAAACTTGTATTTCTCGTATATATTTGTGAGAATTATATGCTATAGTTCGTGTCTTATGCGGACTGGAATGGGTTTTTACAACAGTTTGCGGATTTAATTCGTTACACTAACAGGAGCAAAATATGGCAAGCGACAAGGTAATTCACCTTGAGGATTCCAACTTTGAAGAAGAAACGAAAACGGGCTATGCGCTCATTGATTTTTGGGCAGCTTGGTGCGGTCCATGTGTAGCATTGGCTCCGTTGATTGATGAAATTGCCGGAAATATGGATGGCAAACTAAAGGTATGCAAGGTTGATGTAGACAAAAATATGCAGACTGCAGCACGCTTCGGAGTCCGCGGAATTCCATTCATTGTCCTGCTTAAAGACGGTAAAGAAGTTGACAGCGTTACCGGTAATGACCCATCCCGCGTAAGTGCGCTGGCAGAACAGGCAAACAGCTAACGCTTCCGAAAAACTCCCGTGCCTTCTGCACAAAACTGGTTGCTCCTGCTGACCTATGACGGAACCTACTATCAAGGCTGGCAGGTTCAACCAAATTCACCCACCATTCAAGACATACTCGAACAGGCAATAAAACGCTTGACCGGAGAGTCAGTAAAAGTTCATGGAGCGGGTCGTACCGATTCTGGAGTTCATGCCCTTAATTTTACAGCAAATTTTAAGACTTCTACAGAAAACTTTAAAACTCCGGAAAAGTGGCGTATTGCGCTTAATGCAGTTTTACCGAACGATATTGTAGTAAAATACGCGCAAACGGTTTCTCCGGAATTTCACGCGAGGCACAGTGCAATCCGAAAACGTTACCGCTACCTTATCTGCAACCTTCCTTATCGGCCAGCCTTTTCCCGCAAGCAAAGCTGGTGGATTAACCAGCCTTTAGACATAAAGAGAATGGAGAAAGCAGCGAAAATTTTAATTGGAGAGCACGATTTTTCCGCTTTTCGCGCCGCAAATTGCTCTTCTCCAAGTCCGCGTAAAAATATTCATGAAATATCGATCAGCAAAAAGCGTTTTCGCTACTCAACCCTGCAAATTGAATTTGAAGCAAATTCGTTTCTGCAGCATATGGTACGTATAATTTCAGGAACTTTGGTTGAAGTAGGTCAGGGCCGCAAAAACATTGATGAAGTTGCTGAAGCTCTTGAAAGCGGTCAACGCGAGTTAGCCGGAATTACCGCACCGTCGCACGGACTGTATTCCTTGGATGTTATTTATCCACAGGGAATGATCGAGTGGCCAATGGAAGTGATTGATAATTAAGAATTAAATCTATGGAATTTAATCTTCAATCTGATTTCAAACCCGCCGGAGATCAACCTCAGGCAATTGAGACTTTGGTGAATGGTGTTGAAGAGAAACATAAGCATCAGGTTTTGCTGGGAATTACCGGTTCCGGAAAAACATTCGCAATGGCCAATGTAGTTCAAAAACTGCAGCGTCCCACCCTGGTTATTGCACATAATAAAACCCTTGCAGCCCAGCTTTATAACGAATTCCAAAACTTCTTCCCCGAAAATGCGGTCGAATATTTTGTCAGTTATTATGACTACTATCAGCCGGAAGCTTACGTTCCAAGCCGTGACCTTTACATTGAAAAGGATACAGCGCTCAATGATGACCTTGACCGTTTGCGTTTGTCGGCAACGCGTTCGCTGCTGGAGCGCCGCGATGTGCTGATTGTGGCCAGTGTTTCCTGCATTTACGGAATTGGTTCGCCGGAAAAATACGAAAAAATGCTGCTTATTTTTAAGGTGGGAGAAAGCCTTTCAAGGCAGGTTATTTTAGCGAGGTTGGTAGAGTTACTTTATACGAGAAACGATATTGACTTTCATAGAGGAACTTTTCGGGTACGTGGCGATGTGATCGATATTTATCTGGCGGAATCAGAATCCGCAATTCGTGT
>Ga0208639_1001812_pt1 | contig 13368 bp, 10 predicted proteins | sample ETNtaG_33_FD_185772 | JGI IMG/M metagenome (GOLD analysis project Ga0208639, IMG submission 185772) | Marine microbial and viral communities from oxygen minimum zone, Eastern Pacific Ocean - ETNP201310SV76 (SPAdes) (version 2) | ecosystem: Environmental > Aquatic > Marine > Oceanic ...
AAACCAGGTGCCGGATTTTTTCACCACTTCGGCCTGGACGCCGAGATCGATAAGTTCGCCCAGCCGCGAGATGCCTTCACCGTACATGATGTCGAATTCCACCACCTTGAAGGGCGGCGCCATTTTGTTCTTGACCACCTTGACCCGGGTCTGGTTGCCGATTACCCGGTCGCGGTCCTTGATGGCGCCAATACGGCGGATGTCGAGCCGCACCGAGGCGTAGAATTTAAGGGCGTTGCCGCCGGTGGTGGTTTCCGGATTGCCGAACATGACGCCGATCTTGTGGCGTATCTGGTTGATGAAGACCACGGTGCAGCGCGACTTGGCGATGGAGCCCGTAAGCTTGCGCAGAGCTTGGCTCATAAGGCGGGCGTGCAGACCCATATGGGAATCCCCCATCTCGCCCTCGAGCTCAGCCCGCGGCACCAGCGCCGCGACGCTGTCGATAACCAGCACGTCCACCGCGCCCGAACGCACTAGCGTATCTGTTATCTCCAGCGCCTGTTCCCCGGCATCGGGCTGGGAAATCAGCAGATCGTCCACATCGACGCCGAGCTTGCGCGCATAAGCCGGGTCGAGCGCATGTTCGGCGTCGATGAAGGCACAGGTGCCTCCAGTTTTCTGGGCCTCGGCCACCACATGCAGGGCTAAAGTGGTCTTGCCGGAGCTTTCCGGACCGTAGATTTCCACCACGCGGCCACGGGGCAGACCGCCGATGCCAAGCGCGATATCGAGGCCCAGCGAACCGGTGGAGGTGGAGTCCATCTCCACCACGCCTTCGCGCTGTCCGAATTTCATGATCGAGCCCTTGCCGAAACTGCGCTCGATCTGTCCCAGCGCCGCCTCGAGAGCCTTTTCCTTGTCCATGTCGTCCTTGTCAACCAAACGGATTGCCGCCTCGGCCATGCTTGCCTCCCTCTTATTTCACAGGGGTGAATATCAATCAATGTACCAGTCAATGACTTATGTTGTGCACGTTTTGTTCTCATTTGCAAGAGAATATTTCAGGAACATCCGTCTGCCAAAGCCCCCGGAACCGTCTGCTCTCCTGCTATCCTTCCCAGGCAGGCAGACCATAAAGGCCGATGCGCACTAGCGCATCGGCCTTTTCCATGTAGTGACCGCCAACCACAGATCAGTCGTCGCGATGGGTTTTTTCCATCCGTTCGTGGCGTTCCTGGGCTTCGATGCTCAAGGTGGCGATGGGCCGCGCCTCCAGCCTGCGCAGGCTAATGGGTTCGTTGGTCTCTTCGCAGAAACCGTAGGACTTGTTTTCGATACGCTCCAGCGCCTCATCGATCTTGGTGATCAGCTTGCGTTCGCGGTCGCGGGTGCGGAGCTCCAGGGCGCGGTCTGTCTCCAGCGAGGCGCGGTCGGCGATGTCGGGTTCCTGGGGGCTATCTTCCTGGAGGTGCTGGATGGTTTCGTTCGATTCCATGAGGAGTTCCTCGCGCCAGCGCTCCAGTTTCTGGCGGAAATACTCAAGCTGCATGGAATTCATAAAGGATTCTTTTGCCGTAGGCCGATAATCGGGCGGAAGCAGTGGTCGCATTAATAGCCCCTCGCTTAACCAAGGTTAATTTTGGTCGCGGAGTATATGTACCTCTGCCCCAGGGCTCAACAGTGACGTGCATCGCATGGAAAAAGAATTTTCGTGGAAATAAAGCCGCGGAGAAAAAGGCCCCGGAAAGGGGGCCTCTGAAAATACCGGCCGCTGCTATACAAAAAGACGCAATTTCTTGCAGGCAGGAGGGGCGCGTTATATATACGGAATATTCATTGTACTCATATAAAAAGGCCAGTGTCCCGGACAGTGTACGGCCCGGCCCCTGGTATGGAATTCGCGCCGGCGACTACTTTGCCCCTAAATCAAATTTTTAAATCAAGCCCCCGGTACCTTGTGTTGCGCACCTTATTCACACTGTTCCCGCACCAGAGGAAACATCCTACTATGTCCCCGCCCGTTTTCCCCGGGTTGGCTTTTTCGTCCTTTTCGCAACAGCCGGCCCGCCTGATGAGGGTCTACAGTCTATTGCTAGACGGCAGAGCATGAAACAGAACACCCCAAAACGTAAGGGCGTCACACCCCACCCCAAGGGATTGCGCGCCAAACGCCAAGCCTTTTACGACGTGCAGAACCTGCTCGGCGATCTGCCGCGCGAGCGCCATATGCTACTGGAATTTCTTCACTTAGTGCAGGACCAGCTTCACTGTCTTTCGGAATCCCACCTGGTGGCAGTGGCCCATGAGCTGGGGCTTTCCTTCGCCGAGGTCTACGAGGTCGCTACCTTCTACGCTCATTTCGACGTCATCAGGGACAACCAGCAGCCGCCGCCACTCACGATCCGGGTCTGTGACAGCCTCACCTGCGAGATGAACGGCGCGAAGAAGCTCCTCCACACACTGGCTAAGAACGGCGGTGAGAAATTCAGGGTCGTGCGGGCGCCGTGCATGGGGAGCTGCGACCAGGCGCCGGTGGCCGAGGTCGGCAAGAACCATATCACCAGAGCCACAGCCACATCGGTGCGTGCCGCCATTTCCAAGGGCCATACCGCTCCCGAAATCCCCGACGCCACACTCTTCGAGGCCTATGAAAAGGACGGCGGCTATGCCCTGCTTCGCGAATGTCTCGGCGGCGGGCGCAGTCCCGATGAGTTGATCGAGACCCTGGAGGACTCTCAACTCAAGGGCATGGGCGGAGCTGGGTTTCCCGCCGGCACCAAATGGAAATTAGTGCGCAAAGAGCCGGGACCGCGTCTCATGACCGTCAATGCCGACGAGGGTGAGCCCGGCTCCTTCAAGGACCGCTTCTACCTCGACAGCGACCCCCACCGCCTCCTCGAGGGCACGCTGATCGCGGCCTGGGCGGTGGAAGCCAGCGACGTTTATATTTATCTGCGCGACGAATATCCCGGCATCCTTGAGCTGCTGAAACAGGAAATCCCCAAGCTCGAGTCCGCAGAGCTCACCGCCGCCACCCGCATCCACCTGCGGCGCGGCGCCGGGGCTTATATCTGCGGCGAAGAATCAGCCATGATGGAGAGTATTGAGGGCAAGCGCGGCCTGCCGCGCCACCGCCCGCCTTACGTCGCCACGGTGGGCCTGTTTGGACGCCCCACCCTCAACCATAATGTGGAAACCCTCTACTGGGTGCGCGACGTGGTGGAAAAGGGGGCGGACTGGTTCGCCGATCATGGCCGCAACGGGGGCAAGGGCCTGCGCAGTTATTCGGTTTCGGGCCGGGTCGCCGAACCGGGCGTGAAGCTGGCGCCCGCGGGCATCACCATGAATGAATTGCTGGAGGAGTTTTGCGGTGGCATGACCAGGGGCCACAAGTTCAAAGCCTATCTTCCCGGCGGTGCCTCGGGCGGTATACTGCCCGCCTCCCTGGCCGACGTTCCCCTCGATTTCGGAACCCTGGAAGAGCACGGCTGTTTCATCGGTGCAGCCGCCATCATAGTGCTCTCGGATAAGGACAGCGTCCGTGACGCCGCTCTTAACCTCATGCGTTTCTTCTCCGATGAAAGCTGCGGCCAGTGTACGCCCTGCCGGGCAGGGACGGAAAAGGCGGTAAAACTGCTCGAAGGTAAAAAGCTGGACCGTCCCCTGATGACGGAACTCTGCGCCACCATGGCCGATGCCTCCATTTGCGGATTGGGCCAGACCGCCGGCAATCCCATATTGAGCATGATGAAGCATTTCAAGGAGGATTTCGCATGAGCGAAACCATCTCCTTCACCCTTGACGGCAAAAAGATCAAGGCGGCGCCGGGCGAGAGCATTTGGCAGGTGGCCAAACGCCATGGAATTCTACTCCCTCACCTTTGTCACAAGCCGGCACCGGGCTACCAGCCAGACGGCAATTGCCGCGCCTGCATGGTGGAGATTGAAGGCGAGCGCGTGCTTTCGGCATCCTGTATCCGCACACCCATGCCAGGCATGAAGGTCAAGACCAAGGCCAAGCGCGCGGTGAAGGCCCGCAAAATGGTGATGGAGCTGCTTCTCGCCGACCACCCCCCCCGCGACCAGGCCCACGACAGCGAGTCCCATTTCTGGCACATGGCCGAGGCCGTGGGCGTGGATAAAAGCCGCTTCCCCTGCCGCGAGATGCCGCCACCCGATAACAGTCATCCCGCCATGAGCGTACAGCTCGACGCCTGCATCCAGTGTGGGCTGTGCACCCGCGCCTGCCGCAAGGTCCAAGTCAACGACGTCATCGGCATGGCCTTCCGCGGGGCCAAATCCAAGATCGTCTTCGATTTCGACCACCCCATGGGGGACAGCACCTGTGTCGCTTGCGGCGAATGCGTCCAGGCCTGCCCCACCGGGGCGCTGATGGAGGCGACCCTGGTCGACGAAGACGGCAAAGGCCCCATCAAGGCCGATACCAAGGTCAATAGCCTGTGTCCCTATTGCGGCGTTGGCTGCCAGCTTACCTTCAACGTACGCGAGGGTAAGCTGCTCTCAGCGGAAGGCCGCGATGGACCGGCCAACCGTAACCGGCTCTGCGTGAAGGGACGGTTCGGATTCGACTATGTCCACCACCCCCACCGCTTGACCACGCCCATGATCCGCAAGGCCGGGGTGCGCAAGATTTCCGACGAATCCTTCAACCCCGCCGATCCTCTCGCCAATTTCCACGAAGTCTCGTGGGAACAAGCGCTGGATGAAGCTGGCGGCGGCTTCCGGCATCTGCGCGACCGCGAGGGCACACACGCACTGGCCGGGTTCGGCTGCGCCAAGGGCTCCAACGAAGAGGCTTATCTGTTCCAGAAACTGGTGCGCACCGGCTTCCGCAACAACAACGTGGACCACTGCACCCGCATGTGCCACGCCTCGAGCGTGGCGGCGCTGATGGAAACCATCGGTTCCGGCGCGGTCACGGCACCGGTCTCCGAATGTCTTAATTCCGAGGTGATTTTCGTGATCGGCGCGCGCCCGGCCCAGAACCACCCCGTGGCCGCCACCTTCATCAAGAATGCGGTCAAGAACGGCGCCACCCTTATCGTCGCAGATCCCCGCAGCCAGGCGCTGAGCCGCCACGCCGAACACATGCTCCAGTTCCGGCCCGGCACCGATGTGGCGCTGCTTAACGCCATGATCCATACCATTATCAAGGAAGACCTGGTGGACTCCGCCTATATCGAGGCCCACACCGAAGGCTATAAAGACCTCAAGAAATACACCGCCTATTTCACGCCCGAGGAAATGTCCGCGGTCTGCGGCATTCCCCCTGAGACCCTGCGCGAGGTGGCCCGCACCTACGCCAAGGCCAATAGCGCCCTAATCTTCTGGGGTATGGGCATTTCCCAGCACGTGCACGGCACCGACAATGCCCGCTGTTTGATCTCGCTGGCTCTGATTACCGGCAACATCGGCAAGCCAGGCGCCGGACTCCACCCGCTGCGCGGCCAGAACAACGTCCAGGGCGCCTCCGACGTGGGGCTGATCCCCATGGTCTATCCCGACTACCAATCAGTGACAAAGCCCGAGGCGCGCGGTTTCTTCGAGCAGTTCTGGGGCACGCCCCTTAACCCTAACGAGGGCCTGACGGTGGTGGAGATCATGGACGCCATTCGCAACCGCGAGATCATGGGTCTCTACGTAATGGGTGAGAACCCAGCCATGTCCGACCCCGATACGCTGCGCGCCCGCGAGGCTCTGTGCCAGCTGGAGCATATGGTGGCTCAGGACATCTTCATGACCGAGACCGCCTTCCTCGCCGACGTCATCCTGCCGGCCTCGGCCTTTCCTGAAAAGAACGGCACCTTCACCAACACCGACCGCCGCGTACAGATGGCGCATCAGGCCGTGGAGCCGCCCGGCGACGCCCGCCAGGACCTGTGGATTATCCAGCAGATGGCACAGCGTCTCGGCCTCAATTGGAAAGACGATTCCCCGCGCCAGGTCTACGAGGAACTGCGCCAGTGCATGCCTTCCATCACCGGCATCACTTGGGAACGCCTAGAGAAGGAGGGCACCGTCACCTACCCTTGCGGAGGTGCGGACGATCCCGGGCAAGAGATCATCTTCGGCGACAAGTTCCCCACCGCTAACGGTCTCGGGAAGCTGGTGCCGACGGAAATCATGCCCCCTGACGAAACCCCAGACAACCACTTCCCCCTGGTGCTGACCACGGGGCGGCTTCTCGAACACTGGCATACCGGCTCCATGACCCGGCGCGCCCGTGTCCTCGACAACATCGAGCCCGAGGCCACGGTCCACCTGTCGCCGGCCGATATGAGCCGTTTCAACCTCAAGCCCGGCGACCGGGTGCGGGTCTCCACGCGGCGCGGCGCCATCGAACTGAAGGCCCGCTCTGACCGCCAGATCAGAATCGGCATGATCTTCATTCCCTTCTGCTTCCACGAGGCCTCGGCCAACGCGCTCACCAACCCGGCGCTCGACCCCTTCGGCAAGATTCCCGAACTCAAATATTGTTCGGCCCGGGTCGAAAAAATAGACATGGAGGAACCGGAGGGCGAAAAGGCTGCCAAAATTACGGCTGCCTAAGCTCAAACAACCTTATCAAAAAAGGGCGGTCCTTACGGGCCGCCTTTTTTCTTTAATATAAAGCGCGCAGAGACTTAAACGGTATCGTCGTCCATTTCCCTCTGGGTCATGTGGTGCTTCTCGTGCACCGGCTTCACCATCCAGTTGGAAACGAGCGCAATGGCCAGTAAAGCGGCCATGGCGAACATGGTGGTGTTATAGAGGGTGGCCGAGGGGTCTTGGGTGCCCGCCGGGGCGATCTCCATAAGCTTGGAAATGGATACGGTCTTAGCCTCCACCAGTGCGGCAAGCTGATCCTTGCCGGCCCCGAAGGCGGACTCGAAAGCTGAGGGGTCTGTCATTGCAGTCAGTTTCTGAATGGCGTTGTCCACTGAAGCCTGGCGCAGTTGGGTAATGGCCAACGGCCCCAGAACGCCCGCCGTGCTCCAGGCGGTAAGAAGACGCCCATGAATGCCCCCCACGTGGAAGGTACCGAAGATGTCGGCGAGATAGGCGGGTATGGTGGCGAACCCGCCGCCATACATGGTGAAGATAATCATGGTGGCGGCGTAGAATGTCACCAGCCACATCACCTCCGGCGAAGCACTAACCTGCACCGCGCTATAAGGTATGGAAAGGTAGAGTGCGATGCCGAGGACGAAAAAGATGCAATAGGTTATCTTGCGGCCCATGTAGTCTGACATGCTGGCCCAGAAGAGCCGCCCGCACATGTTAAACACACTAACCATCACCACATAGGTGGCGGCGAAGGTGGCGTCGACGATATGAGGCAGGGTGGTGCCAAAGATTTCCGTCATCATAGTCTTGGCTACGCCAAGCACGCCGATGCCTGCGGTCACGTTGAAGCACAGCACGATCCACAGAAAATAGAACTGTGGTGTCTTCAAGGCCTCGTCGATATGGACGTGGTTCTTGGTCATCATCTTTTTTTCGGCATGGGCCTCGTCGGGTGGGGTCCAGCCCTCAGGCGCCCAGCCCTCCGCTGGTACGCGGTAAGAGAACGCCGCAATCGTCATCACCACGAAATAAATGGCGCCAAGAGTAAAGAAGGCCTGCGCCACCCCGGTGGACCCGGTCCCCACCAGATACACGCCTTCTGGCCCCGGCGTGATCATGTTGGATACGTCGTTAGCGCCCACCACAACCACTTCCTTCATCTGCCCGGCGATATTGGCGAAGCGCTTTCCGCCCTCGGTAATCAGGTCCACAGCATCTATCGAGCCCAGGAATTCGGGTGCCTTGTAATAGAGATGGATGAAATATTCCTTCAGTGGTGCGCCGATCATGGCGCCACCGCCAAACCCCATGATGGCCATGCCGGTGGCCATGCCGCGGCGGTCGGGGAACCAGCGGATGAGCGTGGCGACGGGCGAAACATAGCCCAGACCCAGCCCACAGCCGCCGAGGACGCCATAGCCGAGATAAATCAGCCACAACTGATGGGTCAGGATGCCAGCGCCGCCGACCATGAAACCGCCGCCCCAGCAACAGGCGGCCACGAACCCCACCATGCGCGGGCCTACCCGTTCCAGCCAGTGCCCGGCGAAAGCCGCCGCCAGCCCCAGAAAAACGATGGCTACGGAAAAGATCCACACCACCTGTCCCAGATTCCAGTCTTCGGCGGCGGGTGCGGCCACGCCGACGGCCTTGATCAGCGCCGGGTTGAAGATGCTCCAGGCATAGACCGAACCGATACACAGGTGGATTGCGATCGAGGCTGGCGGCACCTTCCAGCGGTTAAAGCCAGGTTTGGCGACGATATGCTTCTTGGAAAGAATTTCTACGAAATACGCTAACAATCCCGACACGGGGTCCCCCCTCCCCAAAATGTTTTCTCTAGCCCAGCGGCCTGACGGCACAGCGGCTTCATTAATTGCGCCTGAGAATGGCAAATCCTTCGGGGACTGTCCACCGAAAGACTGTGACCCCTATTCCAAAAGGGATGCGGCAGTCTCCAGGTCCTCAGGGCTGTTGGCGTTGAAGAAGGGATCGAAGGGCGTCACCGGAAAATCGGCCACCGCCAGATTATAACGCCCGGTCCATACATCCACCTTGCGCACGCCTTCCTCAACCATGGCGTGACGCAGTTCGCCGTGCAAGCGCACCGGCCACAGAGCGAAAACCGGATGCACCCGTCCACCGGAACTAGCGCAGGCTACATCCGCCCCATCTTCTTCCACTGCCCGTTTCAGCCGCGCCACCAGGTCTTCGGGCAAGAAAGGCGCGTCGGTGGCAAAACTCACCACCCAGGAACAGTCCGGAGCCTCAGCCACGGCCCATTCCATGCCCGTCAGAACTCCCGCCAGTGGCCCAGCGTTTCCTTCAACCACATCGCCGGCTATAGGAAGGCCAAAGGCAGAAAGGCGGGCTGTATCGCCATTGGCATTGAGGAGGAGTGCGCCCACCTGAGGGCCGGCGCGGTCAATGACGTGTTCGAGAAGAGTCTTGCCACCCAGTTTCCGCAGGCATTTGTCGCCGCCGCCCATGCGCCGCGCCAGCCCCCCTGCCAACAGAACCCCAGCCACCGACAGGTTGGGCTCCGGTTTAGGAAGATCAGATTTAGCCGACGAAGGCGCCGTCCCTGTCCTCATTTTCTTCCGTCTCCCCACCGTCATAGACGATACGTTCCTCGCCGGCGAGAACGATGAAACGCCTGCCACGGGCGCGGCCGACAAGAGTCAGACCGGCGCGGCGCGCCAGGTCCACCCCCCAGGCGGTGAAGCCGGAGCGTGAAATGAGAATGGGGATACCCATCTGCACTGTCTTGATGACCATTTCACTGGTCAGCCTTCCGGTGGTGTAGAAAATTTTCCCTTGCGCCGTAATCTTGTTGAGAAACATATAGCCGGCGATCTTGTCGACGGCGTTGTGGCGCCCCACGTCCTCCATATAGATCAGGGGCCGGCCCTCCTCGCACAGCACACAGCCGTGGATGGCTCCGGCCTTGAGATAGAGGCTGGGAATGGCGTTGATCTTCTTGCTGAGCATCAAAAGCCACGAGGTATTCAGCACCGCGTCCCCAGGCAGGCGCACCGAATCGAATTTTTCCATGAGGTCGCCGAAAACGGTACCCTGGGCGCAACCAGAGGTCAGGGTCTTCTTCTTCATCTTGTCCTCGAAATCGGTCTCGCGTTCGGTCCGCACCACCACCACATCCAGGTCCTCGTCAAAGTCGATCCCGGTCACCACATCATCGCTATGGAGCATGTTCTGGTTGAGCAGATAGCCCACGGCGAGACAGTCTGGATAATCGCCGATGGTCATCATGGTGACGATCTCCTGATCGTTGAGAAACAGAGTCAGGGGACGCTCCATGACCACGTCGATATCCACCTCGCGGCCTTCATGGTCCTTTCCCGAGACCGGGCGGGTAAGCCTTGAATCCTCAGGATCGGGCTGGACGATAAATTTGCTCATAGGCGAAATATGGCGCGTTGCGCCTTCCGGGACAAGGAACATAGGCGCCAAGCGGCTCCTAGCCTCCCTTTCCCCACCACCCCGAAAACCATTCAGTAAACCATTTAAACGTTCCTTTTTATCCGAGTCTGACTTATGACCTGACCTATGCACAAACGATCAAAACCAACCATCCCCTTTGACGTGGCCGCGCCATGAGCGACTTTCACGACGCTTTTGCGTCCGCCTTTTCCCTGATTTTCGGTCTTAACGCCGATCTTGTGGAGATCATCAGCCTGTCGCTGAAGATCACTTTCTCCGGGGTCGCGCTCTCGGCGCTGATCGGCCTGCCACTGGGGGCCGCGGTAGCCCTGCTGCGGTTTCCAGGACGCGGAGCCGTGGTGGTGGTGCTGAACGCCTTCATGGGCCTGCCCCCGGTGGTGGTGGGGCTAGTGGTCTATCTCCTGCTGTCACGGTCCGGAGCTTTTGGCGTATTGGGATTGTTGTTCACGCCCACGGCCATGATCATCGCCCAGTGTTTCCTCATCACCCCTATCCTCGCCGCCTTGACACGCCAGATCATCGCCGACCTGTGGGAGGAATATTCCGAACAGCTGCGCTCACTCGGCACCACTCCGGCGCGCGCGATACCGACCCTTCTCATAGATGCGCGGGCGACCCTGCTGACCACCATCCTCGCCGGATTCGGCCGCGCCTTCGGCGAAGTGGGTGCGGTCATGATCGTCGGCGGCAATATCGCCCACAGCACCCGGGTCATGACCACGGCCATCGCGCTGGAAACCAGCAAGGGCGACCTTCCCCTGGCGCTGGGTCTGGGCATGATCCTACTGCTGCTGTCCCTGGCCATCAACGGCGGGGCCTATGTGCTGGGGGACATAGCGCGGAGGGAGCTGAGATGACGGCCACCATCCTGCCTCTAGTCTTCGACGGACTGTGCTTTGACGCCAGCGGCGAGCGCCTGATCCACGATCTCACGGCGACGTTGCGTGGCGGCGCCCGTACCATCCTGCTCGGCCCCAACGGCGCCGGGAAAAGCCTGACCCTGCGGCTTGCCCACGGTCTGCTGCGGCCCAGCGCCGGTTCCGTGCGCTGGACGGGAAACAGAGCGCAGGCGGCGCGCGAAGGCCAGGCTATGGTGTTCCAGCGGCCTGTCATGCTGCGCCGCTCGGTGGCCGCGAACGTGGACTATGCCCTCGCCCTGCGCGGGCTAGCGCGTGCCACAAGACGCCCCCTGGTGGACGAAGCCCTGGCGCGGGCGGGGTTGGGCGATATGGCCAAGCGCTCGGCACGGGTTCTGTCGGCCGGGGAACAACAGCGCCTAGCCCTGGCCCGGGCCTGGGCGGTGGAACCGGAGGTGCTGTTCCTCGACGAGCCCACGGCAAACCTCGACCCGGCGGCTACCCGCACCGTGGAGGAAATGATCACCGCCATCCACGAAGCCGGCGCCACCATCATCATGACCACCCACGATCTGGGGCAGGCCCACCGCCTGGCTGACGAGATTCTGTTTCTCCATCGTGGACGCCTGATGGAACACATGGCGGCGGCGGCCTTCTTCGCCGGACCGCAAAGCGCGGAGGCTAAAGCCTTCCTGACGGGCGACCTGTTATGGTGAAGCGGCCGAAGAAATCTGGTCAGCTGGAACAAGCTTTCTATGACAATTTAAACACCACCTGCCGTGTGCTACTGGGCTGCGGCGGTTCCGGCGATGCGGCTTTTTGTCGCAACATTGGAATCTGATCGTTTAGAAGGTGGTTGGTGCCCCCGGGGAGACTCGAACTCCCACGTCCTTGCGGACAACAGATTTTGAGTCTGCCGCGTCTACCAATTCCGCCACAGGGGCCCACAGCGTAAACAAGAGACTCGGGGATATAGCGGGCGGAACCGCCGCGGTCAATCTAAGGGGGTCAATGGAGCCCCGGCGGTGCCTGATGGCGGTTGCCATGAGAGGGCGGCGTTGCTACACCGCAGGTCATGTTGCGGCGACTTTACGACTGGACCATGGAACTGGGAGAGCGGCCCGGCGCCATGTGGGCGCTGGCGGCGGTGGCCTTTGTGGAAAGCTCGGTCTTTCCCATCCCCCCTGACGTGCTGTTGATTCCCATGGTTCTGGCGGCGCGCGCCAAGTGGTGGCGCATGGCCGCGCTGTGCACGGCGGCGTCGGTGTTGGGTGGATTGGCGGGATACGCCATCGGCGCTTTTCTGTTCGACGCCGTGGGCCGCCCGGTGCTGGAGTTTTACGGCCAGACGGGAAGTTTCGAGGCCTTCCGTGAGTCCTATAACCAATGGGGCGCGTGGATCGTGGGCGGGGCCGGGCTGACACCCTTTCCCTACAAGGTGATCACCATCGCCAGCGGCGCCACCGGGCTCGATCTCGGCATCTTCATGGCTGCCTCGGTGGCCTCGAGAGGCTTGCGCTTCTTTCTCGAGGCGTGGCTGCTCTGGTACATTGGTCCGCCGGTGCGCCATTTCGTGGAGAAGAATCTGGGCCTCGCCTTCACGGCGTTTTTGGCGGCCCTGTTGGGAGGATTCGTGGTGGTGCGCTATGTCTTTTGATCTCAAGAATATTCCCGCTGTGCGGCTGGTGCCGGGGCTGGTGCTGGCGGTGAGTCTGGGGGCACTGGCGCTGGCCTACGGTTCCCAGTACTGGGGCGGGCTCGCGCCCTGTGTGCTGTGCCTCTATCAGCGCGCCGCCTATGGCGCGGTAATCCTTTTCGCAACCGCAGCGCTGGCGTGTGCCCTGAAGGACAAGGAGAAAGCGACGCGGATGTTGACCGGGTTCTGCGCGCTGGGGTTCCTGGCCGGCGCCGGCATCGCCTTCTATCACCTGGGTGTGGAGCAGCACTGGTGGACGGGCACGGAAGGTTGCGTGGATGCGGCGGCGGTCAGCGCCCAGACCGTCGAGGAATTACGCGCGCAGCTTTTGGCGGCGCCGGTGGTGCCTTGCGATGAAGTGGCGTGGTCCCTATTCGGCGTCTCCATGGCCGGTTATAATGCGGTGGTCTCGCTGGCGCTGGCGGCGGTCACGATGGCCGGGCTGCGCCTGATGCGGGAGGAAGAGACGTCATGATAACACCCGCCGAAATCACCAGCCCCAGGAAAACAGGAGAGAACCGCCTGCCCGGCGACCCCGATGCCAAGCGGCTGGTGGAACGCATGATCCGCGTCGACCATGCTGGAGAATACGGCGCGGTGCGTATCTATGAAGGTCAGATGGCGGTGCTGGGCAGGGCCGTCGCGGGTGGCACTATCGCCCATATGGCGGATCAGGAGCGTGACCATCTGGCGGCGTTTGAAAAACTGGTCCGGGAACGCCGGGTGCGGCCTACGGCGCTGGCGCCGCTGTGGTATGCGGGCGGCTTCGCCCTGGGCGCGGCCACGGCGGCTTTGGGCCCGCGCACGGCCATGGCCTGTACCGCGGCGGTAGAAGAAGTGATTG
>Ga0208639_1001817_pt1 | contig 13336 bp, 12 predicted proteins | sample ETNtaG_33_FD_185772 | JGI IMG/M metagenome (GOLD analysis project Ga0208639, IMG submission 185772) | Marine microbial and viral communities from oxygen minimum zone, Eastern Pacific Ocean - ETNP201310SV76 (SPAdes) (version 2) | ecosystem: Environmental > Aquatic > Marine > Oceanic ...
CAATACGAGCACCCGTAGATTTTTCACCACGGGCGATTCAGCAAGCGCTTCCACCCCTTTAGCCCCAACATGGTTTCCGAAAAGATCAAGTACTTCTAACGCGCGAAGATAAGGCGATCCCGCTAACGCCTTCAACCCAGTATCACTAATACCGTTATCGCCGAGCTTGAGTTCCTTGAGATGCCGCAGACTTCCCGATTGAGCGATCGCCTGCGCTCCTTCATCGCCTATCCCATTACTGGTAAGATTGAGAGCTTCCAAGTGGATCACATTCTCAGAATCTGCAAGCGCCCGCACACCAGTCTCCCCGATCCTGTTCCATTGCAGGTTGAGGTTTCGCAGGTTCCTGAAATTTCCCGACTTGGCGATCAACTCGGCCCCCCTAGCCCCGACCTTGTTGGACAGCAGGTTGAGAACCTCAATTTTCTTGAGGTACTTCGACCCAGCCAACGCCTCGATCCCAGCATCTCCGACGTTTTGCCCATAAAGCCCAAGAATCTTCACCCGCTTAAGCAGGCGCGATTGAGCCAGCCTCCCAACCCCCCTATCTTCCAAGTTACCGACGTTTTTAAAATCCAGCAAGGCCCCGTCATGTTTGAGCTCCTTGAGTATGAGCTCATTGATATCGTATGCGACAACAGAAGAAGAAAACGAGATACAAAAAAAAACCAATGCACACGATGAAGTCCATTTCATGTCGCACTCTTACACGGATGCTTCGCTACTAAGACGTATATAAGCTGCCTTCAATAAGCTCAAAGCGATAAAATTATTATCACGTTGCCCCTATCGAAACGCAAAATCAATTATGCGAACTTTTCAGCAAAGCATACTAAGGAAAATTATGGACGGTTATATGAACTTCCAGCCCATCCTGAACCCAACCGATGTTGCTGTGACCTGCAACGGTGTGGATGATTCCGTTCGTATCAATTTTTCGGATGCGGTTATTGTCCCGGTCGGAAAAGTAAATATTTTTCTGCTGGTCGAATACCATGCGGAACGGCCCTTTGATGCCGGCTTCGACAGCCATTCCACCGTCACCACCATATCCAGGCATTCCGTTACCCGCTTTGCGGGAGATTGTCCCGCCCGTGTCTACCTTGCGAATACGATGACTGGTCTGTTCGACGATATACAGGGCGCCGTCCGGGCCGATGGCGAGCCCACCCGGTGATCGCACCCCAGCCTCCAGCGCTGAGCCACCATCGCCGTGATCGGCAAAATCCCCATTCCCCGCCACAACAGCGATGTCCCCGCCCACACCGATGCGCCTTACCTTACTACTTCCCGAGTCGGAAAAATAAATACTCCCCGCCGAATCGACGGCGATACCGTTGGGGTGCACCTCTTCGCCCAGCGAAGTCAAGTTCGCACCTGCAACGGTGGTAATGGTGCCTTTGGTATCGATCTTACGAATGTTCCGGTTGATGATATCGGTAATATAAACGTTTCCATTCCGGTCCGTCGTGATATCGCTGATGGTATGAAAGGAAGCCTCGGCAGCAGGCCCGCCGTCACCTGTATTCCCCTGCCTCCCGTTTCCAGCGAAGTGAGTGATGACACCCTCGCGATCGACTCGGCGCACGACCCATCCATTCCCCGATCGGCTGGTAACATAAACGTTGTCCATGTGATCGATCGCTATGGTCTCGGGCAAATGGAGCGCCGCATTCCTCGCCATCCCGCCGTTACCTTCATTACCCTGTTTCCCATTACCGAACACCGTATGGATGATCCCGTCAGGTGACACCTGCCGAATCCTATGGTGCAACCGGTCTGCGAATAACACATTGTTCTGACTGTCCACAACAATCCCAGAGGGCACATCGAGCGTCGCTCCAGGACCTGGGCCGCTGTCCCCCCGAAAAAACGATTTCCCGTTTCCCGCCACCGTTTCCACCGTCTGCCCCTCTAACCCTACCTGGCGCAAACGAAAATGGTTGCGATCCACGACCAACAACTGGTCTACTCCATAAAGCGCCAGCGCAAACGGCAAGTGCAAGGTCGTTTCAGCAGGGATTTCGTTATCTCCATTGAACTCCTTCTGCCCCGTTCCCATGAAGGTGGTGATAACCCCTAGCCGGTCTATCTTGCGGATGCGGTTATTGTTGCGGTCTGCGACATAAACAACCCCCTTTCCATCCACAATAACATCGGTTGGATAGGCAAGGCTTGACTGCGTGGCCGGACCGTAATCTCCATCGAAGGAATGGGCGCTATCGCCTGCAAGCGTGGTGATGATGCCTCGCGAATCCACCTTACGCACACGGTTGTTGCCCCGGTCGGCAATGTAAAGGTTCCCTTCCCGGTCAAGACAGATGCCGAACGGGTACTTCAAAAGTGCATCCTCGGCCGGACCATAATCTCCACCATAACCCGGCGATCCTATACCAGCGACCGTCGTGATCGTGCCATCTAAGTCCACTCTCCGGATGCGGTTGTTGGAACGGTCGGAGATATACAGGTTCCCGGCAGCATCTAAAGCGATATCCGAGGGTAGGTTAAGCATCGCTTCGACCGCTGGTCCGCCATCACCACAACAATCGGGTTCACCTACTCCCACAACGGTGGTGATGATCCCATCTGAATGGATCCGACGTACCCTGTGGTTGTTACGATCGGCCACGTAAAGACTGCCGTTATGAAAGGCCAGACCAGCAGGAAAATTAAGGGAAGCTTCCAGAGCCGGGCCACCGTCGCCACCGTATCCGGCTACTCCGTTCCCTGCGATGGTGGTAATAATACCGTCGGGGCTAACTTTCCGGATGCGGTTCTGCGAGCGGTGTGAGATATAAATATTGCCCTCCGGATCGCTTGCGACCCCATCCACCAGCGTCAATACGGCCGAGGTGGCCGGGCCGCCGTCACCGATGGTCTTGTAAGGAAAGACCGGGCCCGCAAGCACGGAAACGGCCCCCATCCCAAACCAGACCAGAAGGGTTAAACAGTGTATTACTTTCATATAAATATACTTTAAATTAATCAACTTATAGCATAATTTATAAAGTTTTACCTTATATTAGAATTTGGCTTAATTCGGATCAGCGGGTGATGATTTGAAGTTTCCCTTCCTTATTGTATTTGAAAGCAGCAACCAAGGTTTTCTCGCCCAAATGATTCTTCACCATATCGAGGGTCTCCAGGCGGGGGAACGATTTAGATTTAATCAGCGCTACCGCACCTATATCGGATAAATTATTCTGCCCGAGATAGAGCGACTTGAGATTCTGAAACGGTTTCGACCGGGCCAAGGTCAATGCTCCCTGGTCGCCGATTTCGTTACGGAACAGGTTGAGGGTTTCCAGTTCAGGAAAAATATCCGGACTCGCCAAGTAGCCGGCACCGGCCGGGGTCACCAGATTGTCATTGAGCATGAGGGTCTTCACCTGCCTGAAGTTATCTGATTGGACCATCAACTCCAGGCTCTCATCCCCGATCTCGTTCTTCCACAATTTCAGGATTTCTAGATTTTTGAGATACGGAGATTCCGACAGCGCCTTGAGCCCCAGATCACCAACTAGGTTCCCCCACAGATCGAGGTGTTTTAGATTAGCCGCTTGAGGCGATTTGGCTAGCGCCTTTACCCCGCGATAACCAATCTTGTTGCCCTGGAGCAGAAGAGTCTCGACACCGGAAAGCAACACCATTCCACTGAGCACTTTCGCTCCTTTTGAGCCGATACGCATACCGCTCAAATCCAACAGCTTCCCGTCTTTGCTTAAGCGGCTCTGGATCAACTGTTCCATACTCTCTCCAGCAAAACTGGCGCTGGAAATCGATAGAACCAAAGACAAAATCAGACTAAAAGATTTGAACTTGGGGGGAGTCATGAAAAAAAACCGGCTCATAGTTTTAATTCATTACCTGTGGTGGAGGTGGAGAAGCGGCTCTTCTTCACCAAACCAATGGCATGGGGGCAAGCTAGGAACGATATCCTTTACTCTCATTTGCCCCAGTTTTTGGGCTAGACTACCAGATATTTGAAGATGGTATAGACTATTTTAGTCCCCGCCCGGATCGTGCCAGCAACAGTTCCAGTGATCTTGGAGACACCAATCCGCTCCCGGTACCGGACGGGAATTTCCCTGATTCGCAACCCGTGCTTGACGGCCTTGATCTGCATTTCTACCGTCCAGCCGAAATTAGTGTCGCGCATACCAATATTTTTCAAGGATTCGTATCGGATCGCCCGGAATGGCCCAAGGTCAGTAAATTGGTGCCCAAAAAACAGATTTATTAGGAAAACTGCCAGTTTGTTTCCGTATCGGGCTTGGGGCAGTAGTGCGCACCGGCTTTCGAGAAGAATCATACGGCTTCCTAAGACGAAATCGACCTCCCCTTCTCGAATCGGCTGGACGAGCTTCTCTAGCTCTTCCGGGTAGTCGCTGTAATCGCCATCGACAAACACGACGATTTCCGGTCCGTCCAGTTCGGAGATTCCCTTAAGGCAGGCAGAACCGTAACCGCGCCGATTTTCCTGAACCACACGCGCGCCATGATTGCGGGCCACACACGCAGTATCATCGGTACAACCGTTGTCCACAACGATGACCTCATGTAGTTTGTCCCTGGGAAGATCGTCGAGAACATGCCCTATGGACTTCTCTTCGTTAAAAGCGGGAATGATGACGGATATGCAGGGGTCCATGACGCCACCCGGTTAATTGAGGTCAGCGAGGGCCTGTTTTATTGAGCCAACAAACTTGGCCAGCTTCTTTTCGCGCTGGGCCGGGTCGGGGTTCTGCTCCACAAGCTTCATAACAGCGCTTCCGACAATGACACCGTCGGACACCTTAGCTGCATCTCGGGCCTGATCCGGACCCGAGATACCAAACCCGACCAGCACCGGAAGCTCTGTCACCTGTTTGATCGACGCTACTTTGTCACACACCCCAGCGGCAAGTTCGGTGCGTGTTCCGGTCGTCCCAGTGAGAGAAATGTAGTAGATGAACCCGCGGCTACGCTCGGACACCATGCGTACACGCTCATCAGTACTGGTAGGTGCGAGCAGGTAGATCATGTCGAGCCCTTTTTCATCGGCATAGGAGAAAAACTCGTTTGCCTCTTCTGGAGGCAGGTCGGGAATGATCACACCGTCTACTCCGGCAGATAGCGCATCATCAACAAACTTTTTCTCTCCATAAACGTAAACCGGGTTATAGCTGGTCATCAAAACAATCGGAAGGTCGCGGCTTTTGCGTATCTCATGGACTAGCGCGACGATCTTCTTGAGCGTCGTGCCACTTTTGAGTGATCGCAGGGCCGACGCTTGAATAACAGGCCCATCGGCCAGTGGATCGGAAAACGGCACGCCCAGCTCAACGATGTCCGCCCCACTCTCGTCGATTACATCAAGGATGCTTTTTGTCGATTCCAGATCGGGATCGCCCGCCGTCACGAACACAACGAGGGCTTTCCTGTTTTTGGCCCCCAGCATCTCAAAACATTTTCCAATGCGGCTCATAGATCATCTCCTATCCGTTCGGATACTTGTGTCACATCTTTATCGCCGCGTCCGGAAAGACAGACTAAAATCACTTCGTCCTTCTTCATTTTTGGAGCCATCTTTGCCACTTGGGCAATGGCGTGGGCCGACTCCAAGGCAGGGATGATCCCCTCCTGTTTCGACAGCAGTTTAAATCCGTCCAGCGCCTCATCATCGGTAATGGTCTCATACTGGGCGCGTTCGATGGTTTTCAAGTGACTGTGCTCGGCCCCCACACCGGGATAGTCGAGTCCGGCAGAAATCGAATGGGCTTCCCTAACCTGCCCATCATCGTCATGGAGGAGATAGCTCATCATCCCGTGCAGGACACCGGATCTGCCGTGACTGAGTGATGCTCCATGTTTTCCCGTCTCAATGCCGAGTCCGGCTGCCTCGACGCCCACTAACTTCACTTTTTTGTTCTGCACAAACGGATAGAACAAGCCCATAGAATTACTACCACCGCCAACGCAGGCCACGCAAACATCGGGTAAGCGCTTTTCTGCTTCCATAATTTGTTCAATCGCCTCATCGCCGATGATACGCTGGAAATCGCGCACGAGCATTGGGTACGGGTGGGGTCCGACCACCGACCCGATAATATAGTGCGTCGTTTCGACGGTAGTGATCCATTCGCGGATGGCGTCGCTGGTGGCATCCTTTAGCGTACGCGTACCAGCTGAAACGGGGATTACCCGCGCACCCAGTAGCTTCATGCGAAACACATTGAGTTCCTGCCGTTTCATATCCTCTTCACCCATGAACACATCGCACTTGAGCCCGAACAGCGCCGCCGCTGTCGCTGTGGCTACCCCATGCTGTCCGGCACCCGTCTCGGCGATCACCCGCTTCTTACCCATACGGAGCGTGAGTAAGGCGCTTCCAATGGTGTTATTGATTTTGTGAGCCCCCGTGTGAGTGAGGTCTTCGCGCTTGAGATAAACCTTCGCACCGCCCAAGTGGCGCGTCAGACGCTCAGCAAAGTAAAGGGGAGTCGGACGCCCTACATAATGTTTTAGGTAGAATTTAAGTTCCTCGTGGAATTTTGGATCGTTTTTCGCTTCGCTGTAGACCCGCTCCAATTCCTCCAGCGCTGGCATCAATGTCTCGATGACATACCTGCCTCCATACTCACCGAAATGTCCACGCACATCGGGAAACGTCATGTCCTTTGTCTTGTCGTCCACATTTGACTCCAAAAAATACTAACTAAAACTGTACAGAACCTCTAGATTGCAGGCCCCTCTCTTAGCTCTCAAAATCGGGTGCGTTCTATCCTTATTTATGAAAATTAAGGATTTTGTATCCGTGCTTCCCCGCGTTCACCCTTCGCTTTTTATTTCTACAGACTCTGCTACTCAGCGGTAGAGTCCTGTAAAAACTTCCTGATGGATCTCATGAACTCTTCAACCTTCATCGGGTCCTTCTTCCCCGCTGATTGCTCCACACCAGAACAAACATCAACACCGTAGGGCCTCACCCGGTGAATGGCGGTATACACATTATAAGGGTTGAGTCCGCCTGCGAGAATAACCGGGCCTTGTTTTTTTGCACGAAAAACTAGGTTCCAATCAAAAGTCTCACCCGTCCCACCGCGTTTTTCTTCATTATACGCATCGAGGAGAAATCCGCTAACATCATAATCCTCCAACCCGATTAACGAACTGCTGTCCTTCACCTGAACAGCCTTAATGACCCGGTGTTTGACGCGCCTGCAAAATGCCGGGGACTCATCACCATGGAGTTGGACCGCTGTAAGACGGCACTGCTCGGCAACTCGGTTGACCTGGTCCGAGGTCTCGTTCACAAAAACACCCACGGTTTCGACAAAAGGTGGGAGTTGAGAGATGATCCCCTTTGCCTCTTTCGGAACGACATAACGCGGGCTCTTCTTGTAAAAGATGAACCCGACCGCATCGGCGCCGCTTTCCACTGCAAGCTGTGCATCCTTTAGGTTGGTCGTGCCGCAAATCTTGACCTTAACCCGCGGCTGAAGTTTTTTCATTGCTGATCAATCCGATAGAAAAATAAGCTACTTGGTAAGAAGTTCTACTTTAAACTGGAAGCACGCCCGTAAACTCCTTTAACTTTGCCCCAATGTCCTCAGCAGTCATCAGGCTTTCACCTATCAAAAACGCATGTGCCCCGCACTCCTCGAATTCCTCGATCTCTTTTCGACCGTGAATACCGCTTTCGCATACCAGCGTGCTCCCGGGCGCCTGGAGCGCCATCGGGATCAGACGCCGTGCAATGCCGAGGTCCGTCTTGCCGCTGGCCAGGTCCCGGTTATTGATGCCCAGAAGAGTCGCCTCAGCAGAGAACGCTTTTTCTATATCCTTCTCATTGTGCGACTCCACCAGCGCGGGGAGTCCGACCTCCTTTCCCAGCGCCAAGAGGTCCGCTAAGTGACTCTTATCCAGCCAGGTGGCAATAAGAAGAAAAAAATCCGCCCCGAATGCTCGCGCTTCGTAGACCTGATACTCGTCGAAAATGAAGTCTTTGCGCAGAAGCGGAACATTTGTCACTTCTCGCGCATCTTCGAGCGTTGTGAGCGTACCACCAAAATAGGTCGACTCAGTGAGGATCGACAACGCCGCCGCTCCGTTGGAGTCATAGGTCTCGGCAATGTCTACCGGGTTGGCGTTTTCCCGAAGTTGCCCCTTAAAAGGGGTACGCGGCTTGACCTCGGCGATGATACGTGAGGAGGCTCCTGGTTGCAGAACCTTTTCGATGTCTCGTACCTGGTAATCTCGCTCGGCGATCCGGTCCTTCAGATCCGAGAGCGAGACCTGTCGTTTGACACTCGCTAGCTCCTCCTTTTTATCTGCAAATATTTTATCGAGTATGCTGGACATAAAAAAAATTATGATGAACCCGAATTCATCCCCCCGCTCATCCTGCACAGATCAGCGAGTTTTTTTGCGGCTTCGCCTGAATCGATAGACTCCCGGGCCATTTTAGTTCCATCTTCCAGGGTTTCGGCTCTGTCAGCAGCAATAATTGCCACCGCTGCGTTCATCAATACTATATCCCGTCTCGGTCCTTTTTCCCCCGACAACACTTTTTTTACAATCTCCGCATTCTCCTCGGGCGTACCGCCTTTGAGTTCCTCTAATGCACAGCGTTGCAGCCCAAAGTCCTCAGGCTTTACAATATATTCCCTTATTTTTCCAGTATTTAATTCACATACCCTCGTGTCACCTGTGAGGGTAATCTCATCCAATCCGTCACACCCGTGGACAACGAAAGCATGCCGACTCCCGAGTTCCAAGAGAACACTTGCAATCTGCCCAAGCCGCCCACCGTCGTATATGCCAAGCACCTGAGCGTGAGCACCAGCCGGATTCGTCAGAGGTCCGAGCAAGTTGAAAATAGTGCGAAATCCTAGCGCCTTCCTCACGCCAGCAGCGTGGCGCATGGCCCCGTGCATAAGCGGCGCGAAAAGAAATCCTATTCCTACCTCTTCCAAACACTTCTCGACTGTCGTTTTGTCAGCTTCAATGTTAACGCCAAGACACTTCAGCACGTCGGCGCTTCCAGACCGGCTAGAAACAGCACGATTACCATGCTTCGCCACGGTGGCACCGGTCCCGGCCACGACGAACGCGACAGTGGTAGAAATATTAAACGTATCAGCTCCGTCGCCCCCGGTGCCGCAGGTATCGACTATCGTGTCGACATTAACGGCCAGCTTTTCCGCCTTATCGCGCATAACCTTTGCCGCACCGACAACTTCAGAGACACTTTCCCCTTTCATTTTAAGTGCGGTGAGGAATGCTCCCAACTTTGAGTCTTCGATTTGGCCTTCCATGATCTGTGTCATGACCGAGACCATTTCGTCCTCACAGAGGTCTTTCTTACTAATGATTTTTCCAAGCGCGTCTTGAATATTCATAAGAAAAACCAGCCCATAGTTTCTAGTGATATGGTCTTACACACAATAGCACCAATCCCAAAACCCAAGGTCACCCGGTAGTAGGCACTTTTCCGGCCCCTCGGTTTGATGAAGCTCGGGGCAATACAAATTATTAATTCAGACACCATCACTACTCCAAGCCTAGCCCAGCGGGGGCATAGTTAGGAAATTTTTGAGTAGGTCTTTCCCGCTGGTGGTGAGAATAGATTCTGGATGAAACTGCACTCCCTCGATGAACATCTTCCGGTGCCGCAATCCCATAATCTCGCCGTCATCGCTTTCAGCGGTGATATCGAATCCGTCGGGCACAGTTTCCCGGTCTAACACTAGTGAATGATAGCGCGTTGCCTCAAATGGATTGGGCAGGCCCAAGAACAATTTCTTCCCATCGTGCTTTACCATCGAAGTCTTGCCGTGCATGAGCTTTCCAGCCTTGATGATCCTACCACCAAAAGCGTGGGCTATTGACTGGTGACCGAGGCAAACTCCCAGTAGAGGCACCTTGCCCGCAAAATGTTTCGCCACTTCGATGGAGATGCCCGCTTTCTCGGGCGTACAGGGTCCGGGCGAAATAACAATCCGCTCCGGGCTCATGTCTTCGATTTCCTTAAGGGTGATCTTGTCGTTTCTATGCACCACCACGTCGGCTCCAAGCTCACCTAAATACTGTACAAGGTTGTAGGTGAACGAATCGTAGTTGTCGACCATCAAAATCATCAGGTCAGCCCTTTCTCTGCCAGTTCGATAGCCTTGAGGAGCGCCCTACCCTTGCTCATGGTTTCCTCGAACTCATTCTCCGGAATCGAATCGGCCACCACTCCGGCACCAACGCCCAGATAGGCGGTGCCGTTCTTAACCAGAAGCGTGCGGATAGCGATAGCGGTGTCCATGTTACCGGTGAAGCTGATGTACCCTACCGCGCCACCATAGAGTCCGCGCCGTGTCGGTTCTAACTCCTCAATAATCTCCATGGCGCGTATCTTGGGTGCGCCAGAGAGCGTTCCCGCCGGAAACGTCGCCTTGAGAACGTCGTAGCAGTCGAGCCCGTCCCTCAATTTACAACGCACATTGGAAACGATGTGCATAACGTGCGAGTACCTCTCGATGGTAAACTTCTCGTTTACTTCGACTGTACTCGTTTCTGCGACACGACCCACATCGTTACGGCCCAGATCAACCAACATGATATGCTCGGCAAGTTCCTTTTCGTCGCTTAACAGGTCTTCTTCCAGCGCCTGATCTTCTTCTTCGTTCTGCCCGCGCTTACGCGTTCCAGCAATAGGGCGCACCTCCACATCATCTCCTTCAAGCCGCACCAGAATCTCGGGCGACGACCCCACAACACTGAGTTCACCGAATTTCAGGTAGTACATGTAGGGCGACGGATTAATCGTGCGGAGCGCACGGTAAATAGTGAAAGGATCTTTACTGATTTTAAACTTCAACCTTTGCGCCAGAACCACCTGGATGGCATCGCCTTCCAGAATATAGTTCTTAACTTTACAAACCGCGTCCTTGAATTTTTCCTTTTCAAAATTGGATTCAATATACCCTGCTTCTACAGACTCTCCCGTACCGCCAGCACGGGCGCCGGACGGCAGGGCGGTGCGGAGCTTCCCCTCTATGACTTCAATAGCCTTCACCGCTTTCTCGTAGGCTTCCTCCAAACCACCATCTTCTACATAGGCGTTGGAAACGATCTTGATCGTCTGAGACACGTTATCAAAAATTAACAGCGTGTCAGTGATAATGAATAGGGCATCGGGCACTTCCAGGTCGTCTTCCGTTTTCTGCGGCAGTTCCTCGAAAGACCGGACCATATCGTAGCTGATGAATCCGACCGCACCACCCGAAAATCGGGGAAGTCCGTCCACTTCAACCGGCACGTACTTGGCAAGCACTTCCTTGATTCCAGTCAGCGGATTTTCGTTGGTCTCGGTCTGTCTCTCCTCGACCTGTCCATTTTTGGTGATGGTGACTGTTGTGCCCCGCAAGCTGACAATGATCGAAGGGTCGCACCCGAGAAAACAATACTGCGCCCACTTCTCCCCGCCTTCGACGCTCTCGAGCAGGAACGAATACGCGCCACCGCCGATTTTCATGTAAGCAGAAACGGGGGTCTCCGTGTCGGCCAGCACCTCCTTGTATACCGGGATCAGGTTGCCGTGCCGTGCCTTTTCTTTAAATTCCTGTAATGAAGGTTTCAACATAGTATCTGGCGTGCACCAAAGGCCTCTATTTTTCCGGAAGTACCCATAGAAAAAACTTATATTTCAATGGTTTAGTTTAGGGACATTAACACCCGGCGTGAAGGGCTGTCAAGGTGTTTAGGGTGTTGATATAAGGGCATAGTAGCCCGGCTTGATCACTGCAGGGACGGCCTTTTAGCCCTGCCGCTAGCCCTCAATCGTCTTTGGGTGCACTACTTTGAGTGCGGCATCTCAGGTTGGGTCGAATGACCCGCCAACACCGTCACTCATTTCCGGCTTGGTCGGACCAGTCTTCGCCGTTCCAGTGTAGGATGAGTCCGTTATCCCCGACGGCGTACATATCCTCGTCGGAGCTTCCCCAGATAGCGGTAAGATACTCCTCCGTGTTCGATTCGATCTGGGTCCATTGATCACCGTCTCGGTACATGATCATCCCCAAGTCGCCGACGGTAAAAACCATTTCTTTTGAAGGACCCCACACGTCGAGAAAAAATTCCATCGTACGCGTGGGCATTTTGGTGATCTCGCGTCCGTTGAACTTGAAGACAATACCATCGGACCCGCAGATGTACATATCGTCCACGCCGAATCCATAAATCCCGTAAAACTCATGGTTCGAGTTGACGGTGAGGCGAATCCACCGGTCTTCTTCCTGATGCAGGATTAATCCGTCGTATCCAACCGCATACATGCCGCCTTCGGGGCATCCCCACAGGCGGGTGATATCGGTTTCGGTACCAGTTTGCAGAAACTTCCATTCACAACCATCGTAGCGCAGGACTCTTCCCAACCTGGCGCAGGCGTAGATTTCGTTTTCGGACAGGCCAAAGATGCCGGTCATGGGTGGCAGCTTTTCGGTTTCCTGCACCGACCAATCATTTCCGTTGTAGTGAAGAATCCTTCCATCGGTGACAACGGCAAAGACATTGTCGGGCGCGCTGCCCCAGATATTTTTAACTGTCCAACGCCCTTTTAGATCCATTGGGCTCCACCGGTTTCCATCGAAATGGAGCATCGTGCCTTCGGTGCCACCGACAAAGATATTGTCTTTATCAAATCCGAAAATGGATAGCAGATGATTGTCGGTCAAGGTTGACATTTAAAATAGTGAGGACAAGGTTAGAAACTGCTGTTCACCCCGCTACCCCCCATCTTAAAAAAAGAGGGCTTTATTCCCCTCCCTATAGGGAGGGGCAAGGGGAAATTAGTCTATATAAAGGTACTTGAGTGCCCTATTAATGAAGTCACTCATAAAGACATATCGGTCCACTTATCGCCATCGTAACGGATGACCAGCCCATCATCACCTACCACGTACACGCAGTCAGGACGGAGTCCACGCACCTTGGTCAGGTACTTTTCGGTCCCGGCATTCATGGAATTCCACCCTTTACCATCGTAGTGAAGAATAGTCGCGTTATCGCCCACGGCAAAAATATTATCACCAGAGGAACCCCAGATGCTGAGCAGGTACTCTTCAGTTCCCGACTCTACGGGCTCCCACTTCCCTTCCGCATTTCCATCGAAATGGAGGATGGTTCCGTGCGACCCGACGATATACACATCATCTGCCGCCGCACCCCAAATACCGTAGAGAGAGATTTCTTCGCTGCTCAATTCGTCGCGGCGCTGAAACTCCTTACCATCATAGAACCGGTAGGTTCCTTCACCGCCAACAGTATGGATGTGCTCGATATCCACCCCCCACATGGAGAACAGGTC
>Ga0208639_1001820_pt1 | contig 13293 bp, 10 predicted proteins | sample ETNtaG_33_FD_185772 | JGI IMG/M metagenome (GOLD analysis project Ga0208639, IMG submission 185772) | Marine microbial and viral communities from oxygen minimum zone, Eastern Pacific Ocean - ETNP201310SV76 (SPAdes) (version 2) | ecosystem: Environmental > Aquatic > Marine > Oceanic ...
GGATGGAGACGACCTTTTTTGCCCATCTTCTGAGTCAGCAAAAGCCTGTGGAAGAGTTGTAGTTAAGGTAAAATTTGAAACTGATTATTTTTGTTTGGCGGCTTTGGAAGTGGCACACAAAGATGACAAAATTTATTTAAATAATGAACAAGGTCCAACACTAACACTAATCAACTATGAATAAAATCATCTTCGCACTGCTAGGATTTTTTCCAGGTCTTAGTTTGGCGTCTTCTGGCGTCGAAAACCTCAACTTGACAACCCATTGGGCTGGTTACTTAGCGCTCATACTTTTTGTAATAGCATATGTTTTTGTTATGATAGAGGAGTTCACTCATTTTCGTAAATCAAAGCCGGTTATTTTAGTCGCTGGATTGATTTGGGCTATCATTGGCGGGGTTTATGCTTCAAATGGAATGCCACATGCCGCTGAAGAAGCTCTAAGGCACAACATTTTGGAGTATGCAGAGTTATTCCTATTCTTGTTAGTCGCTATGACCTATATTGAGGCAATGCGTGAACGACATGTTTTTGAAAAACTAAAGGTTTGGCTAATCTCTAGAGGTTTTAGTTTCCGACAACTATTTTGGTTAACAGGGTTTTTAGCATTCTTTATTTCACCAATCGCCGATAACTTAACGACCGCACTCATAATGGGCGCTGTAGTGATGGCTGTTGGAGGTGGTAACACGAGATTTATTTCGATTGCTTTTGTCAATATAGTTGTTGCCGCAAATGCTGGTGGCGCATTTAGTCCTTTTGGGGATATTACAACCTTGATGGTGTGGCAGAAGGGTATTGTTAGCTTTCAGCAGTTCTTCAGTTTATTCGTACCTTCCGTGGTTAACTTTATTATTCCTGCTGGAATTATGCATTTTGCTATTCGAAACGAAAAACCTGAAGCAGTTGAAGATAAAATTGCTATCAAGGATGGCGGAATTATAATCACTTTACTATTCCTGCTAACTATCGCTACAGCCGTTAGTTTTCATAATTACCTACACTTGCCACCCGCTATGGGAATGATGACCGGGCTTGGCTATCTTATGGTTGCTAGTTATTTTGTCAAGAGACGCAATATTTCAGGAGAACCAACATCGCAGAGATTTGATGTTTTTCGTAAAATTGCTAACGCAGAATGGGACACCTTGCTGTTCTTTTTTGGTGTTATAGTAAGCGTTGGTGGGTTAGGTTTTATAGGTTATCTGGCTCTGGTTTCTGAGGCTATGTACGTTCAGTTAGGGGCAACCTATGCTAACGTATTAGTTGGTATTCTCTCTGCTATAGTTGATAATATACCTGTTATGTTTGCAGTGCTTACTATGACTCCAGACATGTCTTTGGGGCAGTGGCTATTGGTAACTTTAACTGCCGGTGTTGGTGGAAGTTTACTTTCGATTGGCTCTGCCGCAGGTGTGGCATTGATGGGTCAGTCCAGAGGTTACTATACATTTGTATCGCACATTAAATGGATTTGGGCTATCGCAATTGGTTATGGCGCAAGTATAGTGACCCATATCTGGATTAATTCTTCTTTATTTGATGTGCCAGTCTGACCTATTTGTTGATATTGGACATACAACAGTTAAATGGAAAACCTTTAGCTCTAATATTTCTAAAGAGAGTGTAGAAAGTTTTTCAGCAAGCAGTCTACCTAATAATAAATGTATCTGGTTAAGTGCTGTGGCCCATCCAAGTATTGTAGATTCTATAAAGAGAGAGTTTACAGATGTTGAGCTGGCCTTACCTTCCAAAAAGCACGGCAACTTAACTATTGCATATGAGTCTCCATCAGAATTGGGGGTAGATAGATTTCTTGCAATGTTAGGGGCAATCGATAACTTTCCAAGCACAAATTTGTTGGTGATTGATCTTGGGAGCGCTCTTACCATTGATATTGTAAATGAAGATGGAATACACAAGGGTGGACTCATAATGCCTGGTTTGATGACTCTTAGAAAAAGCTTCGTAAAATTCTCTACTGAAAATATGTCGCAGGGTCTTAAAGGGCTTCAAAATAATACCAAAGATGCTTGGTTAAGTGGCACTGAGACAATGTTAATTGTTACAATCAAAGAACAAATAAAAGATTTCCAGTCTCAATACTCTAACGGCTCAGTTCTTATGACAGGTGGAGATATAACTAAGTTAAGTAGTGAGCTTCCACAGTCCTTGAATTATTTTGAAAATTTGGTGTTGGATGGTTTGGTAAGTTATGCTGAATCTGTGGGATAATTGGCACATATTTTGATACATCTTAATCATACATAATGAAAGATCAACGCGTACTATCTGGAATGCGTCCTACAGGTAAGTTACACTTGGGTCATTATCAATGTGTCTTAAAAAACTGGGTTGAATTGCAAAATGAATATGATTCCTATTACTTTGTTGCTGATTGGCACGCTTTTACGACCCACTATTCAGACAAAATTGATCTAGAATCTTACATAATTGACATGGTCATTGATTGGCTTGCAGCTGGTATAAATCCAAGCACTTCAACTGTTTTTGTTCAGTCGAAGGTGCCGGAACACGCCGAACTGCACCTTTTGTTGTCAATGACAACTCCAGTGAGTTGGCTTGAGCGCGTACCATCATATAAAGACCAGCAAGAAAAATTAAAAACAAAAGACCTTGCGACATACGGTTTTTTAGGTTATCCGGTTTTACAAAGTTCAGATATATTAATGTACAAAGCAGGATTGGTGCCTGTTGGCGAGGATCAGGCTGCACATGTTGAGTTGACAAGAGAGATAGCTCGCAGGTTTAACTACATCTATGGTCGTGAAACTGACTTCGAAGAGAAAGCCGAAAAAGCTGTCTCAAAGATGGGCAAGAAACAGGCCAAACTTTATCGTAATTTAAGAAAGACCTATCAGGAGACGGGCGATGATGAAGCTTTAGTAAAAGCTAAAGCGCTATTAGTGGAACAGAAAAATATTACGCATGGTGACAGAGAAAGACTGTTGGGTTATGTCGAAGGTTTTGGAAAAATTATTTTGGTTGAGCCAGAGGCACTACTAACTAAGACCTCTAAAATGCTAGGGCTGGACGGACAAAAAATGTCCAAGTCTTATAATAACGTTATCTCATTGAGGGACTCAGCTAGCGAGATAGAGCAGAAAGTTAACAAAATGGCTACAGATCCTGCGCGTGTAAGACTGACTGATCCTGGAAACCCTAATAAGTGCCCAGTATGGAGTTTACATGAAATTTATGGTCCTCAAGATCAGCTTGATTGGGTTGTAGATGGTTGCAAAAAAGCCAAGATTGGCTGTATTGAATGTAAAAAGCCAGTGATTGACTCTATTGTTGCTGAATTAATGCCTATGCAGGAGCGTATTAAAAAGTATAAGTCGGAACCTAGCTTAATCCAAGAAATTATATTTGATGGTTCTGAACGTGCTCGCAGTGTCGCCAAGGAGACAATGAAAGATGTTCGAGATGCGATGGGTTTGACTTACTAAGTTAAACTAACTATAGCCATCAAGAATGCCACAAAGATTACAAAAACTGATTGCTAATGCCGGTTATGGATCTAGGCGTTGGGCTGAAAAATGTATTGAACAGGGTAGAGTAATGCTCAATAATAAAAAAGCCCAGATTGGAGATAAGGCAATTATCGAAGATCAAGTTCAAATAGATGGTCAGTTAATTAATTTAAAGCGTTTCGCTGAGGATGAAACAAAGGTGTTAATTCTTAACAAACAGGCCGGTATTGTCTGTACTACGAAAGATGAACAGGGTCGAAAAAATGTTTTTGATTTGTTGCCAAAAAATACACGCTGGATAATGGTTGGCAGGCTTGACCTCAATACGTCAGGATTATTGCTATTTACCAATAATGGAGAACTTGCTAATAGGTTAATGCATCCCAGTTCAGAATTGGATAGAGAGTATGCGGTCCGTGTATTGGGAAAAGTCGACAAGGAAGATATCAATAAGTTGACTAGCGGGATTAGGCTTGAAGATGGTATGGCAAAATTTCATAGAGTAACAATGGGTGGTGGGACTGGTGCAAATCGATGGTATAGAGTTGTCCTTAGGGAAGGCAAAAAGCGCGAAGTTAGAAGGCTCTGGGAGGCTTTAGGATTTAAAGTATCTCGTTTGATTCGGATTAGGTTTGGAGATATTCGTTTACCAGAGAATTTGCATGCTAACCAGTTAGAATACCTTAAGCCTAGACAAGTCAAGGCGCTATTAAATATAGCCAACATTAAAGAATAATCCTGCTGATTTTTTTGAAATAAAGCATCTTTTAGACAAGATTTTCAATCTTAATAAACCCTGCTGTTGCAGTATAATGGCGTTTTTATCGAGAATTATTTTGTTAACCCATGTCAGATTATAAGTCCACTTTAAATTTACCATCTACAGACTTTCCAATGAAGGCTAATCTTGCGAATCGTGAGAGCGGTTTCTTAGATGAGTGGTATGACAAGGATTTGTATCAACAAATTCGCCAAAGATTTAAAGGTAATCCTTTATTCGTTCTTCATGATGGTCCCCCGTATGCAAATGGCGATATTCATATTGGCCATGCCGTTAACAAGATTCTTAAAGATGTCATTGTTAAAAGTAAGACTCTGTCTGGATTTGATTCCCCATATGTCCCTGGTTGGGATTGTCATGGATTGCCAATTGAGCATAACATTGAAAAAAAGAAGGGAAAAGTTGGTCATAAAATTAATGCAGATGATTTCCGTGCTGCCTGTCGAGAATACGCTGACCAGCAAATCGAAAAACAGAAAGTCGATTTCAAGCGTCTAGGAGTAATAGGTGATTGGGACAATCCATACTTAACGAAAGACTTTAAGTATGAGGCAGACATTGTTCGCTCAGTTGGTAAGATTGTAATGAGTGGGCACCTTACAAAAGGCTATAAGCCGGTTCACTGGTGTACAGAGTGTTCTTCAGCATTAGCCGAGGCAGAAGTAGAATACAAAGATAAGGAGTCTGACTCAGTTGATGTTGCCTTTAAGGTTTTAGATGTTGCTGTATTTGGTGTAGAAAAGCCGGTATCCGTTATTATTTGGACTACAACCCCTTGGACTTTACCTGCTAACGAAGCAGTGGCACTGCACCCTGACCTTAACTACATTATGGTTGACTTGAAGGACCAATATTACCTTGTGGCAGAAGAGTTATATGAAGAGGTGTTAGATAGGTTCAATGTTCAAGTTGTGGGCAAATCAGACAAAATGTATAAAGGATCGGATCTCGAAGGCATTATGCTTCAACATCCCTTTTACGATAAGCAAGTTCCTGTGATTATGGGTGAGCATGTAACTACAGAAACCGGCACTGGAGCGGTTCACACATCTCCTGCACATGGCCAGGATGACTATATTGTTAGCCTTAAATACAACTTGCCGGTTGATTGTCCTGTTGATGGCAAGGGGATATTTATAGAGAATACAGAACATGTTGCTGGAGAGTTTATTTTTAAAGCAAATATCACCATTATTGAATTATTGAAAAAGAATAATACCCTCGTAAGTCATAATCCAATGTCTCACTCTTATCCGCATTGCTGGAGACACAAGACACCGGTAATATTTCGAGCGACGGCGCAATGGTTTGTTTCTATGACTCAAAACAATTTAATAGATACAGTTAATGACGAGATATCAAAAGTTAAATGGATACCCAGTTGGGGGCAAAAGCGCATCGAATTAATGGTTGGTAATCGTCCTGACTGGTGTATTTCTAGACAGAGGTTTTGGGGCTCGCCTATTACTCTTTTTATCAATAAAAAAACTGGTGAACTCCATCCAGATACTGAGTCACTTTTTGAAGTTGTTGCTAAAAAGATAGAAAAGGGTGGTATAGAGGCATGGTTTAGTCTAAAAGTCGAAGATGTACTAGATTCTGAGGCCTCTGAATACGAAAAAACTACCGACACGTTAGATGTTTGGTTTGACTCAGGAGTGAGCCACTTTGCGGTATTAAAAAATAGCAACTATTTAACTGACATTGCTGACATGTATCTTGAAGGTTCGGACCAGCATAGGGGTTGGTTTCAATCTTCATTAATTACTTCCTGTGCAATTAATAAAAGGGCACCTTACAGACAGGTGCTTACCCATGGATTTACGGTCGATCAAAATGGCCATAAAATGAGTAAATCTTTGGGCAATGTGATTCCACCGCAAAAAGTGGTTAATACTCTAGGTGCAGACATTTTAAGGCTATGGATAGGAAGCACTGACTATTCTGGCGAGATGACAGTTTCTGACGAGATTCTTAAGAGAAGTGCAGATAGCTACAGACGTATCCGTAATACGATGCGCTTTATGTTGGCAAATATGCAAGGATTTAATCCTAATAACGATCTCTTAAGTGTCGATGATATGCTGGTTCTTGATAAGTGGATTGTTTCAAAAACAGCAAAACTCCAATCTCAAATTATTAAGGAATATGACGAATATAACTTTCATCATGTAATGAAAGTTATCTTGAATTTTTGTACCAACGATTTAGGTGGGTTCTATTTGGATATTATCAAGGATAGACAATACACTACACAAAAAAACTCTTTGGCACGTAGATCAGCACAAAGTGCCTTGTATCATATTGCTCACGCGATGGTAAGATGGCTCAGTCCAGTTCTCTCTTTTACTGCTGAGGAGATTTGGAAGTTTCTTCCTGGCGCTGCAAATGAGAGTGTTTTTTTGCAGACCTGGTATGAAGAACTAGTTGGCGATTTCAGCAGCAGTTCAATTGATGCTGCTAGAGATGTTAATACACATCTTCGCAAACAACTCGAAGAGATGCGCGGTGACAAAGTGATAGGCTCATCGCTTGATGCTGAGGTTGATATATATTGTGACGATGAAAAATATCAAGCACTCCAAGAACTTGGAAATGAGTTAAGATTTGTCTTTATAACTTCAGAAGCTAGAATTCATTTACTAACAGATAAACCAAATGAGGCTACTGATATTGACCAGTCATTGGCTATAATGGTTAATAAGAGTGGACATCAAAAATGCGTTCGTTGTTGGCATCACCGTGAAGAAATTGGTCAAAATGATTCCCATAAAACTTTGTGTGGGCGCTGTATTGAAAATGTGGCAGGTGAAGGAGAGTCAAGGGTATTTGCATAATGTTGGCTACACAAAAAATTCTTAATGTAGAACTTGGTGCTAAATCTTATCCTATTTATATTGGGAGTGATTTGCTATCGGATAAGTCATACCTCGAGAAACACATCTCCGGTCAACAGGTAATGATTGTCACTAACACAACAATAGAGCCGCTTTATTTAGATAAAGTTAAAAATTTACTTGATAATTTCGAAGTTCAGATTACCATTCTTCCTGACGGAGAACAATATAAAACTCTGGAATCGGTTAATTATATATTTGACTCTCTACTGGAAGTGAAGTTTGACCGCAGTGCTACATTGATTGCACTGGGTGGAGGCGTTGTTGGTGACATAACAGGGTACGCTGCAGCCTCCTATCAGCGCGGGGTTAAATTTATTCAAATCCCAACAACATTGCTTTCTCAGGTAGATTCTAGCGTGGGCGGAAAGACTGGAGTTAATCACGCTTTAGGTAAAAATATGATTGGTGCATTTCACCAACCTAGAGCAGTTATTATTGATATAGATACACTGAATACTTTACCTAGTCGAGAGTTTTCAGCAGGAATGGCCGAAGTAATCAAATATGGCTTGTTGGGCAATGATAATTTTCTTTCAGATCTTGAAAAAAATATTGATTCAATAATGAAAAGGTCTAATCAGAGTGACAAGGAATTACTGATTGACATAATTTATCGTTCCTGTTTGGACAAGGCAGAAATTGTTTCTAAAGACGAGCTTGAAAGTGGTGTAAGAAAGTTATTAAATCTAGGCCATACTTTTGGGCATGGGATTGAAAACACTTTAGGTTATGGCACTTATTTACATGGGGAAGCGGTTGCAATTGGGATGTGTATGGCAGCAAGACTTTCCCAACTTGAAGGCCACTTATCATCCGAAGATGTAGACAGAGTCAAAAGTATATTGACTCTTGCAGGATTGCCTTGCAATCTAGGAGAACAAAAAATTGCCGCTAGAAAAATTTATAAAGCAATGTCGCTAGACAAAAAAGTGATTGATGGTAATATACATTTGGTGCTGTTTTCATCTTTAGGCAACTCTTATGTTGCTAAAGACTATTCTGAAGAAAATCTAAACCAAGTTTTGGCGGAATTTTGTAATTCTTAATTAATCTTAATTTATGTCATTAGAAAAAAAACAAGTCAAAGAGATAGCACAACTAGCTAGACTCAATATTAGTGATTCTGAGGCTCTACAAACCACAACTGAACTTAATAATATTCTCAATTTAATGGCTGAGTTAAGCGAAATTGATACTGAAGATGTTGAACCAATGGCTCATCCACTAGATATGTCTCAACGTTTACGAGATGATGTAGTTAGTGAGACTGATTTATCGGATGATTTTCAAGCAATTGCACCAAAAACTGGAAAGCAACACTTTCTTGTGCCAACTGTGATTGAGTAATAATGCATAAATTTTCTGTATCCGAGCTATCTAAGGGATTGAAAAATAGAGATTTTTCATCTGTTGAATTAACTCAACATTATTTAAATAGAATTGATCACTCTGACCTTAATGCATTTATTACTGTGACTGAAGATTTAGCTTTATCTCAGGCTAGAGAGGCTGACACTATGCTAGCAAAAGGGAAGGCTAATAATTTAACTGGTATTCCATATGCACACAAGGATATATTTTGCACTAAAGGAATAAAAACATCGGCTGGCTCAAAGATATTGGATTCTTTTATTTCACCTTATGATGCAACTCTAAGTTACAAGTTGAACATGGAAGGCATGGTTATGCTGGGCAAGACAAACATGGATGAATTTGCCATGGGTTCTTCAAATGAGAATTCTTACTATGGTCCAGTAAAAAATCCATGGGACAAAAAAAGAGTTCCTGGTGGCTCTTCAGGCGGATCTGCTGCTGCTGTATCAGCCCGTTTATCGGCTTTCGCTACTGGAACTGATACTGGTGGAAGTATCCGACAACCAGCAAGCCTTTGCGGCATCACTGGAATAAAACCAACCTATGGAAGAATCTCAAGATACGGCATGATAGCTTACGCTTCAAGCCTTGACCAGGCTGGTCCTATTACTCAAAGTGCAGAGGATGCCGCATTAGTTTTGAATACTATGGCTGGTTTCGATGACAAGGATTCAACTAGTGTGAATAGAGATGTTCCTGACTACACTGAAAATTTGAACAATTCTATTAAAGGTTTGAGGATTGGAATTCCAAAGGAGTATTTTTCCGAAGGGTTGGATGACGATATTGCAAAAGTTATTTTGCAATCAATTAAAGAATTTGAATCGATGGGTGCTATTGTCAAGGAGGTGTCACTCCCTAATTCAGCATACGCCGTACCAACCTATTACATTGTTGCGCCTTGTGAATGCTCATCTAATTTGTCTCGTCTTGATGGGGTACGTTATGGTTATAGATGTGATGATCCTAAAGACCTAAATGACATGTATCTTAGGTCACGTTCTGAGGGGTTTGGGGAAGAAGTCAAGCGTCGTATAATGATTGGCACCTATGCACTTTCTGCGGGCTATTATGACGCCTATTACCTTAAAGCACAAAAAGTGCGACACTTGATTAGTGAAGACTTTAAAAAAGCATTTCAAAAGGTGGATGTGATAATGGGGCCTGTTTCACCTACCACAGCATTTGAGATAGGTGCAATAAAAGACTCAGTTTCTATGTATTTGGCAGACATTTATACACTTTCTGTAAATTTGGCTGGCCTACCAGCAATAAGCATTCCGGCCGGATTTTCAAATAATTTACCTGTCGGACTACAGATGATCGGTAATTATTGGTCTGAAGAGGTCTTATTAAATACTGCTCATCTATTTCAAACACAAACTGACTGGCATGTTCGTCTACCTGAAAATACTTAAGGAGGATTGAGTATGGCTTGGGAAACGGTTATCGGTCTAGAGATACACTCTCAATTAAGCACTAAATCAAAAATTTTTTCAGGCGCATCAACCGCTTTTGGTGCTGCGCCAAATACCCAGGCCTGCGCAGTAGATTTAGGCTTACCAGGGGTCCTTCCAGTACTCAACAAAGAAGCAGTCATGATGGCTTTGAGATTTGGTTTAGCTGTCAATGCGAAAATTAATCAACACTCTATTTTTGCTAGAAAAAACTATTTTTATCCAGACCTGCCTAAGGGTTATCAGATTTCTCAATTCGAAATTCCAATTGTAGGCCAAGGAGAGATTGAAATTAACACTGGAGAGGGTGGCACAAAAATGGTCGGTATTACGCGTGCTCATTTAGAAGAAGATGCAGGTAAATCTATCCATGACTTGTATAAAGACTTCACAGCAATAGACCTTAATCGAGCCGGCACACCGCTACTAGAGATAGTTTCAGAGCCGGACATGCGAAATGCTAAAGAGGCAGTTGCCTATGCAAAAAAAATTCACGCCTTGGTGCAGTATATAGGAATTTGTGATGGCAATATGCAGGAAGGATCTTTTCGATGTGACGCTAATGTATCTATTAGAAAAAAAGGGTCAAAAAAGTTAGGTACTCGTGCCGAACTAAAAAACATTAACTCCTTTAAGTTTCTTGAGAAAGCTATCAATATAGAGATTGAGAGGCAACAAGAGATTCTAGAAGATGGCGGTGAAGTTGTCCAGGAGACACGTCTTTATGATGCAGAAAAAAATGAAACACGTTCGATGCGCACCAAAGAAGAGGCCAATGATTATAGATATTTTCCGGATCCAGACTTATTGCCTGTTGATATTGAAGATGAAATGCTTACTGAAATTAAAAATGGCTTGCCCGAACTACCAACAGAAAAGAAAAATAGGTTTGTTAGTGAATTTGGTTTAAGTGATTATGATGCAGAAAATTTAACAGCTCAAAAATCTTTGGCAGATTATTATGAAGCAATGCTGAATGATGGTGCAGAAGCAAAACTTGCAGCAAATTGGGTGATGGGAGAACTTACAGCGGCACTTAATACAAACCAAATGGATGTTCAAGACTCACATATATCGGCAAATGAATTGTCTGAACTGGTTAAGAGAATTAGTGATGATACGATTTCTGGAAAAATTGCCAAAGATGTTTTTAAAGTTATGTGGGAAGGAAATGGAAGGGTTGACGATATTATTGAAAGCCAAGGATTAAGGCAGATGTCAGATGTCAGAGCTATTGAAGATATCATAGATGGAATTATTGCTGATAATAGTCAACAAGTTGAACAATTTAAGGCTGGTAACGGCAAACTCCTGGGTTATTTTGTAGGCCAAGTAATGAAGGCAACTCAAGGTAAGGCCAATCCAAAAAAAGTCAATCAAATCCTTAATGACAAGCTCTCTTAAATTTACGGAGCTAGGCGAAGAGTATTATTCCCCGGTTAAGACTCAGAAGCTTGAAAATACTCATCTAATACATGTAAACAATGATTTAAAAGCAAAACTCAAACTGAAATTGAGTGCAAAAGAGTTGCTCGGAGTTTGTACAGGTGAATCTAAACTAGATGGAATCGAGCCTCTTTCTAGTGTTTATGCAGGTCATCAGTTCGGCTACTTTGTTCCGCAACTCGGAGATGGTCGTTCTTGTTTGATTGGAGAGGCCAACGGTTATGAGTTGTCACTCAAGGGAGCTGGAACTACACCATATTCACGTGGTGCTGACGGTCGAGCGGTGTTAAGGTCATCAATACGTGAGTATTTATGTTCTATTGCTATGGAAGGACTAAATATACCAACCACAGAAGCCCTTGCTATTGTTGCAAGTGACACAGATGTTTATCGTGAAAATGTTGAAAGTGGCGCAATAGTTACCCGTGTTGCCAAAAGCCATATACGTTTTGGCCACTTTGAATTGTTTGCTTCAAGGGGGCAAACTGCAGAAGTTAAAAAATTAGCGGATTTTGTTATTGATTATTATTATCCTCAACTTAAAGGTAAAGACTCTTATCTGCAATTATTTAAGATGGTTATTCTTTCTACTGCTGTGATGATAGCTCGTTGGCAAGCTCAAGGCTTTGCTCACGGTGTGATGAATAGTGACAATATGTCAATTTTGGGATTGACGATTGATTATGGTCCTTTCAGTTTTATGGAGACTTATAATCCTAGTTTTATTTGTAATCATTCTGACCATCAAGGTCGTTATTCATTTGAAAGGCAGCCTTCGGTCGCTTTATGGAATTTAGATCGACTTGCTAATGCAATTAGGAGTCTTATTGATGAAACTCATTTAAAAGACTCCCTAGCTGAATATGAAGGGCTTTTAGTTAAAGAATATTCAACTCTAATGAGAAAAAAGTTTGGTTTGGTTGAAGTTCATAAAGATGACAATAAATTAGTTAATGATTATCTACAGTTACTTTATGTACACAAAAAAGATTACCCTCTATCGATGAGGTTATTATCAAAAGAGGACAATAATATCGGTTCTGCTTTTGATTCATGGTTTGAGCGTTATTATCAAAGATTAGCCCAAGAGAAAATAAAACCTAATAAGAGGCGAAAATCTATGGACTCGGTCAATCCAAAATATGTTTTAAGAAATTATTTAGCTGAAGTAGCCATTAGAAAGGCCGAAGACCATTATAAGTATGATGAAATTGATACTTTGTTTAACTTATTGAAAAATCCATTTGATGAGCATAAAGGGTTTGATTCTTACACCAAAGAGGCCCCAGAATGGGCAAAAAACCTAGAACTTAGCTGCTCATCTTAAGAAAATACATAACTCATCAAGTTGATTAAATTAAGGCCAGAAATTACTGAAAGAGAACTTAAAGCTAACCCAACAATTGGCCAAACTATATAACTAAAACCTCCAATAAACATTAGGCCTATTAGTATAAGAAAGCCGTATCGCTCAAGTTGATTGTATTTATAGGCAAGTGGGTTTGGTAGTAGCGCACTAATTACTCGAGAACCATCAAGAGGAGGAATAGGTAATAGATTAAAAACTGCCAGCAATATATTAATAAAAATACCAGCACCTGCCATTTTTAGCATAACAGGTATATTAATTGAGAGAATGGCAATAAATATCCAACCGATGGCCATAATAAGGTTAGCCCCTGGTCCTGCAAGAGCAACCCAGATCATGCCAGACTTGGGCGATCTCAGAGCATTAAAATTAATCGGAACAGGTTTTGCCCACCCAAAAATAAAACCAGTAGACATTATCAGTAATGCAAGGGGTACTACAATCGTCCCAACTGGGTCAATATGCTTGACAG
>Ga0208639_1001827_pt1 | contig 13261 bp, 11 predicted proteins | sample ETNtaG_33_FD_185772 | JGI IMG/M metagenome (GOLD analysis project Ga0208639, IMG submission 185772) | Marine microbial and viral communities from oxygen minimum zone, Eastern Pacific Ocean - ETNP201310SV76 (SPAdes) (version 2) | ecosystem: Environmental > Aquatic > Marine > Oceanic ...
ACGTCCTAAACGATTTTTTGGGGCAGCCCGAAACCTAGAAGAGGGGGGAAGTTTGACTATTATCGCAACGGCCCTTGTTGACACTGGTAGTAGGATGGATGATGTTATTTTTGAAGAATTTAAAGGTACAGGTAATCTCGAAATCGTTCTTGATAGAAAACTGGCAGATAAAAGAACCTTTCCTTCGATTGATATTAATCGTTCTGGAACGCGTAAAGAAGAGCTTCTTTTGCCTCCAGAGGATTTGCAGAGAATATGGCTTTTAAGAAAGGTTTTGTTACCGATGGGTATTCATGATACTATGGACCTCCTCTTGCAAAAGATGAAAGAAACAGAAACGAATGCTGAGTTCATGTCAACTATGAATTCTTAAAGGGCAAGAAAATTTTAAGATTATGAAGACAGATATACATCCAGATTATTTTGAAACGAAAGTCCGATGTGCATGTGGAAATGAGACTCAAGTTTATTCCACAGTAAAAGATATGCATATTGATATTTGCTCTAACTGTCACCCGTTTTATACAGGCAAACAAAAACTTATTGACACGGCGGGACGAATTGAAAAGTTCAATCGCAAGTATGGCAAGAGTAAGACTCAGCAATCCGAAAAAGCAACTGCCCCCGAATAGCTTCCTTTCACTCTCTATCCACCCAGGGTTTTTTTAGTCATTTGCCATTACTGGCAAGAAAAAAATTTCTCTCCGTTCTTTTACAAATACTTAATTATGTTTGCAAAGCTAGAAGAAGTAGAAAAAAGATTTGACTATTTGAATGGTCAAATGAGTGACCCAAAGATCATTGCTAGACAGCACGAATTTCAGCAATATGCTCGCGAACAATCCGAACTAGCTCCAGTTATAGTCGAGTATCGTGCGTACAAAAAATATCAAGGTGAACTGAAAGAAAATCAGAAAATTTTAGAGGAGGAGGCGGACGAGGAAATTTTAGTTATGGCACGTGAGGAAATTGCCGGTTTACAGGCAAAGATGGCAGGACTGGAACAAAAGATAAAAATAATGCTTTTGCCAAAGGACTCCAGGGACGAACGGAGTGTTATTATGGAGATTCGCGCTGGTACGGGGGGTGAGGAAGCTTCGCTATTCGCCCTAGACTTATTTCGCATGTATACCCGTTATGCCGAAGCAAAGAAATGGAAATCTGAAATTCTGAGCCAGAGTGAAACGGGTAAAGGTGGATTTAAGGAAGTTATCTTCAATATTCAAGGTAAGGGAGTATATAGTAAATTAAAATATGAGGGAGGAACTCACCGAGTTCAGCGAGTTCCAGAAACAGAAACCCAAGGTAGAGTGCATACCTCGGCAGTAACCGTAGCTATTATGCCACAGGTTGATGATGTCGATATCATGATTAATCCATCTGATTTGAAGATAGATGTGTTTCGATCCTCAGGCCCAGGTGGTCAAAGCGTCAATACTACTGACTCGGCAGTGCGTATTACCCACATGCCGAGTGATTTGACAGTTACTTGCCAAGATGAGAAGTCGCAACATAAAAATAAAGATAAAGCCATGAAGGTTCTTCGAGCACGGTTATATGATCTGGAACAAAGTAAACAACAGGATGAGCTCGCCCGTGAGAGAAAACAGCAGGTCGGGTCAGGGGACCGGAGTGAACGTATCCGAACTTATAATTTTTCTCAAGAGCGAATCACAGATCATCGCATAGGCTTGACCTTACATAAACTGACTCTAGTTCTTCAGGGTGAACTTAATGAAATTATTGATGCGCTTACAGTTTATTACCAAACGGAAGCTCTAAAGAAAGGTAATTAACCTTTCCTCCGAGTTAATTATACGTGATGTAGGCTGAAGTAGATAATCAATGAAAGAATTTCTTAACTGGTCAATAGGTCGCCTAAATCAGGCAGGAATTGATTTTCCACGCATGGAGGCCGAAGCGCTTTTGGCCGGGGCCTTAAAATTATGCCGTGAAGAAATTTATCGTAGGCCAGAGCGGGTTCTCACTGAATCTGAAAAAACTATTTTATATAACTTTGTAGGTCGCCGGATTCTCCGAGAACCTGTAGCCTATATTATAGAGCGAAAGGAGTTTTGGTCCTTAGATTTTAAAATCACACCGGACGTTCTAATCCCGCGACCAGAAACAGAAACTCTTGTTGAAACTCTACTTTTAATAAGCCGTAAAAATCCAGATAAATTGCCGCTACGTTTGCTTGAGATCGGAACTGGGTCAGGGGCTATCGCCGTGGTCGCAGCGCAGGAAATTCCTGATTGTCAAGTGACAGCGACCGACAATTTTTTAGAGGCGTTAGCTGTGGCTAAATTAAATGCTGAAAACCACAGGGTCCAAGATAAGATAAATTTTATTAAGAGCGATATGTTTTCAGAGCTACCGATAGTTCTTTATGATTATATCGTGTCAAACCCACCTTATATACAAACCTCACGCTTAAATGACCTGATGACAGATGTGATTGAGTTTGAACCACGGAGTGCGCTTGATGGGGGTAGTGATGGGTTAAGTTTTTATAAGCGAATAATTCCAGAGGCACTGAGTTATCTTAAAAAAGGTGGTGCAGTTATTCTTGAAATTGGAGAAACACAAGCAAAGGCGGTAACTAGTTTGTTTTATCAGGAAGGTCAGTACGAAGAAATTAAAGTTATTCGGGACTATAGTGGATATGACCGCGTCGTGTCCGCGAGGAAAAAAATATATGGATGAAATAGTTATAGAAGGAGGGGGACGTCTTGAAGGCGAGGTAGAGATTAGTGGAGCCAAGAATGCAGCTCTGCCGATCATGGCGGCAATGATTTTAACCACAGGAAAAAATAAACTTAATGGTGTTCCACAAGTTCGTGATGTAACCACCATGCTTCACCTTTTAAATGACTTGGGTGGTTGCACTGAAGAATTTAATGCGGGTCGTATCTTTTTTGATGCAACCGGTATAAATAATTTTGAGGCACCCTATGAGCTCGTTTCTACAATGCGTGCATCTTGTCTTGTGTTGGGTCCGCTCCTAGCAAGGTTGGGTCGAGCTAAAGTATCACTTCCAGGAGGGTGTGCTATAGGAGCACGACCACTAGACCTTCACATAAGAGGTTTGGAATGTATGGGAGCAAAGATACGTTTAGAACAGGGGTATATTTATGGGGAAGCTAAGCGTCTTCGGGGGGTAAGGTATTATTTTGATACAGTAACAGTAACAGGAACTGCTAACTTGATAATGGCCGCGACCTTAGCTGATGGAGAAACAGTTCTTGAAAATGTTTCTAAAGAACCTGAAGTAGTGTTTCTCGCAGATGTATTGAATCAAAGTGGGGCAAAAATAAAAGGTCACGGAACAGACCTTGTTACAATTCAAGGGGTTCAGTCGCTAGAACCAATTGATTGCAATATTTTTCCGGATAGAATAGAAGCGGGTACCTACATGATTGCTTCTGCGATCACGAGAGGTGATGTCAAGCTTACCAACTGTATACCAAAACATGTAGAGTCCTTAACTTTAAAACTCAGGCAATCTGGATTGATCGTTGAAGAAGGTGAGACAAGCCTTCGCGTAATTTGTGATGGCCAAGTGAATGGAGTTAATATAAAGACACAACCTTATCCTGGTTTTGCGACAGATTTGCAGGCTCAATTCATGGCTTTAATGACACTTGCGCGGGGGAAGAGCATTATTCTGGAAACAGTGTTTGAAAACAGATTTATGCATGTGGCTGAACTGAAGCGTATGGGTGCAGATATAACTATACAAGGCCGAACAGCAGTTGTGAGTGGAGTCAAAGAATTGAGTGGGGCACCTCTCATGGCGACTGACTTGCGGGCAAGCGCTTCTCTCGTGTTAGCTGCATTGGCGGCTAAAGGAGAGTCTGTCATATCTCGTGTCTACCATATTGACCGAGGGTATTCTGATATAGAGCAAAAACTTTATAGATTGGGTGCAAAAATTCGCCGGGGAAAATAATAAATTTGATTTATAAAAACTTAAGAATTTATGCAATACAAAGCTATATCGAATAAAGAAGAAATCTTTCATGTTGCAGTATGGATGCCTAGTTGGATTGGTGATGTGGTGCTAGCTCTACCGGCCTTACAGACTTTACGTGAGATTTATCCAAATACAAGGATCACTGCCATAATAAAATTTTCTGCCGGGCAATTATTATCTAGCCACAATACGATAGTAGATACCGTTTTACAGTTTCCGAAAAATAAAGCAGATGGTTACATCAAGCAATGTAGTTACGCACTCGGATTAAGAAAATACAAATTTGACCTTGGAATTATTTTTCCTAATTCGTTTCATGCTGCATTTATGTTGATGCTCATGGGAGTAAAAGTCCGTATTGGATATCGCACAGATGGGCGCCAACTATTGCTAACGCACTCAATTCCTGTTACTCAAGAAGAAAAAAAAGAACTATACCGTGTTAACTATTTTCAAAAAATTCTTTCTACAATAAACTCAGAATCAACCCCCGGTCCCTACGATTCTAAATGGACTAAAAGTAATGTGCCTTTGAAGAAGGTTCTCCAAGTAGCGGGGGTGGATAAGAAAGATTTTTTAATAACTGTTCATCCGGGGGCATCAAAAATTGAGCGTGCTTGGCATGCTGAGCGCTTCGGTATACTTTGCCAAAACCTTATCAAAGCTTACCCAGTAAAAATTATCCTTTTAGGCACTTTTGAGGAGAAGTTATTGCTTGAAAAGATTAGTTCATTTTGTTCTTCCGAAAACATGAAGATCGTTGTAAAACTTGATCTTGCTGAGACCACTCAATTGCTTAAGGCAAGTCAGTTATTCATTGGTAATGATAGTGGGTTGTTACACGTGGCTTCGCTTGGGGGCACTCCGGTCGTAGGTATTTTTGGTCCAGGACAGGCAGCAACGACAGGGCCTTTTATCGATATTAAAAAACAAGAAATAGTGACTCGAAATTATTCATGCTCACCTTGTAGGCAACGTTTTTTTGAGGAATGTGAAGCTTCTCTACACCAAAAACCAGAATGCCTTGAGAGCATAAGCGTAAAGGAGGTTTCCGAAGCTATCAAAAAAATAGTTAAGCGTTTGGGATTATTTAAGAAGTAGGGAAATTACAGAAGGTGAAACCTCAAGATGTATTTACGACACTTCATGTTTGATATGGAAGGAAAAAGCAATTATTTTTTTAAAATTTAGTTATTTAAATGAATTCCCTCTCCGTCAGTTTTTTAGCGATGAAATTTCCAATGATTCCCGTAAGAATACCCGCAAAAAGTGTGAACATAAAAAAGATTGGTAAAAGTTTAAAGATGAATTCCTGCTGAACCCAGAAAAAATAGACACATATAACAGTTGTGAGAGTATGCGTGTAAGCGGCGCAAACGCTTACCCCAACCAAACTAAACGGACTTTTCCCATAGCAATATACCCAAGACATTACAAATACTGACATTGCTCCTCCAGACAAGCTCAAAAAAAATGTTGGACTTAGAAATGTTCCACCAATAGTAGCGCCCAGCATTATCCTTAACAGAGTAACCGTAACTGCATCGCGAAGACCGAAAAATATAAGTGTAACGAGGGTCATCACATTGGCAAGCCCTAATTTGATCCATGGGGAAGGTAGGGGAATGAGTATTTCAAGTCGGTGTAAAACCACCCCAAGAGCAACTATCAATGAAAGGATAGCCATTCTATGATTAATTCTAGTTTCTTCAATTGTGGTCATGGTTTGTTAATTCGGAAATATTTTTTTAAGTATTCCACTTTGGCAAAAGCCCTATGTTAAATATTTTAATAGCCTTGCTCGCGAAACAGGAACAAACTTACCCACAGTATATTTTACGCCTGTCCATTAAGTCCTAGCAAAGCGTCAACATGGTTAAAAACTGCATCAGCCAAGGCTTCATGGTTGTAACCTCCCTCGAGCATAGAAAGCAACCTTCCATCGCAAACCTCCTCAGCCAGTTTTAAAATCATCGAAGTCATTTTACGATAACAATCGGATGAAATTTTCATTTGGCCAAGAGGATCATCTTCATGGGCATCGAACCCAGCAGAAATAATTATTAGATCGGGTTTAAAATTTTGCATTACTGGTATAAGTTTATTTTCGATAATATCCAAATAGATCAAATCTCCGGAAAAGGCTTCAAGCGGGAAGTTGAGAGTTGTTCCTAAGCCATCTCCGGTACCGGTTTCAATTTTATCACCAGTTCCTGGATAAAAGGGGTATTGGTGGATGCTGCTATAATGGACGGACGGGTCGGAATAAAAAGAATGTTGTGTTCCATTTCCATGATGAACATCCCAATCAAAAATAGACACTCGGTTTAGGGCATATTTTTTTATCGCGTACCGAGCGGCAATGGCAACATTATTAAATAAACAAAAACCCATTGAGCGATCTTTTTCTGCGTGATGGCCCGGCGGGCGCACGGCGGCGAAGGCGTTGTCTAGTTGGCCTGAAATAATTTTATCAATAGCTGTTAGGCCGGCTCCTGCACTTAAAACAGCAGCATCCCAAGATTCTGTACAAATAACGGTGTCTCCATCCAGGTTTTGTTCGCCATTCCGGCAACTATTACGGACATGGTCAATATGATCAAGATTATGATTTTGGCTAAGCTCATCGTCAATGGCGCGACGGGGCTCTGGAAAATGCAAATGGGGATATATTTTCGATGGTTGTATTTTTTTTTGTATAGCTTTCAACCGGCCTGAGTTTTCCGGGTGTGATTTTGTATCGTGCTGAAGGTATTGGGGGTGAAAAATAAATCCCGTCTTATTCATTAGATCAATTTTTAATTATGTTGAATTGAGAGAAAGTATATATTTAATGGGTAAATTATAATGGGAATGTAAATTGAAGTCCACGATCAGAAATATTTACTTGCAGATTATAGAAAATGACCACAGCCATTGAAAAAACATTACGAATAGAACGCTTCGCGAAAGAATTAGGTTTTGATGGGTTTGGGGTGACTCGAAAGGTGTCTGCCAAATCTATCGAAAAATATAAGAATTGGCTTAGTTTAGGTTATGAAGGCGAGATGTCGTACATGCGCCGTAATGTCGAAAAACGTTCTGATTTAGATCTAGTTCTATCTGAGGTGAAATCGGTTGTTTGCCTGAGGACAAATTATTTAACTGCGGATAAAGGGATGGAGTTTATTCATGATAAAGAACACGGGGATATCTCGCTTTATTCCCTTAATGAAGATTATCACGATGTGCTGGTTCAAAGACATCAAAACTTAGAAAAAAAAATTAAGGAAGAATTTAACGGGTGTCGAACTAAGCCATATGTCGATACCGGTCCAGTTTTGGAAAAACCACTAGCAAAAAACGCGGGGTTGGGTTGGATTGGCAAGCACACTAATTTGGTTACCGAGGGTGTTGGGTCCTATTATTTTCTTTCTGAAATACTAGTCGACGCTGTTATGGAACCCTCAGAACCTTCATTGGATAAATGTGGTACTTGCAGGAGTTGTATAGATATTTGCCCTACGCAGGCAATAGTAGCACCCTATGTTTTGGATTCAAGAAAATGTATTTCATACCTAACTATTGAACTTAAAGGAGTTATTCCAGTAGAATTTAGAAAGGCTATGGGAAATCATATTTATGGTTGCGATGATTGTCAGATCGTCTGCCCCTGGAACTCGTTTGCTGTGAAGACAGATGAGGACTCATTTCGTGCGGGAGATGGTTCTTTTCAGCTTATTGAGCTGATGAGTTTAAATGATGAGGTTTTTAGAAAGCGTTTCAAAAAAAGCCCCATAAAAAGGACAAAAAGGAGAGGCTTATTGAGAAATGTTGCCGTGGCTCTTGGAAACTCAGGTAATCTCTCTGCGGTTGGTCCTCTAATTAATGCGCTTTCTGATCATGAGCCGCTCATTCGTGCTCATGCTATTTGGGCACTTGGCGAATTGCTCGGTAAAAAAGCGTTGCCTATATTCAATAAAACTTTAACGAATGAGGAAGAGGATATAGTTAAAAATGAGATAATTCTTGTACAACGGCATTACAGTTAAAGTAAAGATAAATAAGAAAGCGATTGATTATCGTTTCTCACCTACCTATAATCTACCGATTATTTCACTCCCAAAAAATATTTAGGAACATGATAGAAGACAAAGAGTTTAGATTTTTGAAAGCCTGTCGAGGTGAGTCAACGGATGTAACGCCTATATGGTTTATGCGCCAAGCAGGGCGTTATATGAAAGCTTACAGAGATCTAAAAGAAAAATACTCTTTTTTGGAGCTGTGCAAAAACCCAGAGCTGGCTACAGAGGTCACATTGCAACCACTGGATGTTCTGGGAGTTGATGCAGCGATTATCTTTGCTGATATTCTTTTGCCACTGGAGCCCATGGGTACTGGGTTGGAATTTACAGCTGGGGACGGCCCAGTCATCCCACGTCCGGTGAAAAATCAAAAAGATATTGAGAAATTACGTCCCGTTAACGCAGAAGAAGATCTAGGATTTGTTGGCAATGCGATTCGTCAGGTACGAAAGGAAATTTCTGGGAAAATGCCACTAATAGGGTTTGCGGGAGCACCCTTTACTCTATGTAGCTATATGATAGAAGGTGGTAAATCAAGAGATTTTACTACTACTAAACTCATGATGTTTGAAACTCCAGAATTGTGGAATTTGCTGATGGATAAAGTATGCACCATGCTAGTTGACTACCTCAAAATGCAGGTCAAAGCAGGAGCACAGGCCTTGCAGATTTTTGATAGCTGGGTAGGTTGTATGAGCCCACAAGATTACGAAAAATATATAATGCCTCACACGCGAATGATTATTAGCGGACTAAAAGAAACAGGTGTGCCAATCATAAATTTCAGTACAGGAACATCAACACTTTTAAATTCGGTTGCTAAGGCGGGTGGTGATGTAATTAGTTTTGACTGGAGAATCAACATTGACGACGCATGGAATAAAATTGGAGATGATCGCTCAATACAAGGCAACCTTGATCCTACGCTCCTATTCGCCCCCATACCTATTATCCGTGAGAGAGTTCATGATATTATGAAACGAGTGAGTGGTCGTCCTGGACATATCTTCAACCTAGGTCACGGAATTTTGCAACATACCCCAGTAGACCATGTAAAAGCAGTGGTTGATATGGTGCACGAATATCAGCATGAGTAAGAGTTCATTATCCCCTGGCAAGACAGCAGTTTTTCTTATGGCTCACGGCGCTCCTACTAGCGTCGATGACATTCCTCTTTATCTTAAAAATATTCGCGGTGGCACAGATTCCTCCCCTGAAGTGATTCAGATAATACGAGATCGTTATGAAGCGATCGGCGGTAGTTCCCCATTACTTGAAATTACCAAGGGCCAAGCTGAAGAATTAGAGAAATTTCTCAATCAGCACGGAGGGAGCTTTAAGGTTTATATTGGTATGAGAAACTGGGCTCCATATATTCAAGATGTAGTTAAGCAAATGTTAGAAGACGGGGTAGAAAAAATTCTCGCCTTATGCCTCGCCCCTCAATACAGCACTTGGAGTACCAAGCTTTATTTCAATGCATTTAATAATGCTCTAGAAAAAAAATCAAAAGGAGACCTGCCTCCAGTTCAATTGATAGGGAGTTGGGCGAATCAGCCCTGTCTCATAGATGCATTTGTTGAAAAATACAATATAGCAATGGATAAAATACGCACACTTGGATACGAAAAAGTTCATACGGTTTTTACGGTTCATAGTATCCCAGCAGAATCGCTTGAACTAGGTGATTTTTATGATAAAGAATACGATAGTACGGTTAAGGCAATTGTAGAAAAAATTAAACCTTATCGTTGGTACCAAGCCTATCAAAGCCAGGGAATGATCCCGGTTCCTTGGCTTGGCCCTACCGTTGAAAGTGTTCTCGATCGTATTGCTAAAATTGGATCAAAACCAGTATTAATGGTTCCAGTTGGTTTTGTGTCGGATCACGTCGAAATTTTATATGATATTGATATCGAATTTTCCAAGTACGCTAAATCAAAAAACCTAACTCTATTTCGCACGGAATCGCTGAACCAATCGCCTCTTTTCACAGAGGCTCTCGCCTCAGTAGTTTGGGAGCACCTTGCCTAAAGTTATTTCTCTGACTTGTTAAAAAAATTCATCATATTCACATAGCCCTTAAATAAGTCCTATGCCCATAAGATTTTATTAGCGCTATCCTTAAAATAAAAATTGCTTAATCAAAAAACATTAATCTAATTTTAATTTACCATTAACGTAGAAATTGGATCAAGGTGTTATTATTTTTCTATACCAAAAATATTTCTGCATAATTTTGATAAGGGAAAATCTATGAACACTTCAAGTAACTGGGTTAAGAAGGGTGTGTTGCTGGCAACTACTATCACACTAGTTTTTTTTATGTCAGGTTCTGGTGTGGCCGGTGTTGAAAAACTTTGGACTGAAAAGAAAAAAATAGCCAAACCAGATGTTTCTCCTGTTGGCGGAACACTTTTTCGTGTTTTAGCGGAAAAACTAAGCCCAGCAGTAGTTAATGTGAGGCCAATGAAAAAAGTTACAAAGGCATATGGTAATTTCCCATATGGAAACTCTCCATACGGCATGCCTCGCATGACTCCTCCTCAAATAAAACCACACGGACCCAAAAAATTTAGACAAAGAGGTGAGGGTTCTGGTTTTATAATCCATGAGAACGGTTACATCCTGACCAATGCTCATGTGATAGAAAATTCAGATTCAGTACAGATTGCACTGTCCACTGGTGGACTATTCAAGGGAAAACTAATTGGGGTGGATAGAGTGGCAGACTTGGCTCTTATAAAAATAGACTCCCCCGATCCTCTTCCGGTAATTCCTCTCGGAAATTCGAACGAATTAAAACCGGGAGATTGGGTAATGGCTATTGGAAGTCCATTTGGACTCGACCTTACGGTAACGGTAGGAATAATTAGTGCTAAAGGTCGCTCACTAGGTGCTACACCATATGATGATTTTATTCAGACTGACACACCGATTAATCCTGGTAATAGCGGTGGTCCTCTTATAAATACTCAGGGTGAAGTGGTTGGTATCAACACTGCTGTTATGCCGATGGGTCAGGGGCTTGGTTTTTCGCTTCCAGTGGATTTGGCGAAAAAACTGATACCAGAGCTTAAGGAAAATGGAAAGGTGACACGCAGTTGGCTTGGTGTGTCTGTGCAGGATATTACCCTCATAGATAAAGAATTACTTCAGCTAGCAGTTGATCAAGGTTCTCTTGTCAGAGAAGTGGTTGTTGACAGTCCTGCCTATAAAGCGGGTTTGAAAATGAATGATGTGATTGTCGAATTTGACGGTCACGCAATAAATAATTCAAGAAAGCTTCCAAAGGAGGTGGTTTATACGCCATCTGGGGAAGAAGTCTCTATTAAATTAGTTCGTGGAGGAGAAACTATGACGATAGAAGTAATTCTGCAACCATTCCCAGAGCGTATAATTAGTTAAGTATCAAAAAAGATGAGAAAATTTTAAGCTTTTCCTGATCTAAAAAACAATGTAAGTTGGAGCAGTTCCTGAATGGCGTTTTTTCGGCGTATTCGAAAGAGCGCCGTTCTTTTTTGTAAAAAGGCTTCTAAGGGTAGATCCATCACATGAACCTTGAATCGCTTAATTCGCAACAATTAGAAGCGGTCCGACATCCTAAAGGGCCATTATTAGTGGTGGCTGGAGCGGGTTCGGGTAAGACGCGAGTGATTACATCTCGGATTGCGAACCTCATCCAGCAGGGAATGAATCCGGAAAGTATTCTTGCTATTACTTTTACCAATAAGGCTGCTGGTGAAATGAAGCAGCGTGTTTTTAACATGCTTTCCAGTGATGGATTATCTTCACCCTGGATTAGTACGTTCCACTCCTTTTGCCTTCGACTTCTTAGAAAACATATAAATGAATTAGATTATTCCAGGGAATTTATTATTTATGATGCGAGTGACCAGTTATCTCTTCTTAAACAATGTATGAAGTCAATTAATATCGAAGCGGAAGCATTTCCTCCAAAGACACTATTAAGTCATATTAGCGGTTTTAAAAATGATTTTATTTTTCCAGCAGATATTGACTCAGATACTCTTCCTTTTGGGGCCAAAATGAAAGCGGCCGAAGTCTATCCTTTATACCAACATAGCTTGAAAACAAACAATGCTTTAGACTTTGACGACCTTCTGATAATGACAGTTCGCCTGCTTAAAGAATCAAAATCTATTTTAGAGCGGTATAGCAATCAGTTTCAGCAAATTCTGGTTGATGAATTTCAAGATACAAATGCGACACAATACGAATTGGTTTGTCTACTTGCTTCAAAACATAACAACGTTTGTGCAGTGGGAGATGATGATCAGAGTATTTACAGGTGGCGAGGGGCTAATATAGAGAATATTTTAAACTTTGAAAAGGATTTTCCAAATGCTTGTGTAATTAAGCTCGAAGAGAATTATCGCTCAACGCAATTTATTCTTAAGGCCGCAGCTGGAGTGGTATCGGAAAATAGAAACCGAAAGGAAAAAACCATTTGGACCCAGAATGAACAGGGCACTCCAATTGTTTACTATCGGGCTGAAGATGAAAATGATGAAGCGCGTTCTGTATGCGAATTTATTGTACGGCATAATCAGGAAGAAGGGGTTTTGTTTAACGACATGGCGGTGCTCTATCGTACCAACGCACAGTCCCGCGCAATGGAAGAAGCTTTAAGGGGATCTGATATTCCTTATCGTCTGATTGGAGGATTTCGGTTTTATGAACGTAAAGAAATCAAGGATATTCTCGCATTTGTTCGGGTGATTATTAATCCGGCAGACTCTGTTTCGCTTCGCCGAATCATCAATGTTCCTACTCGTGGGATTGGTAAGACTTCACTAACCAAGGTAGAAAAATTTAGTGAGGAGAAAAATATTATTTTAATGGAGGGTTTGCGTCAGGTTAGCCATTCTCGAGTTGTTGCTTCAGGAGCGAAGAACAAGATTATAAGTTTTCTTGAGATCATGGATGGTTTACGTTCACTTTATGAGCATGCTGCATTAGTTGATTTTTTCCAAGAGGTTGTTGGGCGTACGGGTTATGGATCCATGTTGAAAAATGAAGATACCCGTGAAAGTAGAGACCGGATGGATACATTAAACGAGCTCTATACTGCTATTCAACAATCAGAAGAGAAGGGAGAGACCTTACAACAATTTTTAGATACTACAGCGTTGGTTTCCGATGCGGATTCGATAGATGATTCCCGCGGTGTTTTGCAAATGATGACTCTTCATACATG
>Ga0208639_1001832_pt1 | contig 13234 bp, 12 predicted proteins | sample ETNtaG_33_FD_185772 | JGI IMG/M metagenome (GOLD analysis project Ga0208639, IMG submission 185772) | Marine microbial and viral communities from oxygen minimum zone, Eastern Pacific Ocean - ETNP201310SV76 (SPAdes) (version 2) | ecosystem: Environmental > Aquatic > Marine > Oceanic ...
TGAAAAGAAAACCAAGAATGAAAGCGAGTATAACTCCAAATTGCAAACCTTTAGGGTCGGCTCTAAATTCAGCCCAACAACCATTCTTTTTTGCTACTATTTTATGGCCTATCTCATGTAATAGAAATGCAGGCCCAACGGCCAACAACATCACCGGCATAGAAAGTAATAATGTTAGAATCCAAGTATTAAGTCCTAAATCGGAAATTCCACTAAAGCCCCTAACAACCATAAAGCCGAGTGCAAGTGTAAATGCTGATGTAGCAAGTATTAAATTGGATTTTTCTATGTCACTAAAATGCCAAATACTTGTATCGTTTTTCACTTTAGGTTTGTTTGAAAAAGACCTTTTTGATTTACCAAAGTTGATGTGTATAGTGCCATCATCTGAAGTGGATGAATGGATTCTGTGAATTTTGGGTTTGACGTTTGAAAATGGGTTATCATCTAAAATATCGGCTCGTGGGTCTCGGCCGGCCATGGTAAAGTGTTTGACTCGACTTTATTGAATCCTCTTATACAAGGATTGGTTTTGTCGTTTCATTGGGGTGTTTGTTTTATGTCTATGCCGAGGAAAGCAATGAAGTCTCTAGGGTTTCAGGGCTGCTGTCTAAGGTGTGATGCTGGAGATGTTGGGGGTTTGAGTCGTTGTGAGATTTGTATCTCGAATCATACAAATGTACGAAATAAAATGGTTAATGCTTCACCTGATGACAAGTTATTCCAACATGTAAAAGAATTATATTCAATGATTAGTGAACCTCAAAAGCACGACCATGACCCAATTCATAGAAATGAATTAATCATACAACAAGAATTAGCAGGAATGTTAAGTGATGATTTTAAAGGTGAGGGGGTTGAAGATATTGAAGAATTATTCGCCCGTCAAAAACAACAAAAAAAGAAAAGATTGTTAGAGGATTTGGGTGAAAAAAATCCATGGAAGGATAATGCCCCAAGTGCAGAGGTTGCTAAGGTTATTGGGGAAGAGACTTGGTTAAATGATGAAGAAATAAATGTTTCAAATTATGGTGCCAGGACCATACCAAATAAAGAAATTAAAAGAGTCGATAGAAGTGATAGGGTTGGAGAAGATATTGAATTGGGTGATATTGTTCAAGCTAAAGTTGAGGATGAGAAAAATATTGATCGGATTTTAGAAAGGAAAAAGGGTGAAAGGAAAAAATGGAGTGATGTTATCACTGATATTGATGACATCTTAGATGATGTTTGATTTTTTCTGTCTTAATAAATCGCTATTAGATAATTCATAAGTTATTCTTTGGGTGCCTTTACCTTTTGATTTTTTACCAATTATAGATATCTCTCCGATCTCGGAAATATTTGAAATGTGAGTTCCTGCACAAGGACATAAATCCAAACCATCTCCGATTTTTACAACTCTTAATTCATTGATAAAAGAAGGAATTAAGTCCATATTTGTTCTCTCTGGTGGCATTATTGAGTTTATTTCATCGCGCATCATAGTTAAATCTCTAACTTCATATTGTAAAGAAATTACTTCATTTGTTTTTTCTGTTAATTCAATAAGCATATTTTCATCAAATGAAATTGGATTAAAATCAATTCTTGAATGTGTTAAATTTATTTGATTGCCAACAGTTCTAACACCATTAAATAATTCATATGCAATACCTGATACAAGGTGTTGGGCTGTGTGCATCCTCATATGAGCATACCTTCTTTCCCAATCTATTTCACCAATTATTTCATCACCGACTTCGAGTTGGTGATTTTCACCTAAAGTATGGATAATATCTTCCCTACCCCTTACTTCAACAACGTTAATTTCACCATTGGGGCCACTAAAAGTTCCTTCGTCCCAATTTTGACCACCACCAAGTGGGTAAAATAAGGTTCTATCAAGTACTACACTATCTGGGTTTGATTGAGTTACCGTTGCAGAAAATTTTGTTTCATAGGCTGCTTCAATATTTTCTAAGTATAGTTTTCTAGTTGCCATTATTCTTTTCCAAATATCTTTTATTGAAAAAATTATGTTAATAAATTATTAGATTGTGTGATGATTTTACTTGAACGAAGAAAGTAATCATCTATTATCATAAGGGTTGATGTTGTTGGTGAATTACAGAATTTGATCTCAATCCAGTTGATTTCTACTTCTGGTTTAGTATTAAACCAAACTTCAGTTAATCCATCATTTCTATTAATTTGAAAAATATTATTTGGGATGGTTTGTGTTTTATTTGTAGGTATTATTCCTGAAAAATATTGATTGGTGTTGGTTTCGATGTTTATTATATTATTATTTTCAAGTATTATTTTGTGGTTTTTATCACCAGGGCCAGAGTGAATTTGATTTGTTTCATCAATAATTATTTTTGAAGTTATAATTTTGTTTTTTGGTCCACCACCTATTATTTCGATATTAAAACAATCCTCGAAAAAGATATTTGAAACTCTAGTTCGGTTTAGAATGTCAACTCCTTTTTTGGCTGATAAATGAGTTAGATATTTGATTAGCCATTCACTCCTCATTCCCCAACCAATATCATTTTCTTGTAAATATAAGTTTGATTGATCTTCATTTGAAAGAAGATTTTTAATTAAATTAATATTTTTAGAAAGGCCTGGGAAGTTGGTTGGAAATCCAATTTCTTGATTAATATCTATAATACATACATTATACTTATTAGATAATTCTATGGCAGAAATAAGGCCTGATAAACTGCCGCCTATGATTGCTATATCATACATCTAATCATTCCTAAATTTCGGGTTTAATATCCAATGCAAAAACTGGGCAAGAAGGTATACAAAGTCTGCAGTGCGTACAGTTTTTTTCATCAACAACTGCTAGTTTCATATTCAATGTTAGAACGTTTACAGGACAAAGTGCGATACAAGCTCCACACCCATAGCATCTATCATCATCGACAATGAAAGTATAACCATCCTTTCTCGCCATTGAACATAGGTTTAGGTTCGAGTTGATGTTATCTTCTATCATTTCAAAGGAAATCCTTTCTTTTGGAAATAATTTATTTCTCTCCGAAACCTAAAAAATATTTTTAGAAAATGTAATTATCAGATTGAATTTGAAAAATATGAGTGATTTTTAATTCTAAAGGAAATATAATTATTGAATTTTTTAATAAGAAATAGGTATGTGGCTATACCCCCTTATTTCCGATGGAAGAAAAATGTATGATTAAGTGGAAATATGGAAATTGAATTTTATTAGAAAGTGAAAACATGCCATTGAAAATATGATAGAAATTGGTTATTGAACTTATCTAAAAAAAACATTGTAAAATTAACATGATCCTGAACAAAATTAACTCCAAAGGAAACCAAGGGGTGTTGACCCATTTCTCCAATAGTTTCTTTTCTATCATTGATTTGGTTGAGTTGATTAGGATGGTACTATACAATCCAGGAAGAACATCTAATTATCCCAGTGAACCACCAGAAAAAGGATTTAGGTTTCATTATCTTGGTGGTGGAGATGAAGTTGGAAACGTTGGTATAATGCTAGAAAATCAAAACCAAAACAAATTAATTTTAGATTATGGTTTAGCACCAACACATCCACCAAAATATCCTTCAGAAGCTCCAAAAGTCAAAAATGCAATAATCACTCATTCCCATGTTGACCATTTAGGTATGGCACCATGGCTATCAGCAAATTATAACACCACATTACATGGAACTGAATTAACTTCACAGATCTCAAGATTAATGTGGAATGATTGTTATAAAATTAGTTCAATAGAAAAATATCCATTACCTTGGGATAAAAGAGATATTGATATTGCTATGGAATCATGGAAAACCCATAATTTCGAAAAACCATGGGAACAAGATGATTGGAAATTATCATTACATAAAGCAGGGCATATACCAGGCGCAGCAATGCTAAAAGTCGATACTCCCACCAAAAAAATACTATTCACTGGTGATTTTGATACCAGAGATTCACCACTTACGTCAGGAGCCAAACCACAACAAGTCGATACTTTATTTGTCGAAGGAACATATGGTGGAAGAAACCACCCAGATTCAAAAGAAGAAACCGATAGATTCCTTGAACACATCGAGAAAGTTGTCGATAGAGGAGGAACAGCTCTAATTCCAGCTTTTGCAAATGGTAGAACCCAAGACATTGTTATGAAATTACATAAATTTGCACCTCACCTTGATGTGCACGTTGATGGAATGGGTAAAAGAATAGCTAAAATGCAATTAGAACACCCAGAAACCCTTAGAGATCATAATGCTTTACAAAAAGCCTGGTCATGGTGTAGAAAGGTTTCAAGCAAATCAGATAAGAAAAAAGCACTTAATTCAGACGTTATTGTTTCAACTTCAGGAATGCTTCAAGGCGGACCATCAATTTGGTACCTAAATAGACTTAGACATGATTTAAGAAATGAAATTTTGTTTACCGGCTATCAAGCAAAGGATACAGGTGGAAGAAAATTACAAAACGAAAACAAAGTCAATATCTTTGGTAAGGAAACAGACATCGAACTAAATTGGGAAAAATTCAGTTTTTCAACTCACGCAGGACATAATGAAATAATTAACTTCGTTAAAGAATGTAAAGCAAAAGAAGTGGTAGTTTACCACACTGACCCAAATGAAGCAAGACCCCATCTCGAGAAGGAATTAACATCATTAGGAATAAAAGTATACTCTCCTGAAAACGGGACATCATATATTCTAAACGATTAATATCTATTTCATAACACATAATTTTAGTGTTTAAACATAAAAATTAATAAATTTCTCAAAATTAAACCGCCGAAGTGATTGAATATGACTACCTTCACCCTGTGTTGATTGACATGGCTGCTAGAAGACCTCAAAAAGATTCGAGACAACCAAAACCAAAGAAAAAGAAGAGAAGAAAAATGAGACTCTCTCTTCGACAGAGTAAAATTAAGAAATCAGACTCATATACAGATTCTGTAGGTTGGTCTCAAACAGGTAGAGTTCTTGAAGAGGCTCCAAAACCAAAGGAGCCAGAGACATTAACAATTCAATGTGAACAATGCGGCAGCAGACTCAAAATACCCAAACCAAAAAAACACCGCTATACAGTTATGTGCTCTTATTCAGAATGCGGCCATACAATGAAATTTAACTGAGGATTTGATATGCTCAAAGCCTTTTATTGGCGACTCAACCTTGGTTTTAAAAAAATAAAATCAAAAAGATTGAGAAAAAAACTTGGAAATAACATCAAAGCAATAATCACAAATAGTGAAAATGGAATATTTGCTGTAGACCCTGAAGACCTTGAAGTAGGTCAGAAATTACGTTCTGGTGGCTTTGGTATTGAAGAGTTAGAACGACTAAAGAAATATATTAACAAAGAATCCAAAGTATTGATTGTTGGAACACACATCGGCTCATTAGCAATACCCCTTTCAAAACACTGCAAGGAAATAACAGCAATTGAAGCAAACCCCAAAACATTCGAATTATTAGAAATAAATTTACAACTAAATAAAACCAAAAACATAACACCACACAATATTTTCGCCAATGATTCCCAAGAAAAAGTTGAATTTTTACTCAACACAGTAAATTCTGGCGGAAGTAAAAGAAAACCAAAGAAGAGTAATTTCCTATATGAATATGATAATCCAGAAGTAATTGAATTAGAATCTCACAGACTTGATGATTATTTATCCGAACATGATTATGATCTAATTCTACTAGACATAGAGGGGTCTGAGTATTTTGCAATGAAAGGCATGAAAGATATTTTATCGAATTGCAAAACATTAGTTGTTGAATTTCTCCCCCATCACTTGAAGAATGTTGCAGATATTGATGTTGAAACATTCATTTCAGTTTTACCAGGACATTTCAATAAATTCCAATTACCAGATAATAAACAAGAACATAATATTTCAGAAATCAAACCAGTATTACAGAAAATGTATGACTCAAACATTGGTGAGGATGGAATTATATTCACTTCTAATTAGAATTAATTTCTACTATAACGGCTCAACATTATAGCAACCACCCCTCTCACATAACACATGGCTAACCCCCAAAGAAAGCGCCTTTTACTAGTGAAAGGTTCCTTTGAGCACTTTGGCGGGGGCGAGAGAGATTTAATCAATAATCTTGAAGCATGGTCAAAATATTTTGATTTAAGTGTTGCAACTTTACATCCAAATAAAGAACTTATAGAGAAACTAAACCAACTAAACATCCCCTTATTTTCACCGATAAAAAATTGGTCTTACTCCCAAGGAATTATTTCAGAAATATTCGCCAAATCAACTAAAAAAGCCTCCAAAAAGTGGTACTCAATGCTTTCATTAACCAAGCAAGGGCCCGGTTTAAACACATTATTTTCCAACATCGATGCAATCAATATTACCACAGGAATGGCATCTCTCGAGATTCTCCCCTTCATCCCAAACCACATCCCGATTCACACTTATATGCATGAACCAAATAGAGGATTGCATAGTAATGATTTACATTTCGACGTTGATGGGAAACCAAAACAAAATCTCAAATTAACAAACTTATTTTTGTCAAAACAAAGAAGAATTGATGAGAAATTAGTAACACTTGCATCAAAAAGAGGCGAGATTAGTGGCAATTCAAAAAACACATGTGATAGGATAAAACAAGTTCATGATATTGATGCTAATTTTCTTTACCCTGGCATAAACACAAAATTATGGCCACTCAAACCAACAAAAGACGAAGACTGGGAGTCAGTCAAAAAAGAATTTAATTTAATTTCAAATAAATATGTAATCACTATTGGACATGCAATTTATGCCAAAGGACTCTGGAAAACCATTGAGAAACTCAAAGATTCAAATTTAGAGATTGTCCAAATTGGCGGCGGAATAACTGAAAAACATAAGGAGCACGCCAGGAAAAATAATGTTGAATTAAAACCCCTGCCAAGAGTATCACAAGCAACAATTAGAGCGTTGATGAGAAATGCAAAAGCGATGGTTAGCAATGCCATCAATGAACCATTTGGCCTAACGCCACCAGAATCATATTTTGTTGATTGCCCAGTAATAGTTTCTAATCAAGGAGGGTTTAGAGAAACAGTAGTTGATGGTAAAACAGGCCGTCTTTTGAATGAAGATGATGATTGGCTTTCAGCCATTGAAGAAGGCCACAAAAACCGCAAAGAATGGTCAAAAGCCGGCAGAGACCACATCAAGAAAATAGATCTAACGCCAGAAACCCAAGCTAAGAAAGTATTCGATATACTTTCACAGCATTTTGAAGAAGAATAATCACATTATAATTTGAATAATTCTTTTCAGTCCAGCAATAATTAATACGATAACAAGTAATTGTTTTATTGTTTTTTCATTAGCAATTTTCACACCATAAATAGAACCAACCAATCCACCAACCAAAACAACAGATACAAAGTATGTCAAAACACTCCAATCAATCAACAATTCCCCAGAAACATTCGCACCAATCAAACCCGAAAGAGAATTTACCCATATGAATAGAGCCGAAGTCGCCGCAGCAGTTTTTGGTGTAGCCCAACCCTTCAGTAATAATATAGGGGATAGAAAAATACCTCCACCAACTCCAATAATACCACTCAAAAAACCAATTCCCCCGCCCCAAGGAACCGCTTTTTTAAAAGTTAAATCATCGGTTTTCTGATTAATTTTATTTTTCGATAATAGTTTCCAAGACGCCCAAAACAAAACTAATGATAATAAAATATCATAATATAAATCATCAATTGAAATATATCCTCCAATAAATGCCATAGGAATACTTGCAACAATAAAAGGAATTGTTAATTTTAAATTATGAAAACCACTTCTTTGATAATAGAAAAAAGCAATACCTGCAACTACTAAATTCAACACCCATGAATGTTGCTTCAACCACAAACTTTCCATCAAACCATACGAAGTCATCGATAAGACGGCTAAATATCCTGATGCGCCCCCATGCCCAACACTAGAATATAGTGCAGCCACACAAAAAAGCCCGAATAATAAAATTGCGAACTCAAACTCCATAGCAACCGATAATATATCCCATAACATGAAAGTAAATCTTGTTTTAGGACTTTCATGGGCAGCGGGACTCCTTATTTCATCCCGCTTGACGAGGCGATAGAAATTTCTCTAAACAGAAGAGTGGCCATAGAAAGTGAAATAATTTCTATCACCGATGCACACCACAGAACACTATCTAAATCACTTTCAGCATTAACCGACGACCCACCCTTTGACAATTCTGCTATGGATGGATTTGCTGTGAAATATGAAGAATCAAAAAACCCACCAAATAATTTCACAATTTCCAAAACCATAGAGGCGGGAAATAAGTTTGACAACTCCATTGTAGAGGGCAAGGCCGCTAGAATCATGACAGGTGCGCCAATACCAAAAGGCGCAGATTCAATTATTCCAATTGAGTCTTGCGAAGTAGATGAAGAGAACGGAATAGTCACTTTAAATCAAGAATCCAAACCACATTTTATTCGTAAAAAAGGTGAAAATTTCACAAAAAACGAGACATTACTCGAGGTTGGAACATATCTAACACCTGAAAAAATATCACTTTGTGCCGCCATGGGGCACGACAAAATCAGCGCATTCAAACCCCTTAAGGTAGCAATAATTTCAACCGGGGATGAATTGAGATTACCAGGGGAATCATTAGAAAAAGGCGAAATCTATGAATCCAATACTTTTGGTCTTTCAGGCCTTGTTTCATGGCTTGGACATGAGCCAGTAAGGTTTGCTTCAGTAGTTGATAACTTGGATAAATTAAGAGAATCATTAGATTTGGCAGCAAAAACTTGTGACGTAATAATCACCTCAGGAGGCGTTTCAATGGGTGAGAGAGATTTTGTGAGGAAAATAATGGAAGATGAAGGCGAAATCGACTTTTGGAGAATTAAAGTTCGCCCCGGGTCGCCACCATTATTTGGAGCATGGAAAGAAACTCCTATTTTTGGACTTCCTGGAAATCCAGTTAGCAGCCACGTAGTTTTCAGAATTTTATGCGGACCATGGTTTAGAGCACAAACCCATTCTTTACAACCACAGGAATCCAAAATTAAAGTAAAATTAGATCAAGACATCAAAACCGTACCGGGATTTATCACTCTTAGAAGAATACATTTCTATGAAGATGGTGAAGAAATACTCGCTACTACAAAACACCATCAAGGCTCAGGAAATATAGCCAGTATTGCGCTTGGTGAAGCACTAACACTACTTGGCCCAAATGATAAAGGCAACAAGGGAGACTATTGCAACGCGTTAATATTATGAGGAGATATTATGAAAATTCCAATAAATTCCGAACAAACTCTTATTGATGCTTTGGTTGATTCATTCCCCAATTCTAGTAAAAATAAATTAAGAAAAATGCTTACAGAAGGCCGTATTTCAGTAAATGGTGAAATAGAACACAAAGCAAAAAGAGATGTTAAACAATCAGATAATGTTGAAATTTTAGACAAGACGACCAGCAGGGAGTTAACCCCACCACCAATTCAAAAACCAAAGAATTTGAACATCATTTTTGAAGATGAAGACATCTTACTTGTCGAAAAACCAGCAGGCCTACTCTCAATTGCCACAAATAAGATGGAGCCAGATACATTACATTCTAGGTGTGTAGATTATGTCAAATCAAAAGATTTGGCAAATTGGTGTTTTATTGTTCACAGACTCGACCGAGAAACCTCGGGCATAATGTTACTTGCCTTTTCAAAATCAAGCAAAGAATATCTTCAGGAACAATTTGCTGAAAGAAGCGTCTATAGGACTTATCACGCACTTGTTGAGGGGCATTTACCAAGTGAGCGAGGCACTGAGATTGAATGGCTGCTAGAGGATAAAAACCTCAGGGTCAAAAAAGTAAATCCAAAAACCAAATCGGCAAAAGAAGCGATAACACATTGGGAGGTAACAAAAACAAACCAAGAAACCTCACTTGTTAGAATTATGATTGATACTGGTCGCAGACACCAAATTAGAATGGCCATGAAATCTCTTGGCACGCCAGTTGTAGGTGATTCATTACATGGTGCAGAAACAGACCCATTAGGCAGAATTTGCTTACACGCATCCTCATTAGAATTCCTTCACCCAAGAACTGACGACCCTGTAAGATTTGAAACAAGAGTCCCCTTCAACCCAAAATCTCAAAATTAGGTTTCAAGCATTAATTCAAATAGAGGACTTCTTGAACCCTTGACATCCAATAGGTGTTGTTATGAGCAATCAGGAAGACCATGGTTGGATTTCAGTTCGAGGTGCCCGGACACACAATCTGAAGAATATAGACGTCAAACTCCCGCGCGGGAAGTTCGTAGTTGTATCAGGTGTTTCAGGTTCTGGAAAATCATCATTAGCATTTGACACTCTTTACGCAGAAGGACAAAGACGGTATGTTGAGAGCCTATCCTCTTATGCTCGTCAGTTCATTGGACAAATGAAAAAAGCAGATTGCGATGGAATAGAGGGACTTTCACCAGCGATATCTATTGACCAAAAACAAGGAAGCCATAACCCAAGATCAACAGTTGCAACCGTGACAGAAATACAAGATTATCTTCGTTTATTATGGGCTAGAATAGGCAAACCACATTGTCCTACATGTGGGAGAGAAGTAGCAAGGCGTTCAGTACAAGAGATAGTCGATGACATATTATGGAACCTTGAAGGGCATGTAGTTTCAGTTTGGGCGCCGATTATTCGAGCCAGAAAAGGAACCCACCTTGATTTATTCAAACAATTAGTTGAACAAGGCTATCTTGGTGGTAAAGTAAATGGGCATGAAGCAGATTTTGAAAACCCCCCTACTTTGGACAAGAATTTTAGACACGATATCGATGTTAGAATAGACCGATTCAAGTCTACTAGAAAAAACCGTCAAAGGCTTACAGAAGGCACACAAGCAGCTCTAAAACTTGGCGGAGGAACAATTGCCATTGAAAGCCTAAAGTTGCCCGAAAAGGGAATTAAATTAGTCAAAGGGAACAAATCAGGAGACACAGAAAAAGGAGAAATACTCACCTGGTCTGAAGATTTTGCATGTCCAGACCACGGAGCATTCATGCCAGAATTATCCCCAAGAGTATTTTCATTCAATTCTCCACTCGGCGCCTGTAATTCATGCCAAGGACTTGGTGTTCAACGCCAATTCAACATCGAATTAATCATCGACCACAACCTGGGAATTTCCCAAAATTGCGTAAATCCTTGGCGTCGCTCCATGTCTCCTTCTTGGTATCGTAAATTAATGGAAGCAACTTGCCATCATTATGGAATTTCTACTACTCTTCCCTTTGAATTACTTGAAGATGATGAAAAAGACATCTTACTTTATGGTTCAGGCTCAACGATAATCCACTATGAATTTACTTCAGAAAGTGGCTCGCAGTACAAGTATAGCAAACCCTGGGAGGGAATAGTTCCTCGATTAGAAAAAACATATGTTGAAACAACATCAAACCGAACCAGAAATAGGCTGATAAATTGTATGACAGATCTACCTTGCAATGATTGTAATGGTGAGAAATTAAACCCAGCCGCAAGATTTGTCACTGTTGGTGGAATTAGATTGCCCGAGGTTTCATCATGCTCAATTTACGAATCATTGGATTTGGTAAGGGCTTGGAGGCCAGATGCCGAAATAGGGCCTCCAGAAGAATACGCAGACCAATTAGAAATTTTAGACGACAAGAGTTTATTTATCGGCAATGAAATTTTGAAGGAAATTGAAAGCAGATTAGATTTCCTAAACAGCGTTGGATTAGATTACTTAACACTAGACCGTAAAGCAAACACACTATCTGGTGGAGAGAGCCAAAGGATACGTCTTGCAACTCAAATTGGTAGCCGGTTAACAGGGGTAATGTATGTTTTAGATGAACCATCAATTGGACTTCACCAAAAGGATAATTCTAGACTTTTAAAGACTCTAAGGGAACTTAGTGATTTAGGAAATACTCTAATTGTTGTTGAACATGATGAAGATACAATTAGACAGGCAGACTGGCTTTGTGATTTAGGTCCCGGAGCAGGCCTTGAAGGCGGCACTGTAGTTGCAAACGGCCCGCCAGAAGAAGTAATGAGCACGCCCGATTCAGTTACAGGAGCATATCTTAGCGGGAAGAGAAAAATCCCAGTTCCAGAAAAAAGAAAGAAACCAAGCAAGAATAAAATCAAAATCAAAGGAGCATCACACAATAATCTTCAATCAGTCAACGTTGACATTCCGCTTGGTTGTATGACGGCAGTCAGCGGAGTGTCAGGTTCAGGAAAGTCATCCCTTATTTCTGGAATTTTGGCACCTGTTTTACAAAGAACATTACACAAAGCAGACACTACACCAGGTAAACACACCTCAATAAACGGTCTTGAAGAAATAGATAAATCGATTATAATCGACCAGTCACCCATTGGTAGAACCCCTCGGTCAAATCCAGCAACTTATACCAAAGTTTTCGACGAGATCCGTAAATTATTTTCACAAACCACCCTATCGAAAGAAAGAGGATATACTCCCGGGCATTTTAGTTTCAACGTCAAGGGTGGGCGATGTGAAGCGTGCAAGGGAGCAGGATCAATAAAACTGGAAATGAATTTCTTACCAGATGTTTGGATTACTTGTGATATTTGTGATGGTAAAAGATACACAAGAGAATGCTTAGAAGTAACATGGAAAGGTAAGAATATACACGATATTTTAGAAATGCCAATTGGACAAGCGGCAAAATTCTTCGAGAACCACAGAAAAATCCACCGAATTTTAGACACACTGCGAGCAGTTGGGCTTTCTTATGTCAGACTTGGCCAACCCGCAACAACACTTTCTGGTGGCGAGGCCCAGAGAGTAAAATTAGCCAGCGAACTTAGAAGGCCACCAACTAAGCACACAGTATACATCTTAGATGAGCCAACAACCGGGTTAGCATTATCAGATGTTCAAATGTTAATCGATGTATTATTGGAACTTAGAACCAAAGGGCACACAGTCATTGTTATTGAACACCATCTGGACGTCATCAAGTGTTGCGACTGGGTTATTGATTTGGGGCCGGAAGGTGGAGATAGAGGCGGGTCATTAGTTGCAAAAGGCACACCAGAAGACATAGCGGCCAATAAAAATAGTTTTACAGGACAATATTTAGCCGAATTACTTTGACATTTCTTCCGTATTGTTCAAAGAGCGTATTCACCGCCACAGTATCATA
>Ga0208639_1001833_pt1 | contig 13221 bp, 10 predicted proteins | sample ETNtaG_33_FD_185772 | JGI IMG/M metagenome (GOLD analysis project Ga0208639, IMG submission 185772) | Marine microbial and viral communities from oxygen minimum zone, Eastern Pacific Ocean - ETNP201310SV76 (SPAdes) (version 2) | ecosystem: Environmental > Aquatic > Marine > Oceanic ...
TAAGGTTATTAAAACAACTCCGAGAAAATGGGATTAGTTCCGAATTGTATCCTACATCTGTAAAAATGAAAAAACAGATGAATTATGCAGATAAGAAAGGAGTGGAATTTGTAGTGATGATTGGGGAAGATGAAATGAATTCTGAAAAAATTACAGTAAAAGACATGAAACTAGGTAATCAGGAACAGATCTCAATTTCAGAATTTATCACAAAATTACAGTAATGTCAAAAATGTATAAAATAGGAGAGAAGCTACTTACTTTATCAGATATTTCTAAAATATTATCAGAAGGAATTAAGATTGAACTTTCTTCAAAATCTGAGAAAAAGGTAAAAGAGTGCAGAAAGTATTTGGATGAAAAGATTAAGAATTCTGAGGATCCTATTTATGGTGTTAATACCGGATTTGGATCGTTATGTAATCATAAGATTTTTGATGAAGATTTGGAACAACTACAAAGAAATCTAGTTGTTTCTCATGCTTGCGGAACAGGAGATGAAGTTCCTCAGGATATTGTAAAAATCATGTTACTTCTAAAAATTCAATCGCTTTCATATGGTCATTCTGCTGTGCAGTTACAAACTATAAATCGGCTGATTGATATGTTTAATAATAATATTTTGCCAGTTATATTTCAGTTGGGGTCTTTGGGAGCATCAGGTGATTTAGCACCACTTGCACATATGTCATTAGTATTAGTTGGTTTAGGAGAAGCTTATATTCCAAATAAGGATGGTGATTTTGTAAAAAAAGATACTTCTGAAGTAATGAAATTAATGAATTGGAATCCTATTGATTTAAAATCGAAAGAAGGACTTGCTCTTTTAAATGGGACACAGTTTATGGGGGCTTATGGAGTTTGGAGTTTATTAAAATCACAAAAACTTTCTTATCTATCAGATTTAATAGGAACTATTTCCTTAGAATCTTTTGATGGCAGAAAGGAATGTTTTGATGAGTTAATTCATTTAGTTCGTCCACATAAAGGTCAGTTATTAACTGCAGAAAATATTAGAGAGTTATTAGAAGGGTCTGAAATTCAGAAACAGGAGAAAGAACATGTTCAGGATCCGTATTCTTTTAGATGTATGCCGCAAGTTCATGGAGCTACTAAAGATGTAATTACACATGTAAAATCAATTTTTACTACTGAAATAAATTCAGTTACTGATAATCCAACTTTTTTCCCAAAAGAAGATAAAGTTATTTCAGGAGGAAACTTTCATGGACAACCCCTCGCTATGAGTATGGATTATTTAGCTCTTTCTGTTTCAGAATTAGGGAGTATTTCTGAAAGAAGAATATATCAACTTATTTCAGGTCAAAGAGGACTTCCTGAATTTTTAGTTGCTGAACCAGGTTTAAATTCCGGAATGATGATATCTCAGTATACCGCAGCAAGTATTGTTAGTCAAAACAAACAACTTTGTACTCCGGCTTCATCTGATTCCATAGTATCATCAAATGGGCAAGAAGATCATGTAAGCATGGGAGCTAATGCTGCTACAAAACTTTATAAAGTAGTAGAAAATGTGGAAAGAATTTTAGCAATTGAATTAATGAATGCGGTTCAGGCAATTGCATTTAGAAAACAAAGATCATCTGATTTTATTGAAAATTTTATAGATAGTTATCGATCAGAAGTAGATTTTTTGAATAAAGACAGATTACTTTATATAGATATAACTAAATCAATAGATTTTATTTCTTTATTAGAAATTGATGATAATTTATTGTAGTTCAATAATCTGCCTATCATCATATTTAGATATTGATTGATTGTCTAAATATTGATTTGCTTCATTTTCTGTGTTAAATGGGCCAATATAAGTTTGGAAAATTTCTTCTTCAGAATTTGATACCGCAGCTAATAGAAAGACACCGCAGTTATATCCCATTTCAGTTAATTTATTAACTTCATTGTCTGCAACTTCTTTCTTTCCTTCATCAAAAGTACTTAATACAATAATGAAGTTTTTCCCATCAAATTCAGATTTTTCATAAATAACTGTTTTCTTTTTTTTCTCTTTTTCTATATCCTCTTCCTCAGCCTCTCCAAATAAGGATACATACATATCATTAAAATCTTCTTTAATGCTATCTATTGTAGGTTCCATTTCAAAATCATTATCATAGAAGTAATATCCAAAGCCACCTGAAAAAGCAAAAAGTATTAGAAAGAATATTATTTTCCAAGCAGAACCTTTCTTCTTAGAGGAATCAGTATCTGGTTTTTGTTCACTTACTAAGTCTTCTTCAAATACTGGAGAGACAGGTTTTTTTTGCTGTATTCTTTCTTCTTGTTTTACTTCTTTTTTTTGTTGAATGGATGATAATCTTTCTTGTAAGATTCTCAGCTTTTCTTCATTAGTTTTATCGCTCATTGTTTCTTTAAATTAGAGTTGCTAATATAATTATTTATTTAATGTGTTTTCAATACAACTATCAAAAAGTTGCAAAAGAGATATTCCAGCCTCTTTTGCTTGTTTTGGTATAATACTTTCTTCTGTTATACCAGGAATTGTATTAATTTCAATTATATATGGAATATCATTCATTATTATGAAATCAATTCTGCAAATACCTCTCAAGTTCATCTGTTTATAGATTTGCACGCTTATTTGTTGAACTTCTTTCGTATGCTTTTCATTTATTCTAGCAGGAGTTATTTCTTCAGATAAACCTTCATATTTTGCTTTGTAATCAAAAAAATCATTTTGGCTAATAATTTCCGTTATTGGAAGAGCTTTTACTATTCCTTGATCAGTAATTACTCCACAACTTAGTTCTACTCCATCAATGAATTGTTCTATCAAAACTATATCATCATGAATTAACGCATTGTTTATTGCATTCTCAATCTCATATTCATAATTTACTTTTGAGACTCCAAAACTACTACCTCCCTGATTTGGTTTAATAAAACAAGGAAGTCCTAATATTTTTATTATTTCTTCTGTATTTATCTCCTCACCTTTTTTGTGATTCAAGGATTTCGCACAATTAAACCCAAGTTCTGATAGTGTTTTATTACATTCAATTTTATTAAATGTTAAAGCAGAAACTTTAGAGTTGCAACTGCTATAAGTGATTTCTAAATCATCAAAATAAGTCTGAATTTCTCCATTTTCTGCAGGTGGACCATGTAAGGCCATAAATACATAGTCAAAATATTTTCTCTTAGAATTTACTTCAAACGAAAAGTCTTTTTTATTTATGTTATGATGAAAACCATTTATTATTGCAGTCCATTTTCCATTTTTTATATGCACAATTGTTCCTGCATATTTTTCTAAATTTAAGTTTTTTAAAACAACATTTGCACTTTGTATTGAGATTTCATATTCTGCAGAATCCCCTCCGGTAATTATTGCTATTTCTTTCATCTGAAATTTGTTAGCACAAATCTATAAATAATTAACCTATTTTACATCTGATATTTTCTATATTTGTATTTCTTTTAAACACACAATGAACGAAACAAAACAATGTAATAATGGGCATTTTTATAGAGAAGATTTAGAAAAATGCCCTCTTTGCTCAGATAAAGACTTACAAAATACAGAGCTAGATAATAGTTCTGAAAAAGTTTCATTGCAAGAAAAACGGAATATAACGGATAAAATTAAATTAGTTTTAGGTAAATTAAAAAGTTGGTTAAAAAGAAACCCCAGATTAATTTTATTGATTCTTAGTTTTTTATTTTCCCTTGCTGCAATATTGGAACACCTTTTCTTACATCGTGGTGGTTCAGCAGATTTTATCCAATTTTGGGAAGATATTTCCATTTTAACATCAATATGCTTGTCATTTCTTTGCTTGAGTAGTTTTACGGTACTCAGTTTTAAGTCCGGCCATATTTATTTCGATCATCTCTTGTTTATTCTTAGTTTTTTATTTTCTCTTGCTTCAATGTTTGTAATTTTATTTGGACTTGCTATTAACCAAGAACCTGATATATTGAAACAATATTTAGATTTTACGTTATTTATATGCCTATTAATTGTTTGGTTGAGTAGTTTTGTTGCTCTCAGTTTTAAGTTCTTTTCTTCTTATCACTCATATATTTTATTAATCTGTAGTTTTTTATTTCCCCTTTTTGCGATAATATCATTTAGTTCTTTTCCTTTATTATTTGCATGTCTATCAATTCTTTGCTTGAGTAGTTTTACTATCCTCAGTTTTAAGTCTTGTCATCCTTATTACCCAAGTATTTTGTTTGTTCTTAGTTTTTTATTTTACCTTTTTACAATCATTCTAATTATATTTGGTCTTTCGATTAATGAACAACCTATAGATTTCACATTGTTTGGTCATTCGTTTCATCCAGAATCTTCATCTTTTTCGTTAATAGATCTTTCATTTTTAACTATAGGTCAGTCAATTCTTTATTTAATTATTGGAATGGTACTTAAGATTAAGTATAATCCCCCGTTCTTTAGTTTTTTAAAAAACAAGTTTTTTTATATTCATTTTATTGTAGCAACTATAGTTACAGTTTTATTATTCTATTTTACGATTCAACTTATGGATAAGTATACAGGTCATGCAGAAGAGTTTGAACTAGAAAATTTTCATAGATTAACTATAGAGGAAGCGTCAATTGAGATAGAACAATTAGGGTTAAAATATCAGATTGCTAATTATATTTTTACAGATTCAGTACCAAAAGGTACTATCTTTACTCAAAATCCGATTCCAGGAACTTTTGTAAAAGAAGGAAGAACAATTTATTTTACAATGAATCGTAGTTATGATAAGAAGTTGCCAATTCCAAATGTTATTGGTAAGTCTAAGAAAGAAGCTGTAACCCAACTAGGTTCTAATTTTAATTTAATATTTTTTCCTGAAGAAAATAATAATTCTGAGTTAACAGTAAATAGATTAGAATACCCTCTTGGAAATATACTAAAATTTGAAGAAGATTCGTTAATAAATGGATCTAAAATTTACGTATATTTAGAATTGGATAAAGATGACGATAAAACTAATAAAAAATTTGAAGATAGTCCGCAAAGTACAGATTCAACAACTATAGAATGAAAAAATTAATTTTCTTATTCTTTGTTTTATCTTTAGGAGCGAAATCTCAGGAAGTTATTTCTCCTCTGACTTCTAATTCAAATTTACAAAAGAATATAAGAAGTATTTCTGAGAATAAATCTTCAATATCTATTCCTTTTATTGATGATTTTTCTAATAATTCATTTTATCCTGACTCTAATTTATGGCAAGATAATTCGGTTTTTATAAACAGAAATTATGGTATAAATCCTATTACCATTGGGGTTGCAACTTTTGATGGATTAAATTCAAATGGAAGAGCGTATGACATGACACTTACGGGAACTGATTCAGAAAATGCAGATACTTTGAGTTCTCAACAAATAGATCTGTCTGATGCAGATACAGCATATTTTATGTTTTATTATCAATCTCAAGGGAATGGAAATGACCCTCAAACAACAGATTCTTTGATTTTAGAATTTTCTGCAGGACTTGATTCTTTAGGAAATGAAAATTGGAATACCATTTGGAAAAAGGAAGGGAGTGCTTTTTACGAGTTCAAGAAATTTGTATATGTTTTTACCGATCCTGAATATTTAAGTTCAGAGTTCAATTTCCGTTTCCGAAATTTAGCTACTGTTACAGGTAATTTTGATCATTGGAATATTGACTATGTAAAGTTAGATGAGTATCATAATTCTTCAGATACTGCTTTTCTAAATGATGTTGCTTTTGTTCGAAACACTCCGCAAATTCTAAAAAGATATAGAGAAATGCCTTGGATTCATTTTGTAAATGATGTGAGTCAAGAAATGAATGACTCCCTAGATATAATCTTAAGAAATAATACAGATATTATTCAGTCAATTGATTATAGATATGATGTTTATAATCAGAATGAAAATTTAGTATATCATTATCCAGTTTTGGGAGGAAATAATTCTACAAGAAATGTTGATGTACCTCCTTTTGATATTAGTGGAACTTATGCATTTAATTCACCTCCAATTATGTTAGATAATCAGATTTTTCCTGTTTCTTCAGCAGATAGCGCAGAATTTGTTTTCCGTAATTCTATAAAAACAGAACCTTCTGATTATAAGAATAATGATACTGTTTTTCATTTACAGAGATTTTACAACTACTTTGCATATGATGATGGAAATGCAGAATCTGCTTACGGTATAAATGTGCAAGGAGCAAAATTAGCTTATGAATTTAAATTAAATAGACCAGATACTTTAAGAATAATTCAGATGAAGTTTGTTGAAATGCATGAAGATTTAACTAATAATAAATTTGCGTTAACTATTTGGGCAAACAATAATGGAAATCCAGGCCAGGAGTTATATAAAGATACTGTAGAAATTGAGTATAAAGATAGGGGTAGATTTACAAATTATTATCTAAAGAATGGAGTAGGACTTGTCGGAACATTCTTTGTTGGTTGGGAACAAATTACTAATGATATTCTGAATTTAGGATTAGACAAAAATTCTGCTGCAAACGACTACATGTTATATAATATTGGTGGTGGATGGGTCAATTCTCAATTTCCGGGAGCTTGGATGATTAGACCAGTTGTAAATTTTGACACTCCAATAATTAGTAATCTTTCAGAAAAAGTAGTTATTGACTGTAGAATTTATCCGAATCCATTTTCTGATAAAACAAGTATTTATTTTAATAATAACTCTCAAAGAACATTTAAATTATTTGATATGATAGGCAGAACAGTTCGTTCTTTCTCATCATCAGATAATAAAATAGATATTTATAAAGAAAACTTGAGAAAAGGAATATATTTTATTCAGATTACAGAAGGAAATATTACACAAACAAAAAAGTTAATACTAAATTAATGATAAGTTATATTGGGGGTAAGAGTAGGATGAGTAAGTGGATTTGTGATTTCATCCCCGAGAACATAGAAACATATGTAGAGGTTTTTGGAGGAGCTTTTTGGGTATATGTAAATGGAAATATACATGAAAAACCTAAACTAAAAGAGGTTATTTATAACGATTTCAACAGATATATGGTAAACTTTTTTGAGTGTTGCCGAACTCCTGAAGAATTTCATAAATATATGATAAATTTAAAAGCTCAAGATGAAAAATTGTTTTATAAATTTCAGAAAGAAATTTTTAAGAATAAGGATCTAAGTAAGATTAAACTAGGTGATTTTGAGTTTGGGTCAAAATATTCTTATATCATGACGCAAGTTTTTTCTGGATTAAATGCAGAAAAAGCAAAATTTATTGATTTGAAAGGAAAATATAAATCAAAATTTGATTCTTTCAGAGGGAGATTGATAAATATAAAATTCACTGAAAAGTTAAAAAAGATTACAAAATGTGAGAATTTGAGCTATAATGATGTAATTGAAAAATATGATTCTCCAACAACATATTTTTATGTTGATCCTCCTTATTGGAAAACTGAAAATTATTATTCTTTACATGATTTTGATGTTGAAGATCATAAAAATCTATGTCTACAATTAGCAAATATTAAGGGTAAATTTTCTCTATCTTATTACGAGTTTGATTTATTAAGTGAGTGGCTTCCTAAAAATAATTTTATCTGGGAAAGTAGAGAATTTGTAAAAGCGGCATCTGCATCAAAAGGAAGAATTCAGAATAAAGGAACGGAAATATTGGTAATGAACTATAATAAGTGATGGAATCAGAACAAGAACTTTTCCAGCATTATAAATTTGTAGCTGATAAAGGACAAGACCCTTTGAGAGTAGATAAGTTCCTAATGAATTTTATTGAAAATGCTAGTAGAAGTAAAATTCAGCAATCTGCAAAAGATGGATATATTCATGTAAACGGATTGCCAGTAAAAGCAAACTATAAAGTAAAATCAGGAGATGTAGTAACTGTAGAATATAAAAACCCTCCAAGGGAACACGAACTTATTCCTCAAGATATTCCTATAAATATTACTTATGAGGATGATGATATTTTGATTGTAAATAAAGAGGCGGGAATGGTAGTTCATCCTGGTTTTGGTAATTGGGAAGGCACACTTGTAAATGCACTTGCTTTTCATTTTAAAAATTTACCAAATATGGGTGATGGAAGTCGTCCTGGTTTGGTACATAGGATTGATAAAAATACTTCTGGAATTTTAGTAATTGCCAAGAATGAACAGGCAATGACAGTAATGGGAGAGAAGTTTGCAAACAGAGATCTGAACAGAAAATATTTAGCACTTGTTTGGGGAGATATGAAAGAAGATGAAGGAACTATTACTGGTCATATTGGTAGAAGCTTAAAGAACAGAAAAGTAATGGATGTTTTCCTGGATGGAGAATTTGGAAAACATGCTGTAACTCATTGGAGTGTTGTGGAACGATTCGGATATACAACCTTAGTAGAATGTAAATTAGAAACAGGAAGAACACATCAGATTAGGGCTCATTTTAAATCAATTGGTCACCCACTATTTAATGATGAGGAATATGGTGGAGATAGAATTCTGAAGGGTACAATTTTTACAAAATATAAACAATTTGTACAAAATTGTTTTACAATCTGTCCTAGACAATCATTACATGCTAAATCACTAGAATTTCAGCATCCTACAACAGAGAAATTAATGAATTTTGACTCAGAATTACCAGAGGATCTTTCTTTATTATTAGATAAATGGAGGAAATATTCCTCTTATCAAAATTTAAATAAAGAATAATTCTGTTTTTACATTATTTACATGATATCAGTGACTAACTAATATTTCATTATGAAACAACTCAAGAATTATCTTATTAATCATGTTAAATCTGATTTTCACTTTTCATTTTATCTATATTCATTGATTTTCCTGATAATTTGTTTTTATTTAAATTATGGAGTTTTTAATGATTGTAATAGTAGAATTATTACTTCATTTAAGAGTTGTTTTTTAGATGCTAATGCAGACGGAAAAGATATTTTTACCCATATTTATTATTTTCTTTTTTATGCTTTCTCATTTTATTCGATATGTTTCGCCTATTTTTATTTTTATAATAGATGGGATATTTTAAAAAATAAATCTTTTATTTTTAAATCGTTATTTGGCATATTAATTTATTCTTTGAGTTCCTCAATTAGTTTTGATGGTGTAAATAATTTATTTACTTTACCTAATAATGTTATTCACTATTGGACTGTAGGGTTAAAGAAATTGTTTAGAGTTTTATTTGTTTTATTACCAATATATTTTGTCTTTAAATGGTTTAAGGATGATAAGAGTAGTCGTTTTTATGGTTTGCATTTTGGTAAATTTAATTGGAAAATTTATTTTAAGATGTTTTTAATAATGATTCCATTAATTTTTATAGCTTCTTTTGAATCTCAATTTAAATCATTTTATCCTATTATGTCTACTTTTGGAGCTGAATCATATTATCAAAAATCTCCTTTTATCTTAATGTTATATTCAGAAATCTGTTATGGATTTAATTTTGTAACAGTAGAATTTTTCTTTAGAGGTTTTCTTATTTTTGGAATGGTGGAATATTTTGGGAAATCAGCAGTTTTGCCTATGGTTAGTTTTTATGCATTTATTCATTTTGGAAAACCAATTGGAGAAGCAATATCTTCTGTTTTTGGAGGTTATATTTTAGGAGTTATATCATTAAAAACAGAAAGCATCTTAGGGGGTATTTATTTACATATTTTAGTAGCTTGGATGATGGAGTTGATGTCTTTAATATGATATAATTAGATATAAAGAGTACTTTCATATTTTCAATTTACTCTTTAGATATAATATTATTTATTCTGATTTTTATTCTCCAGATATATTAAATATTTACATTTGCCACATGAAATATATTCTAATTTCTTTTATATTCTTATTTTCTGCTTGTTCTACAGATTTAGTGGAGAATAAAGGAATAACTCAAGGAACATCCTATACTATTAAGTATATTTCAGAGGAGGGAGAAGATTACAAACAACAGATTGACAGCTTGCTTTTGGAGATAGATTCTTCTCTTTCTACTTATAAAGAATACTCTTTGATTTCTAGATTAAATAAAGGAGAAAAAATAAAAATAGATAATTATTTTAAGGATGTATTTGACGCTGCCAAGAAAGTATATATAGAAAGTGATGGAGATTTTGATTGTTCCATTGCTCCTTTAAGTAATTATTGGGGTTTTGGTTTTGAAGATGATATTTCTGAAATAGATAGTGCTGAAGTGAAAAGAAGATTGAATTTAGTTGATTTCTCAAAACTTAAAATTATTAATGATAGTTTACTTTTACCTAAAGGAATGCAATTAGATTTTAATTCCATTGCGCAAGGATATTCTGTTGATGTTGTTGCGTCATTCTTGGAAGGCAAAGGAATAAAAAATTACTTAGTAGAGATTGGAGGTGAGTTAAAAGCAAATGGTGTAAATTCTGAAAATAAGATTTGGTTAATTGGAATTGACAAACCAACTGAAAACAAGGAAACAAATAAAGGGTATCAGATAATATTACCCTTGAAGAATTCCTCATTAGCAACATCAGGTAATTATAGAAAATTCAAAGAAATAAATGGAGTTAAATATTCCCATACAATCAGTACTAAAACAGGATATTTTGCAAAAAACAGGATGTTATCGGTTACTGTAATTCATCCTTCTTGTATGCTCTCCGATGCATATTCAACTGCATTTATGGCAATGGGAATAAAAAAGAGTAAGGAGTTTGCAAATTCACATTCTGAATTAAAAGTATATATTGTTTATTCTGATCAACAAGGAAATTGGAAGACTTTCCACTCAGAAAATTTAGAGATTCCAGAGTAGATATTTATTCTGCAGATTCATTCTTGCATTTTTCTTCTGGTAAAGCGCCACAAAATCCACAGGCTTCACCTTCTTTATTCAGATGAGGATTTTGGCTTGCACAAGTTCCTGAGAACTCACCATTTTTCTTTATCAAAATTTTTATTCCTATTCCTACAAACACAAATACTAATAATCCAACTGTTATAAGAAAGAGAAGTAAGGATTCATCCATAATGTAATTATTTCTCCGCAAAATTACATATAAAAAAAAGGCTGCTAGTGATTAGCATCCCCTTTTTCTTTATTTAGGAAAATTAGTTTGTAATTGTAATCTTCTTAGTAATAACTATATTATTTGTTGTAATATTTATCATGTATATACCTTCCGATAGATTTTCAGTATTAATAGCACTTTTATTAGAAGTTAATACTAATTTACCAAACATATCATATATTTTAACTGATTCAAAAACTCCTTCGATATTCAGAATATCTTTTACAGGATTAGGATATATAGAAATAGATTCTGAATTTTGTTCATCTACTGATGTTGAATTACAAACAGCTTGACAACTATTTAATGAGCTATATTGTCCATTACCTGTTCCAGGATCTACACATGATCCACTAACACAGTCCCATGAGGATGCTGTTGCATCTATTACAATATCATCAACATAAAGATTATTCCCTCCACCAAAAATCCCACAAATTCCAATACTTACTTCGCTTTCTCCATCATAAGCATCAAGATTAATAGATGTAGAGGACCAATCTTGTGATGAAGGATAAAAGTTTCCGCTTGGATATAGTATACTAGCTGTATGTAGATTAGATCCACTTATTTCATCTACCATTGTCCAAGTATTACCACAATCTAATGAAACCAGTATTTGTAATTTATCCATATCCCAGCTTTGTTTATTTGCATGTGAGAATGAAAACTCTATTTTATTATTGATAGTGCTTGAGAAATCTAGTTTATCAAACATTAATGTAGCATTTTCTCCGGGACTAAAATCTCCAAATCTCCAACGATAAGCATTAGGGCTATTTCCAAATCCTCCTACTGGAACACCTGAAGTGTATGTAGGATCGATTACACCTACCCAATTTCCATTATCTTCAATTAAAATTGAGTTGTTAGGAGCTGGAGTTGCTAGAGCGTAACCTTCAAACCCTTCTGTATGATTAGTGGAGAATGCTGTTGGAGAGAGAACACTAAAATCACCAGTAGTTGCGATATTATTATTAGGTACATTATCAATGTATGATGTGCCACTTAAAGTACCTGAACTGAAACTAATATTATTTGTTCCAGGAGAAACAGTAATAGTTGGAAATGTAATTGTTGTTGATGAACCCGATGCAAGTGATGTGTAAACAGTTTGAGAGACAGCTGTATTAGAGTTTAATGTATACGCTACTTCAAAAGTATCAACAGAAATATTACTATTGTTTGTTACAGTTATTTCTGGAGTTAATATATTATCGCAGTAGGAAGATGGCATTGTCATATTAGTGTTTGCTGACAAATCAATTAAATTAATTCCGGGAGGTACAATATGAGTCATAGTTGACATATCTCCAGTAACTATCTCTTGTTGTCCTTCTGCCACAAAAACAGCTACCTCTAGATTAAATAAATCGTAAGCGACTCCATTTAAATCTGCTGGTATTGTATAAGTATATGTATTGGTCCAGAATCCTGAACTTACTGGAATAGATTCTCCCCATTGTCCTGTAATTAAATGTCTTAACATATGCTGATGATTATATGTAGGATTCCAAGGTCCAGATATTATAGCTGCTGGATTCCAATTAGCTGCTCCGCTTTGAGGACCTGCAACATTATTTTGTAGTAATGCAATATTTAATGAATTGGGAGTTGCAGAGGTGTTTGTTCCTGTATAATAAGTTTCAACAACAATTGTTAGCACTCTACTACTAATATCTATTGTAGATTGAGCAGCTACATTTATGTATGAAGATTGAGGTAAAATCTGGGAACTAGCAGTAACCCATTCTCCGTTAATTCTGCTCATTGCAGTACCTCCAGCATTCATCTCTAATCCAGGAAAAACATGTCTATTTACTGTTGCCGCAGGATAACCCGCAAGATTACTTTGTCCTGCAATTAAATCACCAAATGGTGTACGAAAATCAGGTTCTCCAGCAGATGGAGTAGCATACGATCCTGTATGTATGTTAATTAATACGACATCTCCAGGATTTTGATTATAAATACCTTCAGCGACCACATGTCCATCAGGACAGTACCCACAATGTATTCCAGTAAATTCTTCTAGAACAACATTTTTATTCTCAGCTGTGGTACTTACAAAAGTTTGAGACATCATCACAGATGATATTCCTAAACATAAAATAATTAGTAAATATTTTTTCATTGTTTTTGAGTTTAAAATTATTAGG
>Ga0208639_1001834_pt1 | contig 13218 bp, 9 predicted proteins | sample ETNtaG_33_FD_185772 | JGI IMG/M metagenome (GOLD analysis project Ga0208639, IMG submission 185772) | Marine microbial and viral communities from oxygen minimum zone, Eastern Pacific Ocean - ETNP201310SV76 (SPAdes) (version 2) | ecosystem: Environmental > Aquatic > Marine > Oceanic ...
CTGCACTGGACATACAAACTCTACAAGTCATTAAACAACAAACTCTACGGGCTGATAAATGGTTTGAAATTGATACTAAACCAGTCAAATTCTTTTCTAAAGTACGCAATAAAAAGGGCAGGTGGAAACATCCAGATAATCGCAAAGAATCACAGGCTGCAGATAGTTTTGGGCTTATTGCTCTTCAAGCAAGAAGCAATAGAAATCGAGCTGCTGAAAATAAAGCAAGACATGATCTAAACAAAATCGGCATTACAATTCCTTCACAATATGAACAAAGAAATTCTGAACTTAGCAAGCCATTTACCTGGCGAAAGTTGGCTAGAAGAGCAAAACAAGTTCGACAAAATGAAATTCAGCATCGTGATGAATGGATGCATAATGGACGGTTGATTCGACTAGGACCTGGAACAAATATTGACCGCATAAGACCATATCTACCAGGACCTACCTCCTTTATTGTGTTCTTAAAACAGGCCAATTACGAGAATCATATCAAGAATTTTGCAGAGGGAAACTCTCCTATTGGAAGTGTATAAATTGGATTTAGCATAATCAGGCTCCATAATATAAGTTTCGCTATAATTCCCTAAAATAACCATATATTGGCAATATATTACCGGAAAACAACAATTATATCCATTTTTTGCACATTATACATACATTTAAGTGGTAAGAGTATGATGCTTGCCACATGGAGAACCATCAGCCATCACAGAAAATTAGCCCCACTCCAAGGGAGACTTTTGAACGAGCACTTAAACTTGTTAAAAATCAGACAATTTTGCGAGAAGACATAATGAGATTCTGTTTAGAATCAGCAATTAGACTTCAAGAAACACGTGGCCCAATCATGCTTTACGGGCTATGATATCGAAAGGCTTGATTGCTAAACTATCCTAGCCTTGCCCATGGAAGAGTTGGCATGGAGTGCGATATTCGCCGCAGGCACCTTCTTTTTCCTCGGTGCAATTTCACCTGGCCCTAGCGTAATGGTAGTGATTAGAAATACCATCGTTGGAGGGCGCTCGCAAGGAGTAGCCTGTGCCATAGGTCACGGAATCGGCTTTGGTATCTATGCTGGCAGCGCAGTATTCGGACTAATCGTACTGTTAGAAAACGCCCCTGATGCTTTTCTTATTCTACAACTAATAGGTGTTGGATTACTAATTTGGTATGGCTATTTGATGTGGAATGATGATGTTGACCTTGGTGAAAGTAAAAAAACAGACCAAAACCAAATTCGAAAACAAGGATTTATCGAGGGCTTTTCAATTGCTTTCTTCAATCCAAAGATCGCTTTATTTCTCGTAGCAATTCTCGCTCAAGTACTTGAACCTGGCATGGGTATGGCTACTAAATTAGCGATTGGATTACTTGGGATGAGTATCGATATGGGTTGGTATCTAATTGTTGCACTTGTACTGACAGGCACCGGTGCAATCGATTGGCTACGCCTTAGAGGGCAAGTGATTTATCGTGTAACTGCAATAGCACTTTGGGGATTTGCAATTACTGTATTATATTCAATGACATGATTACTTTTGACATCTTGGACACAAGAATGTCGAGCGATTCGATTGTACTATACGGTCAATTATACCACCACAATCTTGCTTAAGGCAAGGTTCATCTTCTCGACCATAGACACTGAACTGATGACTGAAGTAACCAAGATTTCCATCGACATCTGCAAAATCATTCAAAGTTGAGCCCCCTGCAGCAATCGCTTTTGTGAGAACAATTTTTACTTCATCTACCAACTTCTGAAGAGCCTTGGTAGGCTTACCTGCTTTTGTAACTAACTTATATGCTTGCTTAGTAGGTGAAATTCCTGCATTATGAAGTGCTTCACAAGCATAGATATTACCTACTCCAACAACGAATCTCTGGTCAAGAAGGGTGGTCTTAATTGGTGAGCGCTTATTTCTACATCTATCTGCAGCAATCTGGGCATTCCAATCATCAAATGGTTCAGGGCCAAGTACTTCGAGTAATGACTGAACCTGTTCTTCAGAGCGATGAAATAATTTGACAATTCCAAATCTTCGTGGGTCTGTATAAACTGAAACAGAACCATCTTCAAATCTAATTTCCATATGGTCATGCTTACCGCTAAACCCTGTTTTTTCTCCAAATACCGATTTCTTTTCAGAGTTCGAAAGGTCATGATTAGAAACTGATTTCGAATCAAATAAGGTGTACTTTCCGCTCATTCCAAGGTGCGATAAGAATACTAAATCACCATCTGTATCGATTAACAGATATTTTGCTCTACGTCGAATCCCTGTGATTTTTTGACCTTCAAGTTGCTTTGAGAAGTTTTCAGGGAATGGATATCGAAGATTTTCTCTACGCAGAATAATTTTCTCAATTGTCTTGCCAACCCATGCTTTAGCGAGCCCGTTCTTGACGGTTTCAACCTCAGGTAGTTCGGGCATGTTCTACTCAATACGACGAGTCACAAAAAGGACATGGTTGTCTTCATAGCCTGTTAGTTCAATACTTTCTTCAATTTCAAAACCACTATCGCGCAGTTTATCCTCAACTGAAGCAAATAATGCCTCTTCCCCTTCACCTGTCCACCTTTCACTGGCTGCTTTAAGGGATAGTAAAGCGATTCCGTCAATGTTGAGAAATCTCTTACACGCTGCTATGAAAATATCTACTTGTCCTGATTGTGCTACATCTTGGAATAACCAGTTTACTCTTCGTGGAACCAGTACCCCCCAAGCCGAATGCTTTCTAGCATCTCCAAGAATTGGAACAAGCCCTGGTCGAGTTTTTGCCAAATGTATCAAATCTCTAAGGCATCTTGATGCAAGGTCAACTGCAACGAGTCTTCCTCCAAGTTCATTGTCTTGACCACATAAATGGTCGTATAGATGACTAATTGAAGTTCCATGCCCTGCACCTAAATAGAGTACTGTAGTTCCTTCTTCAGGCATAAGTAGATATTTTTCACGATTTGTTCGCATCAGTCCAGCACCTAATTTTGAGCGATTTGGATCCCATCTTCGATATTCAATACCACCAAATTTCTTGAGCGTTTCACCATAAACCGATGTCCTTGGATTAGAATTAACGGTCCATAAGGCCCTTCTCTCATAGCGAACACCCGATGAAATCATCTCTGATGAATTACGCCGGTTATTATTGGACAACTAATTCACCTAGCCTCTACGTGGTGATGGTTTTGAGTTAGCAGCACGGATATTTTCGATTCTTTTCTCGATTTCATCTACTGCTTCTTGACCCCAAGGCTCTCCACCAAACGCGTCTACTTTAGCGGCGATACTAGCCTTAGCTGCAATTGTCCTAGCAATCTTTCCACGAACCCATCTTGGTGAACGAGATATCCATGGATGCATGAAAATATGACCGTGCTTTGGAGGTGGTGCTCCTGTTTTTAGATGATTGAAAAATGCCTTTTCTGCACCCAGAACCTGAACTGTTCCTGCTGGTAACCGGGCAAGACGCATCCTACCATGAGCCTCAACACAAAGCCTGGCTGACAGTATAGGGCCAAGCATGATGGATAGTGACGGTAGGTGGTTTTGTGCTAATTCTCTAATTGCATTTTCAAGACGGTCAAGTTTACCTCTAAAGGTAGCAGTTGACTCGCCCCATTCCCTTAGAGCCTTCCATTCGCTTTTTGAAGGGCCAACCGGGGGCAAAGAAACTTCTAATTTCTTACTTAGAGCCTCAAGGCTATCTGCTTCTCCAACTTGCTTTGCCAAACTTGTCCTATCTCTGCCAAACCTTGCTTCTGGAAGAAATAAACCGACCCATTCCACGAGTCTTGATTCCATTGTAAGGTAAGTACTTCGCATCTCATCACTGGCTCTTAGGAGGTGTTCCAGCCTTTTATCAGGGTCGCCTGCTGCTTGTGCAACGCCAAGATTAGCAAGTGCAAGCGCTGCTTTATCGGCTGCTTGTTGTGCTTCATCGCTTGGAAGAGGATAGTCGGCCTCAGGAAGTTCAGCCTCGCCGTGAACCAATGGTTTTGCTTCAGGAAATCTTTCCAAAAGGAGCCTTGCTTCGGGAGTTAATCCTCCTTGAGCGATGCATTCTAGTCGTTCAACGACTAACCTTTGGTCGTAAAAACCATCCCAGTTATCTTGGTCCACAATGGAGCCATCTGAGTTGACAACTGCTGCTGCCTGCCAATCATACCAAAGCCACATTATTACAAGCCACTACGGTTTTGGTCTTCACCCTTGCCTAAAATATAGGTTAAACATTACTGATTATGAGAATATAAAATTCATTTTTACCCTGATTGCGAAAATTCCCTACGATTTACCATTCAAAGACAAGAATTGTATGGCGCTGATGAATGCCTTGTGAATACAATACTACACAGTGAAGATTGTGGAGAAAGTTTTGTTCAACCCTAAAAATAGCGTAAGATGGTTTTTTTGACGAAATTACACGAAACTTTCCATAATTTAATGTATTCGATTCTTTTGGAATGTTTATGTTTTGTCCAACATGTGGAGAAATGGCATTCATTAGGGATGGCAATGGTGAAGAAAAAACATATTATGAACGGGTAGAATCATCAGTAAACCAAGGATGGTCATGGTGGCAAGAAGATAAACCAGTTTCAGAAGATTATAATCCAGATGGCTCTCGTATAGGAGATGAAAAAGAAAAGTCCGAAGATGGGACTTCATTTGGAAGTTCTAGTCAGAAAAACCTTCTCCGCCCAAAAAAGGTAAAATCTGCCTATGAGTTAGATTATGATGAATGGAAACATTTAGGTGAAAACATAGATCCATTCAATATAAATGAAAAGGGTAAAGAATTGGAAAAAAAAGGAGTTAAATACGCCCAATGTAAAAACTACCTTTGTAATTATCACGGCCCAGCGAAGAAATTAGACATTGGTGGTAAAGAGATAGATTTCGACGAACTAACTTCATCTGTAGAAGTTAAAACGCGAGAATATGAAATCATCAAAGATTCAGATAAAATGCAAGGAATTTTGACTACTGATACATACATGTGTCCTAAGTGTGATTGCATTGAAGTATTCGCATATCTTGAGCAAACACGTTCATCTGATGAGCCAGAAACAAGAATGTTGACTTGCAAAGATTGTGGCCATGGATGGCGAGAATACTAATCAGTATTCAGACTCAACACGAGGTGCAAGGAAGTATTTGACTTCTGCAGCCCCATCATTGAAAGTGAAATTCATCGACAGTGGATAATTCTCACCAAATCCTAATTCAACGCTATCAAGATTCCCAAATATCTTTGTCATTGGAACAAGGTAGGTTAGAGAATATTGACTTCGTGAAGGCTTATCGCATTCTAGAAGTTGTACTTCATCTTTGGAAAACTCAACTGTTACAGAGTCGGTTGAACCTTGAACATGAACGGTGAATTTTGATGGCTCAATACTAAAGTTGACTAAATCACCAACTTGTCTTGCCGCCCTAAGTGCTTGAGAAAATTCTGCTCCACCTAGTGTAACCTTACATCCCAAATCCAGTGAAGGAAGTGTTGGTGGTGACAATGTGGAATTATCAAGTGGTCTGATGTTTCTATCAATTTTACCCAGATTCAGTGTTAATACACCCGTATCATCACTGTGGGTCATTTCTATTGGATCTCCTGGTGCGCCCAGCGTTACAAGATCTTTTAATTTCCTCATTTCAAGGCCCAATTGTGTTTCATCGATTTCCCATGTATCAAATGCAGCGGCATCGATATCCATCTGAATCATCGCAACATGTGATGGGTCTACGACTCTAATCTGTAATCCACCTTCTGAAAAATCAAATCTAGCATCTTCAACTACTACGAATAATGTATCAACAATTTTGCTCATCAATTCTTGTCGGGCTGTGACGTTCAACATGAGTTAGCATCCCTCTATGGTAACCTTCCACTTTCGACGGCTTATGAACTTAACATAGTAAATACGCTCAATAACTCGCTTAGTGTTGATTTTAGCACCACTTAATTGCCATTTTCATATTCAATATGCATCATTAAACGAAATGCACCTAAGTGATTTTTGGATATAATAATAAAGCCCTTGTATTCATATGGAGGAGGCTTTTGCCAAGTTCATGGGCGAAGACTCGGCATCCGTGCCTGCTCTTCTAAAAGAAGACGGTAAACCATACAAAGTAGCAATTTTAATCCCTACAATCAACAATGCTGACGAATTAGATATTGTTCTTGAGCGCCTTTCCAAGCAAACCTATCCTCATTTTGAAATTGTTATTTCAGATTCAAAATCTAAAGACCATACAAAGGATGTTTGTGAAAAATATGGAGTCACATGGATTGACGACTCTTCAAGAAATCGTGCTGATGCCTGTAATTTTGCCCTTCGACAGATGGACCATGACCTTGTCCTATTCACCGATGATGATACAATACCACCACTTGATTGGGTCGAAAAATTAGTTCGCTGGTTTGAAAATCCAGAAGTAGGTGCGGTTGGAGGGCCAAACTTTGCACCAGATGAAGACCCATTTGGCGCTAAATGTGCAGATGTAGCATTCTGTACTAAATTCATGACTGCTGGAACAAGATATGGCGCTCAGCCTAAGGGAGACTTGGTTCCAATTACTCACAACCCTGGCGTAAACTGTGCCCATCGTATGGCGAATTTAAGAGAAGTTGACTTCTTTGAACCAGGATGTATAGGTGCAGAAGATGTTGTACTTGATGCCAAGATTCAACGCAATGGTCACAAACTTTTCATCGACCCTTCAAATGTAATGCCTCATCGAAGAAGAAGACCTTTCAAGCCATACATGAAACAGATGAGAAACTATGGTTATACTCGAATGGTTGCTAACAAAAGATGGCCAGAGATTGCCACATGGTCTCATACTGCAATCGGTTTCTTCCCTCCACTTGTGGTAATTTCACTACTCGCATTTGCCTATGGAGCACTTACTGGTGGAGCAGCAAACCAGTATTGGTTGACTCTTTCAGGAGATTGGGAATTATCAAGAATCGCATTTCATGGAATAGGTGGATTAATGGCGTTATATGTTGGAATTTGCTGGCTTGGTGCCGCTATTGGAACCTCACCGCATCGATCAATTGGCACTGTATTCTTAGCACCACTTTTCGTGTTTTTAGCACAATGGGCATATGGGCAAGGTGTAATCAAAGCTTGGCGTGAAATACGTAAAACTGGCGGCAAAGCAGGTGTTGGAAATCAAATAGATGACCGAAACCGCACCGCTTGAATGGTTGCAAAAACTCTATTTTTGGAGTTTAAACATCCGTAAGCACTTTGTTTGATGTGACTTAGGATTAGTCATGTCTAAGGTTTCTTTCATTGAGCGGATTACCGCAATGGACAAACCTGATGAGGTTCAAGAAACTGAGCAAATATGGCACACTGTGAGGTCTTTTTTGGGATTAATGAGAGTGATAATTTTCATTCTCATCATAGCGATTGCTGAACTAATGGAAGAATTTTTCATAGGTGAATTAAGTTTAGCCATATGGTCATTAATTGTAGGCATCCCTCTTTTCATTTTATTATCGGTACTAATTATCATGGGCAATGGCTATTTTTTAAACGAGAAGGAAAAGAAAACCGCCGTATTACGGCCCATCCTAAAACGACAATGATTACAATCCAGCCATATCGCCGGTTTGAATTGTCCATTGACTAGAATAAACTCCTCCTGCATTGACAAGCGTGTCGTGGGTTCCTCGTTCAACTACTGCACCATCAACCATCGATAAAATTTCATCAGCATTTCTAATTGTACTAAGTCTATGTGCAACGGCAATAGTTGCTCTGTCCGAGCCTGAAGCGATTAGATTCTCTTGGATTCTTCTTTCGGTTTCTGCGTCAAGTGCACTTGATGCCTCGTCTAAAATCAAAAGACTTGGGTGTTTCAATAATGCTCTAGCCAGTGAGACTCTTGCTCTTTGCCCGCCACTGAGTTTAGCCCCACGGTCTCCAACCATAGTTTCGAGTTGATGTTCTAAATCATTGATGAAATCCCATGCGCCTGCTAACTTGAGTGCTTGTTCCAATTCCTCTTCTGAGGCTTCTTGATTATATTTCACGTTATCACGAACTGTTCCATAGAAAAGGAATGGTTCTTGGGAAACAAAACCAATCTTATCTCTTACTGAGTCGAGAGTATAGTCGTTGATACTTCGACCATTGATTAGTACATCGCCACTATCTGGTACATAGTAACGCATCAAAAGTTTGAGAATTGTTGTTTTTCCTGCCCCGGTGTGACCCATTACGCCAAGAAAATCTCCACCTTTTGCTGTGAATGATATACCACTCAAAACCTTGATGGTTGTATTGGGATAGGTGAAATGCACATCACGAAATTCTACAGATTTGATGCCTTCTGATAATTCCACGGCATCATCAGAATCAGTTATTGTTGGCTTTAGGTCAATTGCAGCAAAGACTCTACGGGCTGCTGCTTCGCCTCTCTGAAGTTGATTGATTAGTATTCCAAAGATGAACATCGGCATAGTCATTCGAGTACTGATTAGAAGGAAAGTAACGAGTTCACCTGTCGAGATTTCACCTTGGCTAGCAAGCCAACCGCCTGCTGTTACAAGCAAACCAAAGGCAATTCCTGCGATGACATATATCATTGGCAAAAAGCGGTTTCTATCCCTGCTTGCACCCATTGCTTGGTCCCTGTATGAACCGGATTCACGATTAACTCGATTTGCTTCCCAGTTTTGTGCATTATAGGCTTGAACAACTGAAATACCGCTGATTAAGTTCTCCAAGACAGCGTGTATATCTCCTGTCGACTCTCTTTGCTTGCGATACTTTCTCTGAACTCTTGTTGAAAACCAATATACACATGGTATGATGAAAAGTATAGGTCCAAAAAGAACTGCGGCTAATTTCCAAGACATCGACACCAATATGACAAATGCTGTTAGAAAGGTGAATACAATCCGAATAATAGAAGTTGAAGAGTCAGACACAACATCTTCCAATTGATTGACGTCGCTAGATAGAACTGACATTATTTGTCCTGTTTGACGCATATCATAGTAAGATGCTTCCATGTCAATAAGCGAACGAGTAGCGTCCATTCTTAGGTCGTGTTGAATTTTATAACCGAGGGTTTGCCATGAATACTCGGAAATCCCTTGGAAAACAGCGAGCATTGCAAAGCCAAGGAAAATTAAAAACCCATATCCAATTGCTGGATCTGAACTAATAGAATTCACAGTACTTTGAACAATTCCTGGTCCGGCCATAATGTCTGAAGTAAAATAATCGACGGCCCATCCAATTGCTACGAATGGCACAAGGTCTACTATTCTTGCACAAGCATTACCGATAAATCCGGCAATCAATCTTCTAGGGTAGCGCTTAGCATAGGGTATGACGCGCCAAACCTGTTTACCAAGGACTTGTGTCTGGTCATTCAATTCCTCGGGAGTCATGAGGTCTACTGCCTCATCTCTCCCATGCCCACGCGCCATAACCTATCGCTAAGAGCGCGCTTCTTGAACCCTCGTAATATAATTAGAATGAATCTTTTAAGCAAATCATTGATGAGGGGGCTAGTTATGTCATGCACCATGTGGAATAGGAATCGTATAAGAGCATCGGGGTTTATTGCCCTTTTATTACTTCAAATTATGACTCCTTTCGGGATGATAAATGCTAGTGCTTCACCTCAAACTGATATTTCTACAAATGTAGACCTAAATCTCCTAAGTGATATCGGAATACACCCTAGCGGCGATGTTGAAAATGGATGGATTGAATCATCTCAGGCACTTAGTCAAATAAATCTGCAATTTCGTAATGCAAATGTAATACCCCTTGACAATTGGGGCGAATGGACTGAGTCTTCAAATTATATTCAAGGTTGGTATGTCATAACTCATACTTTCCCAATTCCAACTGAATGGAAATATGAACTCAAAGAGGCTGGAATTGATTGTTTCTCATACCTCCCACCGAATGGCTTTCATTGCGATATTTCAGGCCACACTATAGAACAACTCGAGGATTTGAAGGTTGAAGGTATTTTTCAATTGGATAGCGTAGATAAAGTTAGGGAAGATTTAGTCAGAGGGTTATTGGGTCGAGAAACCGACCACTACAATCCATATGCAGTTGAAAATTTTGCTAGAGTGAATTTGATGTTATCAGGTGAAGAGTTGCCTGAAGGTACTTATTCGCATAGTGACATCAAGGTCAACTCACACGGCGGTAGATTCGCCACACTTACAGTAAATACGGATGGTTTTCGCTGGCTTACAATGCAAGGTGAAATAGAATGGGTGGAAACATCGCCTTACTTCTTACCAACAAATACAGTTGGTGCTGGAATAATTTATGCTGATGACTTGAAAGATTCAACTAAAATGAATAGTGCAGTTGCTGGCTGGGATGGCTTAGATGGTAGTGGAATTGTCGTTACTGTTGGAGATTCAGGAATAGATAATGGTGTAAATAATTCCGGTATGCATCCTGATTTTGCTGACCACATAAAGGGTATTTTATCGTGGCCAGACCCTAACTGCGCGTGGAGCAGCCCTGGTGTCCCTGGTCCAAGTTGTGATGATGGAGCCGAAGATGACCACCAAATGCCAAGAGGTAATGGCCATGGAACTCACGTTGCTGGGTCTGTACTTGGGGATGGCACTCATAGTAACGGAGCGATAATAGGAGTTGCACCTGAAGCACAGTTGCTATTTCACGCATGGGAGCAGAATGGATGCTATGGGTGTGGAATACCTAATAATTTAGTTGATATGCTCGATTTGGCTAGTGAAAATGGCAGTAGAATCCACACTAATTCTTGGGGCGCCCCGGTAGCCGGAGTGTACACTACTTCTTCGGCTCAAATCGACGAAGGTTCCGCTAAACACGATGACATAGTCGTATTATTCGCTGCTGGAAATGACGGAATCGATGGCGATTCTAATGGAGAGATTGACCTTGATAGCCTAGGTTCTCCTTCCACTGCAAAAAACTCAATCACAATTGGAGCGAGTGAAAATTATCGACCAATCTATGGTGGAGATGCAGATAATATTTCAGGAATGGCTCGTTTTTCTTCCAGAGGGCCAACTGATGATGGAAGAATCAAACCTGACTTTGTAGCACCTGGAACCTATATTTTGTCAACCTTCTCACGTTCTGCAGGAACTACTGCTTGTTGGGATTTAGTCAATGCCAGTTACTGCTACATGGGCGGAACTAGCATGGCGACACCCCTTGCTGCTGGAGCTACTGCACTTCTATTACAACATTTAATGGAAAATAGAGGCATTGCTAACCCCTCCTCAGCACTGATAAAAGCGATTTATGGCGCTAACTCCCATGACATGATGGGTCAATTCTCTTCACCAACCAATGGCGCAGGGGAAACTGTTCCTAACCCGCACGAAGGACTTGGGCTGTTGAATATGTGGTCTTCTAAAGATGCATCTTTTGTTGACTATGAATCTCTTTCGACAACCGATGATAGAGGATGGAGTTTCAATGTACCTGCTGCGGCACAAGACCTTCAACTCGCTTTGGCTTATCATGACCCAAAATCCACGCCAAGTGCAGGCACACATCTAGTCAATGATCTGGATTTAGCGGTCAAAGACCCATTGGGTGTTTGGACAAACTTAACCGATAATTTGAACAATCTAAGAATGCTAAACTTTTCAGCCCCTACTGCGGGAACTTGGGAAGTTCACGTGATTGGAACCTCTGTACCAGATGGCCCACAATTTTTCTCATTGGCTCTAAATGCTGATTATTCACTAACCAATCTAACTCAAGATGCTGACTTTGATGGAGTGGAGGATGGTGATGATGACTGTCCATTGATCTTTGGAAATTCAACCAATGACCGTGCAGGTTGTATCGATAGTGACGGAGACGGATACTCAGACCCAGATGGCGTCTGGACGGTCGTAGATGGCGCTGATGCTCTAATTTCTGTCGATACGCAGTGGGTAGACCAAGATAGCGATGGTTACGGGGATAATCCAGCACCTGCTTTCCAGCCTGATGGGTGTACAATTACACCTGGAACATCAAACATTGATAGATTTGGATGTCCTGACGCTGACAGTGATGGATACTCTGACCCAGATGGAGGATGGACAGCTGTTAGTGGAGCAGACTCATGCCCAGGTGTTGTTGGAATTTCCAATGTTGACAGAAACGGATGTCCTGACGAAGATAGTGATGGCGTAAGTGACCCTGACCCCTCTGGAACTAATGGTTCAGTCTGGACTGTCGCTAACGGCGCAGACGCTTATCTCGGCGATTCATCCCAATGGGCTGATACCGATGGAGATGGCTATGGAGATAATCCTCCTCCTGCAACCACTGGAGATAGTTGCCCTGGAATTTCAGGAACATCTACTTTAGATAGATATGGCTGTACAGATACTGATAGTGATGGTTGGTCTGACCCTGATGGCGTATGGACTACTGCCAATAATGCTGATGCCTTTATCAATGAACCAACTCAATGGGCCGACAGTGATGGCGATGGATATGGAGATAATTCAGCAGGAGTAAATCCAGACCACTGTCCTTCAGCCCCTGGTACATCCACTGAAATGGGTCACTTGGGCTGCCCTGATTCTGATGGCGACGGTTATTGGGATTCTGATGATGAATTCGTATCTGATGGCACTCAGTGGGTTGATGCAGATGATGATGGATTTGGAGAAAATCCAACAGGAAACAACCCTGATATGTGTCCAACAGTTCAAGGATTCTCCGACCAAGACCGTAATGGATGTCCTGATACAGATGGAGATGGATATTCTGATGAGGACCCTAGTGGTACTAACGGACCTGTTTGGACTACTGCCGACGGTGCAGATATCTGGCCTTTAGATATGACTCAATGGGCCGACAGTGATGGCGATGGATATGGCGATAATACTGGAGGGACAAATGGTGATGGTTGTCCAAGCATTTCCGGTACATCCACTGCAGATAGATTTGGTTGTCTAGATAGTGACGGAGACGGATACTCAGATGCTGATGGCGTCTGGACTACTGCTGATGGTGCTGACGCTTATCCTTCAGACCCTTCAAAGTGGTCTGACTTCGACGGCGATGGATTAGCAGACCAAGGTGGCGAAGATGATTGTCCAAACTTTGCTGGTACTTCGATTCATGATCGAATGGGTTGCCCCGATACTGATGGTGACGGTTACTCAGATAGTGACTCAGGTTGGACATTTGCCGATGGTGCT
>Ga0208639_1001835_pt1 | contig 13208 bp, 11 predicted proteins | sample ETNtaG_33_FD_185772 | JGI IMG/M metagenome (GOLD analysis project Ga0208639, IMG submission 185772) | Marine microbial and viral communities from oxygen minimum zone, Eastern Pacific Ocean - ETNP201310SV76 (SPAdes) (version 2) | ecosystem: Environmental > Aquatic > Marine > Oceanic ...
ATTTGCTTTAGCTTTTTTCTTTTTAGCAGCTTTTTTCTTTTCTGCTTTTTTCTTTTTAGCAGCTTTTTTCTTTTCTGCTTTAGCTTTTCTCTTTTCTTTTATTGTAATTTTTTTCTCTTTGTCTTTTTTAATATTTTCTTTAATTAATGTTTTAATTTCATTTTTTTCTAAACCTAATTCTTTTAGTTCTTTTTTTAATTCTTTTCTTATTTTCTTTCTTTCACTTTTTGTTGCATCAGGATTAAGCTTGGCAACCTTTAGGGCTTTCATTTTCTTCTTAAATTTCTTTAATTGTGTTTTTGTAATTTTTTTTGCTTGTCCCGGCGCTCTATCTTTAGACATTGATGCAAAACTGTAAGGGTTATCTAATAATGTTTTACCAAATTTATTTCCAACCAATACTGATCCTGGTCTTAAACCTAAAGTATTATTTTTTCCCGGTCCGATAAGTAAAGTATCAGTTTTGCCTTTTGATACTATAGTTTGAAATTCTGTTCCTCTAGATCCTAATGTTCCTTCTGGGACTTCAACAGTTAAACTATCTGGATTTTTTTTACTAATTAATCCTGATATAACTTTTAAACTTCCTTGTTTAACACTTGCAACTATTTTTCCATCGTTAGTTGCTGGATCATATATAAATGTATCCATTACAACTTCTGAATCTGAACCTACAGTAAAAGTCGTTTGATCAAGTAATAAAATTTGTGTTCCTGAATTAACTCCAGCATAAACAGTTTCATTTAAATAAATTTTGTCACCAACTTTAAGCTCTTTAGTTTCTGTTTTTACAGTGCCTGATACAGCTCCAATTATTCCTACTAATTGTTTTTCAATATCAATTTCCTCTGCTGAAAAAGAAATAGAAGTAAATAAAAAGAATAAACCTGTTATTATGCTAATTAATTTTTTCATTTTTTTTTAAAAGTATCAATTTATTGAAAAAGTTAAAGTTTTAAAAACCATTTTGGGCAGCAAAAAACACAACAAAATTAATAAAATATTCTTAAAAATCCAATTTCTGTTGATTAGTTTAATTTAAATGACTTGTTAAAACTTAGTGAAAAAGAATCTGCTATAAAGTCATAATTTATAATATTCGCGTTGGAAATTAATTTTTCATAAGATAAGTTTATAAAAAAACTTCTATTAGGATCTAATGCAGGAAATATATCACCAATTGCTTTGGTAAGCATTATATCCGTAGTGCTTGTATGATCTGATCTTAATTTTGTTGAAGTTACAGAGCTATCTTCTTTTTTATAATCATTGAAACTTATTCCTTGACCAATTGATATATAGGCCCAAGGAAAAGCTAAATTTAATCTAAGACTAAATTCATATGTTTCAAAATCATTTCCAGCATCAACTTTTGCATCACTATCACTATATCCCAATCCTAATGAAGTCGAAATTAATTCATTAACTATAAAATCATGTCCAAGAGTATAACCATGTCCAATTGCATTACCTTCATTAGCTGTAGTATCTTCTGAGTTATGATTAGCTTTGGAATCTGAATATGAATATCCATAACTAAATGAATTTCTTTCTCCTACACTGAAAAATCCACCAACACCATACATTAAAGAAAAACTATCTGCATCTGTTTGATAATCTGATTTACTAAGCATAAAATAAGGGCTGAGACTTTGTCCACCTAACGCAGTATCCATAGCAAGTGTTAAACCGTAACTTTGATAATCATCATCGGTTTCTTGATATTGTTCTGACAATGTATGGGCTAAGTTTATCATAAAAGAAGACTCTTCCCCAACAGGTCTTGTAGCAGTGAACCCAACGCTCCCACTTAATGTTCTATCGAATCTTGCAGCATTAGATGCACCAAGACTACCTGATGAAAATTTTAACCTTCTAGACGGAACACTGTTTACATTATCGCTATGTACTGCTCCCAAAGAATAGTCGGCATATAACTTCCAAAGTCCAGGTTCTTTATCTTTTATTTCTTCTTCTATTTCATTTAATGTTTCTAAATCTTCTGGGTTAAGATCTTTTCTTAACTTCATTTCCTCAATTATAGTTTTTGCTTTTTCAGGAGAGTCGGCTTGAACTAAAACTGATAACAAATATAATTTAATCTCAGTATTATCTGGATAGATCATACTTAATCTTTCCAAAGTAGAAATGGTTTGTTTGTAATTTCCCATTTTACCTTGTTGTTGAGCATATTTGAGGTTTAAATCTAAATCGTTTGGTTTTTGCAAAATCTGCATATAAGTAATATTTTTATTATTGATTGAAGTTCCAGTTCCTTCTTCTTCGCTAATTTTTTCTAGAATTTCTTTAAGTTTATTTTCTGTATCTGCCGCTACTTTGATGGTTTCCTCTACCTTTGGTACGTCTACTGTTACATCTTCAATTTTCTCTTCTTTAAGTATTTTTGTATTGGTTTCTGGAATTATTATTTCAGGAGTTTTAGCAATAATTTTTGTCTCATCAATAATCATTTTATCTTTTGTGTTTTGATAATCTGTATTGTTATTAATTAAAAAAGATTTATTTAATATTTTTTTTTCTATTAGTTCGGAATTTAATTTTGGTATTTCAAAGGATGTTTGGAATAATTTTTCACTAAAAGCACCAGCGGGTATTGTTCTTACCGTTTCAGAAAATAAGGCTAGCAAAGCAACAATAAATAATATCGGTATTATTCCAATAGATGTATTTTTTCTTTTTAAGAAATTTTTTCTATTAATTCTTTTTTTGCTCTTTTTTCTCATTCTGGCAAATTAATCATGTTTTAAAAAAAAAATAAACTATCAAAAGGTTAATATACCCAAAATAGGTCTTATTAAATAAGGGTTATCTATAGATACTCATTGGATCATAAAAACAATCCAGATGTTCAACAGTTTCAAAGAACACTTTATTAAGTTCAGAAGTGTGAACTGTTGGACAGATATTTTCGTTTTTGATATCATTATCAAAATTTGTTTTTAAATCATTCATTGCTAAAGAACCAGATAAAGAAGCTGTTGCTTGTAAAATGCTTCCAGTTTCCATTAAAGAATAACTTGGTCCAATCATTGCTGAGTATTGAGTGCAGTTGTTCAACACTGGGAGTAACAATAGTGTTAACAAAATCTTTTTCATAATTTTAATTTATTTTAATATTGAGTTTTTACAAACTACTAAAGCATCCATTTTGGGTAAAAGTTATAATTAATTTTTAAATTAACAATCTGTTCTTTGAGGAGTGCCGTATTTAGTAACAGTTATTGTGCAAACTGGGTCTCCAGGAGGAGTATTAGTTTCTTGAGCAAAAACTGTATAACTAGCAGTATTTCCAAAAACACAAAATTGAAAATTGATATTATCAGCAATGGCATTTTCACCATCAAACAAATTATCTTCGATATCTTCTGAGCTACCTGTACTTGTCGTACAACTACCAGCTCCACCAGTGATATAATAAGATCCAGTGTTAGAGTAGTATTCAGTTTGTGCTAATGCTATTTGTTGTAAGATATTTTCAGCAGAATTTCTTTTGGTAGACTTAACATATCCACTATAAGTTAATACACCAGTTGCGGAAAGAATACCGATAATTGCTACAACCACCAAAAGCTCAATTAAAGAAAATCCTGAGCTCTTAGTGGTCATAAAATATTTTTAAGCGCTTATTTTACTCAGCTACTGCAATTTTATTCGAGACCTCGTCTTTACCAGCCGCTTCCGTACAAGCTGTAAGACTACCATTTGTGTTGTCGTCATAACAAGTTTTGACTATAATCATATTGGCATCTGTAGCATCAATTGTCAGGTTAACATAACCTCTATCACCGTTTGTGTTAGATGTTGTTGCTGCGTCCGCAGTGTTAGGTCTTATAGCCGCTTTGCTTATGTCAAATGGATTTTTAAAATCTGCAAGAGCAATAGCAGCAGCCGTAACTACAGTAGCTCCAGTTCTGTTTAGACAAGTTAAATTACCACTCATGGCTGTATCTTCGCCTATGTTACATTTTTGATCTTCTGCAGCTATATATTTTACAGCAGCAGCATGGTTAGATTTAGTAGATGATTTTTTTGCACCTTCTGTATAACCAGTATACGCAACAGTTCCAACAGCAGCTAAAATTCCTATAATCGCCACCACAACTAATAGTTCAATAAGTGTAAAACCTTTATTATTTTTCATTTTTCCTCTTTATATTAATTAAATTAATTTAATAAAAGGAATCTAAATATTTTTTGTTGATATGTAAATAAATATAAGCGTCAATATTTGTGTTTTTTTTTGTGGAAAAAGCAAGATATCTGCTCATAATGAGTTATTTTTAAAATTTTATGACATACAAAGTAGAAGAAATTGACAATAAAAGAATAGTTTATCTTGATGGTGAAATAGATATGGAAGTTGCTGATAAAGCAAGAAATATTATATTACCTTTAATTGAAGCAGGACACGAAGTTCATTTAAATTTAAGTAAAGTTGAATATATGGACTCATCTGGAATTTCTATTTTAATTGAAAGCAAAAAACTATCAGAACAAAAAAACACAAAATTTGAATTAGTAGATATTAGCAAACCAGTAGAAAAAGTTATAGCAATGGCAAAGAAATTTTTATGACATATAAAGTAACAGAAGAAGCTTTAGCACACGGAAATGTCTGTACTATCTTTTTAGATGGTGAAATCGATATGGATGTGGTTGAAAAAGCAAAAGAGGTAATATTTCCTCACATCGAAGCTGGTAAAGAGGTTCATTTAAATTTAAGTCAAGTTCAATATATGGACTCGTCTGGAATTTCAGTTTTAATTGAAAGTCATCAAAAAGCTTTAGAAAAAAATAACAAGGTAATTATTAAGGATGTAAGTAAATCAGTTCTTAAAGTAATAATGATGGCTAAGTTAGAGCAAATATTAAATTTAGAGTAATTTTTTATGAATGAAGCTGCTCAAGCAAATCATACTGAAAAAAAAGCCTTTTTAGTAAAATCATCTAGCTTAAAAGAGGTAAGAACTTTTTGTCGAGAGGTATTTGAAAAACTTCAAATTGAACAAAATTTGAAAGATGAGTTGGTCTTAGCTATTGCTGAGGCTGCACAAAACATTGTTAAGCATGCCTATAAAGATGCTCCTGATTCAAAGGATATAATGGTTGTTAAAATTAGTTGTGAAGATAATAAATTACAAATTGCTTTTTATGATATGGGCACTCCTGTAGATCCAAAAAAAGTAAAACATAGAGAAATAGATAATATTAAACCTGGTGGACTAGGAACATTCTTTATTCAAGAAATAATGGATGCTGTAGAATTTAAAGATGGTGGAAAACCTTGGATAAATCATTTAGTTTTAACTAAACAACTATAAAAGAAATATAATACTTCAAAAATTAATTATCTTGTAGAGATTTTACTTCTAATTTTTCAGTTTTAAGAGATTTAATTGCTCCCAAACAAGCTTGTGCAGTTGACATATTAGTGCAATAGGGAACTTTATTTTTTAATGTTGCTCTACGTAAAGCTATTGCATCACTTATTCGATATTCTCTATTTCCACCACCCGTATTAATTACAATTGCGATTTTTTTAGAGTTAAGGACATCTACAATGTGAGGTGAACCACTACTGACTTTATTAATAATTCTACATTTCATTCCAAATTTTCTAATATATTTAGCAGTACCTTGTGTAGCACATAAGGTAAATTTTAATTTTATTAATTGTTTTGCTAAACCAATACCTTCATCTTTATGGGAGTTCTTTAATGATATAAATGCAAGGCCTTGTTTTGGTAATGAATTTGCAGATGCAATTTGGCTTTTGGCAAACGCCATACCAAAATTTTTATCAAATCCCATTACTTCGCCAGTTGATTTCATTTCAGGCCCTAAAAGTAAATCACTATTAGGAAATTTATTAAAAGGAAATACTGCTTCTTTTACAGCATACATGCCCTTAGATTTATCTTTTAGATCAAATTTAGATAATTTTTCTCCAGCCATTACTCTTGATGCAATTCTAGCAAGAGGTAATCCTTTAGCTTTCGATACAAAAGGTACTGTTCGACTAGCTCTTGGATTTACTTCAATTACGAAAATTTTATCTTTTTTAATTGCAAATTGAATATTCATAAAACCTTTAACTTTTAAAGCTAAAGCTAACTTTCTTGTTTGGTTTTCAATCTCTTTTATCAAATATGGTTTAATAGATACTGGAGGGAGACAGCAAGCAGAGTCTCCTGAGTGAATTCCGGCTTCTTCTATGTGTTGCATGATACCCGCTACATGTACCTGTTTTCCATCAGATATAGCGTCAACATCTACTTCCATTGCATGATTAATAAATTTATCAATTAGAATAGGATTTTTTTCTGCAGCTTTAAATGCTTCTTCAACAAAGTTTTTAAGTTGGCTTTTTTTATAAACAATTTCCATAGCTCTTCCACCCAAAACATAAGAAGGCCTAACCATTAATGGTAAACCAATTTTTTCTGCTATTTGAATTGCTTGTTTAAATGTTTTGGCAATTCCACTTTTAGCTTGTTTTAATTTTAATTTATTAAGAAGATTTCTAAATTGATTTCTATCTTCTGCTAAATCAATTGATCTGTATTGTGTTCCTAAAATTGGAAACTTATTGTCGTGTAAAAATTTAGCAAGTTTAATTGGAGTTTGGCCACCAAACTGAGCAATGATACCAATCAAATTTCCTTTTTCTTTTTCTTTTTTAATTATATTAAAAACATATTCTTCTTTTAAAGGTTCAAAGTATAATCGATCACTAGTATCGTAGTCAGTTGAAACTGTTTCTGGATTACAGTTAACCATAATGGTTTCAAAGCCCGCATCTTTTAAAGCAAAACTTGCCTGACAGCAGCAATAATCAAACTCTATTCCTTGGCCAATTCTATTTGGACCACCACCTAGGATGATAATTTTTTTCTTAGTAGACGGATCTGCTTCACATTCAGAATTTATTGAAAAATTTCGTTGATATGTTGAATACATGTAAGGAGTAAATGACTTAAATTCTGCTGCACAAGTATCAACTTTTTTATAAACAGGTAATATTTTAAGAGCTGTTCTTTTTCTTCTTACTATATCCTCAGATGTATTGGTTAGCTCAGATAGTTTTTTATCAGAAAAACCAATTGATTTTATTCGATTAAACTCTGTAAAATTTTTAGGCAAACCTCTGTTTTTTATTTTATTTTCATTATCAACAATTTCTTTAATTTGCTCTAAGAACCATGGATCAATTTTAGATAAACTGAAAATTTTCTTTAAATTTATTTTTTTTCTTAATGCTTCTGCAACTAATAAAATTTTATTTGGAATATTTTCTTTGAGTTTTTTTTCAATTTGTTTTTTATTTAGATCAAATATTCGATCTAGCCCCGAAAAACCAGTTTCAAGGGACACTAATGCTTTTTGAAGCGACTCTTTAAAGTTTCTTCCAATCGCCATTGCTTCTCCAACTGATTTCATTGAAGTACCTAAGGTTGCTGGGGAAGTTGAAAATTTTTCAAAAGTAAATCTTGGAACTTTAGTAACAACATAATCAATACTAGGTTCAAATGATGCAGGAGTTACTTTAGTAATTTCATTTTTTAATTCATCTAAAGTGTAACCAATAGCAAGTTTTGCAGCAACTTTTGCAATTGGAAAACCAGTTGCCTTAGAAGCGAGTGCGGATGATCTGGAGACTCTTGGATTCATCTCAATTATAACCATTCGTCCATTTTTAGGATTAATTGCAAACTGAACATTAGATCCACCTGTTTCTACTCCAATTTTTCTGAGACAAGCAATGGAAGCATTCCTCATAACTTGATATTCTTTATCAGTAAGAGTTAGTGCTGGAGCAACTGTCACAGAATCTCCAGTGTGAATTCCCATTGGATCAACATTTTCAATTGAACAGATAATGATGCAGTTATCTTTTTTATCCCTAACGACTTCCATCTCGAACTCTTTCCAGCCCTCTAAGCATTCTTCAACTAATACCTGGTTAACAGGGGACTCGTGTAATCCATTTTTGATAATTTTTAAGTATTCTTTTTTATTTTTTGCAATTCCACCTCCAAGACCACCCAATGTAAAAGCAGGTCTTATAATTGCGGGTAACCCAATTTTTTTTAAAACTTTTGAAGCTTGATTAATGTTATTGACGATTTCTGATTTAGGTAAATCTAGACCAATATCGATCATATTTTTTCTAAATTTTTTTCTATCTTCAGCATTTGAAATTGCTTTAGAATTCGCACCGATTAGTTCTATTTTATATTTTTTTAAAATTCCTTTTTTCTCAGCTTCCATTGCAAGGTTTAGAGCAGTTTGACCACCCATTGTCGGAAGAATTGCATTTGGTTTTTCTTTTTTAAGTATTTTCTCTAGAACTTCTAAAGTGATGGGCTCAATATAAGTTTTATCAGCAACATCAGGGTCAGTCATGATTGTTGCTGGATTAGAGTTAATTAAAACCACTTTGTATCCCTCATCTTTTAATGCTTTACACGCTTGTGTTCCTGAATAATCAAATTCACAAGCTTGGCCAATAATGATTGGACCAGCACCAACAACTAATATTTTTTTAATATCTTTTCTTTTTGGCATTTTTTTTCATGTTGTTAATAAATTCTTTAAATAAGTAGACACTATCTTGAGGTCCTGGATTTGATTCAGGATGATACTGAACAGAAAAAACTGGTTTATTTTTTAATCTGATACCCTCAATACAATTATCAAATAGTGATTTATGAGTAATCTCAATATTTTTTGGTAAACTTTCTTTAACAATTTCAAAACCATGATTTTGACTTGTAATTTCAACTTTATCATGAATTAAATTTTTAACAGGATGGTTTGCACCTCTATGACCTAGTTTCATTTTTTTGGTTTTTGCACCCAAGGTTAATGCAAGTATTTGATGACCTAGACAAATACCAAATATAGGTAAATTTTTTTTAATTAGATCTTTAAGTATTTTGATTGCATATTTGCCAGTTGCTGCTGGGTCTCCAGGGCCATTAGATAAAAATATACCATTTGGTTTAAGGTTTAAAATTTGTTTAGCTGATGTTTTACATGAAACAACTGTAACTTTACAATTAAAATCAGAGAAGTACCTCAAAATATTTTTCTTAATTCCATAATCAATTGCAACTACATGAAAAGTATTTTTGTTATTTTTTTTATAGCCTGTTTCTTTTTTCCAAGTTTTGAGTCCTTTCCAAATATAGTTTTTCTGTGTGCTTACTTTTTCTGCAAGATCAAGATTTTTTAATCCGCTCCATTTAATTGTTGAGTTTATTAACTTGCTGATATTAAATTTTCCATTTTTTGAGTAGGTAATGGTTCCTTTTGGAGCACCTTTATCTCTGATTAAATTTGTTAAACTTCTTGTATCCAAGCCTGTAATTCCAACTATCTTATTTTTCTTAAGCCAAGCATCTAAATGTAAAAAAGATCGGTAATTAGAAGGTGATGTTATCTCTGAATTAAAGATTACACCTTTAGTCCATATTTTATCAGACTCGCGATCTTCTTTATTTGTTCCAACGTTTCCAATATGAGGAAATGTAAAGTTTATAATTTGGCCAGCATAGGATGGATCAGAAATTATTTCTTGGTAACCTGTTAAAGAGGTATTGAAACAAACTTCTCCTGTGGCAGATCCTTGGTAACCAATACCAATACCTTTAAAAACTTTCTTATTTTCAAGAACTAAAATGCCTGTTTGAATTTGTGAGATTATTTTTGAGTTAGTTTTTTTTGCTTTTTTGATCAATTACAACTCATAAGTTAAAGGTTAATACAATAATTAGTTTATTATCGCAACAGAGATGTATTATAAAATTGTAAAAAAACAATTTTTCTTTTGAAGAATTTTTTCTTTAAAGTAGATTAAAAAAGTTATGTCATTAAAAGAAACAATCGAAACTGAATATAAAAACGCTCTGAAATCTAAAGATAAAACGAAAATATCAACTTATAGGTTGATTTTATCATCAATAAAAGATTTGGATATATTGAATAGATCTGGTCCAAACAAAAAAGAAACAGATGATGAAGATGTCAAAAAACTATTAAAAAAAATGGTTAAACAAAGAACCGAATCGATCGATATTTATAAAAAAAATAATCGATCTGATCTTTTAGAGGTAGAGCAAAATGAATATGATATTTTAACAGGTTTTTTACCTAAACAACTTAATGAAGAAGACACCAAAAAAATATGTGAAGAAACTATTTCTAAAATAGGAGCTGCCTCAATTAAAGACATGGGTAAAGTTATGGGTGAATTAAAAAAGCAACATTCTGATGAAATTGACTTTGCAAAAGCAGGAACTTTATTAAAGCAATTATTAAATAAATAATGAAATATCCAAAAGAATATCTTGATGAAATTAAAACAAGATTAAAAGTTTCAACAGTAGTTTCTAAAGTTGTAAGTTTAAAAAAGAGAGGAAAGGAATATGTGGGACTTTCTCCTTTTAAAAATGAAAAAACTCCATCTTTCACAGTTAATGATGAAAAGGAATTCTATCATTGTTTTGCAACTTCGGAGCATGGAAATATTTTTGACTTTGTTATGAAAACACAAAACTTAAGGTTTGGTGAAGCTGTAAAATATTTATCTAATCTTGCAGGCATGCAACCATATATGTTTTCGAAACAAGATGAAGAAAGAGAAAAAAAATGGAAAGAATATTCTTCAATATTTAATCGTTATGTCGATTTTTATCATGATGAACTGCTTAAAAATGAATCTTTTTCTAACGTGAGAGACTATCTTAAAAATAGATCATTAACTAAAAATGAAGTGAAGAAATTTAAAATAGGGTATATAGAAAAAAATCCAAATTTTTTTGAAAAATTAAAAGAAGATTTTAGCATAGAGTCTATAATGGAGACTGGCTTATTTTATTTGGATGAAAAAAAACAAACTTACGTTGAAAGGTTTAGAGGTCGACTTATTTTTCCTATAAATAATATTTCAGGTCAACCAATTGCGCTTGGTGGGAGGATAATAGAAAAAAGTGATTATCTTGCAAAGTATATTAACTCACCAGAAACATATTTTTTTAAAAAAGGGTCTAACTTATATAATTTAGATTTAGCAAGAAAGTTATCTAATAAATTAAATAATATTTATTTAGTTGAAGGTTATATGGACGTTGTTGGTTTAAGTAAAAATGGAATTGAAAATGCTGTAGCAAACTTAGGAACCTCGTTGACAGATAAACAAATATTAACATTAAATCAATTCTTTGATGATATTATTATATGTTTTGATGGTGATGAAAGTGGTTATAAAGCAGCATTAAGAGCTGCAGAAAATTCTATAAAAGATTTAAGACCAGAAAAACAAATTTCATTTTTATTTTTGCCAGACAAAGAAGATCCAGATAGTTTTGTAAATAAAAATGGCAAGAATTACTTTATTGATTTTTCTAAACAAAGTAAAATTTCGATACATCAATTTATTTTTAGTCATTATAAAAAACAGACTGAAAATAATCCATCTTCAATGGCAATTTTTGATAAAAAATTAAGATCTATAGCTAATACTATAAAAGATAATTATATAAAAAAATATGTTTTAGAATATTTTTTGGAAAAAATTTCTGAGTTAACTCCACACACAAGTCAAAATAAAAAAAATTATTATGTAAAAAAAACCAGATCATTAGAGACGACAAAAAAACATTTCAATGAAAGTCAATCTTTAACAGGAGTTGAATTAAAAGAATTTTCATTGTTGTATTTAATTATGACCAATCTAAAGTTAATGAAGGAACATATACATTTGATTGAAAATGTTAAATTATTTACAGAAGTAAATAAACAAATTTTTGAAAAGATTATTTCAAAATTAAAGTTAGAGGAGCAAATATCAATTAATGAATTAGAAATAGATATCCAGCTAATTAATAAAATAAATAAGTTTGCTCCAATTAAACATATTTTGAAAAATAAATCTGATAACGAACACGAAATTATTGAATTATTAGATGATATTAATCGAGATCTAAATAATTATGATTTAGAGTTTAGAATTCGAGAATTAGAATCGAAGTTTTCTAAGGATTTGAGTGAGACAACATTTAATGAGCTAAAAGAGCTGAAAAAAAAGCAAAATATCAATTAATCCTTCTAAATTAATAATGGATTTTTACAGATTTGACATTATATAAGACTCTTCAAATTTAATTGCTGTGGAAAGAATAATTACAAAATCATTTGCTAGATTAATGGGTCGAGGGACTCATAGAGGTTTTATTACTTACGAAGAGTTAAGTAAGTCTTTAGGAAAAAGAAATCTTTCCGATCAGAATTTATCTCAAGCTTTTATACATATTTTAGATGCGAAAGTTACACTTGTAGAAAAAAAATCAGATTTTAAAGTTTTAAGAAAAAAAGATGGTTCTTCAAAAGAAGAAGGTAAAACAATAGAAAAAAGTGATGATCCTATCAGAATGTATCTTAGAGAAATGGGTGGAGTTGAGCTGTTATCTAGAGAAGGTGAAATTGCTATAGCAAAACGAATAGAAGCTGGAAAAGATGTAATGTTAATTGCATTATCTCAAAGCCCAATCACAGCTGAACAATTTTTTGAGTGGAATGAAAAATTACAAAAGGATGAAATATTAGTTAGAGAAATTATAGATATTGACACAAATTATATGGAAGATGAAACCACTGGACCAAGTGCAAAACAAAAAAATTCTGGTGAAACTGATAATGAAGAGAGTTCAGGTGATGATGGTGACGAAGAGTTTAATCCAACTCTTGCTGCAATGGAAACAGAAATAAAACCTAAAGTTTTAAAAACAGTAAATCTTTTGACTAAAGATTATAATAAATTAATAAAATATCAAAAAGAGAAATTAGATTGTGTTTTAAATTCTAAAACTTTTTCACCAGCTAAGGAAAAAAGTTATGAAAAAATTGTCCAAGAGATACTTGAAAATATTAAATCGCTACAGTTATCCCCATCAGTTTTAGAAGATCTAGTGCAAAAACATTACGTTGAAAATAAAAAAATAATTTCTTTAGAAGGAAATCTTATGAGACTAGCTATGGATCATAAAATACCAAGAAATGAGTTTGTAAAGTTTTATATTGGTAATGAAATTAATCCAAATTTAAAAAAATTTTTAGACACCAATTCCATTTGGAAACAATTTTTTTCAAAAAATAAAGATCAATTTAAACAAATAAAGGAAAGA
>Ga0208639_1001836_pt1 | contig 13198 bp, 14 predicted proteins | sample ETNtaG_33_FD_185772 | JGI IMG/M metagenome (GOLD analysis project Ga0208639, IMG submission 185772) | Marine microbial and viral communities from oxygen minimum zone, Eastern Pacific Ocean - ETNP201310SV76 (SPAdes) (version 2) | ecosystem: Environmental > Aquatic > Marine > Oceanic ...
GTAGCAGAAATTCCAGTGAATCTTTCATAATGACCTATATCTAAATCTGTTTCCGCTCCATCATCCGTTACGAAAACTTCTCCATGTTGAAATGGATTCATTGTTCCAGGGTCAACATTTAAATAAGGGTCAAGTTTTCTAATTCTAACTTTAAATCCTCTTAATTGTAACAGAGCAGCAAGAGAAGCTGATGAAAGTCCTTTTCCAAGTGATGAAACCACGCCGCCAGTGACAAATACATATCGCGCCATGGAAGAATATTATAACAGAATTAAAAAAAAAAACAAAGTTAAATTATCAATCAGATTTTGGAACTTCGGGTTCAGAGGAATTATTCATTTCCTCAACTTCTTCTAATACTGATTTAGTTGAAATTTGCTTTTGTGACAAAACTGTAATTGAAATACTCGTTATTATAAATACGGTTGCTATTATACCTGTTGTCTTAGACAAAAAATTTCCTGCTGATCTTGAAGATATAAAACTATCTTGCCCAACTCCTATACCCAAAGCGCCTCCCTCAGATTTCTGCAATAAAATGACCACAACCAAAAGAATCGCTGAAATGACATTTATTGCTAATATAATATTTTCCATGATACTTATTTATAGTAATTTTTTATTATATCAATAAATTTTTTCGATGATTGAGAAGCTCCACCTATCAGAAATCCATCTATTTCTTGATTGGAAGAAAAATTTCTAATATTTTTGCTATTAACAGAACCTCCATAAAGAACTACTGGTGAATATTTTTTTTTTACAATCTTTTTAAATTCTTTCTTTATGAATTTCAAATTTTTTTCAATATCAAAGTTCTTTGGTGTTCTTCCTGTGCCAATAGACCAAACAGGTTCATAGGCAATAATAATATTTTTCGTATTAAATTTACTTTTAATAGAAGATTTTAACTGTCTTTTTAAAATTGAAAATGTTTTTCCATTTAATTTTTCTTTTAAAGTCTCACCTATGCAAAAAATAACTTTTAGATTATTTTTGAGAGCCGATTCTATTTTTCTTAAAATCATTTTGTTTGTATCTCCTTCTGCTCTATTTTCTGAGTGCCCTAAGATAATATACTTTGCTCCAACTTTTTTTAACATTGAAGCATTAATTGAACCTGTAAAAGGTCCATCTCCTTCATGATGATGACAATTCTGTGCTCCAACAGAAATAAATGTCGATCTAAGTTTGTTGGCAAAAAAATAAAGTAGAGTGTTAGGGATGCAAATAACAACTCTATTTTTCATTTTATATTTTTTAGAAGAGCAAAAACGATGAATTTGGTAAATTTTTTTTAAATCAGGTATATTGCCAAACATTTTCCAATTACCTATGAAATATTTTAATTTATTTGTCATGATTCAAATTTTAATTTATAGAGTATCTAATTATATAACAATACAATAAAATAGCTTAATTAAAATGTTAGGATCAATAAGGAAATTTTCGTCTTCAATTTTTGCAAAGGTTTTTTTATTTATAGTCGCTATTCCATTTATATTCTGGGGAATGGGAGATGTTTTTAGAAGCGGCAATCAAAATACCATAGTTAAGATTGGTAAAGAAAAAATATCAACTAAAGATTTTGTAGAATATTTGGACAATTACACTGCTCCAAATGAAGAATTAAATGAGAGTTTGTTGGAGAGTAAACTTTATAATTTTATTGGTGAACAATTGCTTGAAAAAGAGATTGAAAATTTGAAGATTATTTTATCAAAAAGTTCTTTAAGCAAAATTATCAAAAATGAAAAAAGTTTTCAAAAGGATGGGAATTTTTCAAGAACTGAATATGAAAAATTTTTAATTACAAATGGTTTAACTGCAGTGACCTTCGAAAGAAATATATTAAATCAATCTAAAAAAAAACAAATTACAGATTTTGTTAGCGGTGGAATACTGCCCTCGCAATTTTTGGTAGAAGTTATTTATGATAAAATTAATCAAAAAAGAAATATTCAAATTGTTAATGTTAAAGATCTAATTGATAAAAAAATAAATTTTTCAGAGGATCAAATTCTTGATCACTATAAAAAAAATAAAGAAAATTATATATATTCTTACAAAACAATAAGCTATAAGGAGATTAATCCACTAAATTTAATTGGGAATGAAGAGTTCGATGATTTGTTTTTTGAAAAAATCGACAAAATTGATGATTATATTGTTGAAGGAAAAGATTTAAATTTTATATTAGAAAAATTCAATTTAGATTCTGCAGTAGAAATTACATCAGATAAATACGGCAAAAACAAAGAAGGAAAAGGTGTAAAAAATTTTCCATATACGTTAATAAAACAAATTTTTTTACAAACTGAACCAGATCAAACCATCTTGACCGTACATGAAAATAAATATTTTGTTTTTAAAATATTAAAAAGTGAAGAAGTTCAAAAAGAAATTAATGATATGAATATTAAGAAAGCTGTATTAAAAGATCTAAAAAATATTAGTAAAAGAAAATTTGTAACTAATATAATCAATAAAATTAATAATAATAAATTTAATAAAATTGATTTTGATAATTTGTTAAAAAAAGAGGGCATTGCTGCTAAGAAAATTTTCCTTGAAAATTTAAACGACAATAAAGAATTGACAGAAAATTTAGTTAAGCAAATCTATTCCTATCCAGAGGAAAAAGTAATTCTTGTGGCTGACATGGGTTTGTCTGAAGTGTATCTTGTTTATATTGATGAAGTTGAAAATGTTACTATTAGTAAAGAATCTGAAGATTATAAAAAATACTTGAAATTATCTAAAGCAAAGATGGTAACAGATTTATATGCAGCTTATGACTCATATCTTCAAAAAAAGTATAAAGTAGAAATCAATTATAATGCCTTCGATAATTTAAAAAAAAATATTAAATGAAAGTAAATATAAATCTTCCCAATTTTATAAAAAGACATAAAAAGAATAAAAATCAAATAATTTTTCATAAAATTAGCTGTAAAAATAATAAAGTAATTGAAAATATAATCAGTAAATTTTTAGTTAAAAAAAATAGTTTTATATTTGAATCTGTTGAAAAAAGAAAAATAAGAGGGCGTTACACAATAATAGGCGCGGATCCTGACAAAATTTGGGAATTTAATAAAAAAAAAATATGTATAATTGAAAAAAATAAAAAAAAATTTATAAATGAATCGCCTTATGTTTTTTTAAAAAAACTTATAGAGAAATTTAATTTCCCTGTTCCGAAGAATCTTCCCTCACTAGCATCTCTTTTGGTTGGATATTTCTCTTACGATATAATTAGATATATTGAAAAAGTTCCCGACAAATGTTTAGATGATTTAAAAATACCAGATATAAGATTGATGAGACCAAAAACAATAATTATTCACGATAATTTGTCTAAAAAAATTTATTTTATAGTAAATTGTTTTGCTGATGAAAATATTAATAACTATGAACATTATTATCTAAGACAGATTAAAAATATTAAATTCATTAAAGATTTAGCTTTCTCTTCTATTAATAAAAAAATCAGTTATCCACGAAAAATTAAAAAAATTAATATAAAAGTTAAATCAAATATCTCAAAAAAAAGATTTAAAGAAATGGTGGTAAAAGCAAAAAAATATATTGGTAAAGGTGATATTTTCCAAGTTGTGCTTAGTCAAAGATTTGAATCTAAACTCACTAAAACACCCTTGGAAATTTACAAAAAACTACGAGTTGAGAATCCTTCACCTTTTATGTTTTTTTTTAATTTCAATGATTTTCAAATAATTGGAAGTAGTCCAGAAATACTTGTTAGGCTTAGAAAAGACAAGATTACAATAAGACCAATAGCTGGAACTAGACCTCGTGGAGCAACCAAAAAGAAAGATAATTTTTATAAAAAACAACTGTTAAAAGATAAAAAAGAATTATCAGAACATTTAATGCTCCTAGACCTTGGAAGAAATGATGTTGGAAAAGTTTCAAAAATAAATACTGTAAAAGTTACAGAAGAATTTCAAATTGAAAAATATTCCCACGTAATGCATATCGTTTCTAATGTCGAAGGAACTTTTGATAAAAAACATTCGTTACTTGATACAATGCTCGCTGGCTTCCCAGCAGGAACCGTAACAGGGGCTCCAAAAATTAGAGCCATGGAAATTATAGATGAATTAGAAAAATCTAAAAGAAAAATGTATGCAGGTTCTATTGGTTATTTTTCATCAAATAAAAATTTTGATACATGTATAGCATTAAGAACTGCGCTTATAAAAAACAATAAATTTTATATACAATCTGGTGCAGGAATAGTTGCAGACAGCGTCCCAGAAAAAGAATATATTGAAACTGTTAACAAAGCAAAAGCACTTATAAAATCTTTAAATTAAAAAAATGAAAATTTTACTTATTGATAATTACGATAGCTTTACTTACAATTTATTTCATTATCTTTCTTCGCTTAAATGTAATGTTCATGTTTGTAGAAATGATAAAATAAATATTAAAGATATATCAAAAAAAAAATATCAAAAAATTGTAATATCGCCTGGTCCTGGAAATCCGAACCAGGCTGGAAATTGTCTTAAAATTGTTAAAAGCTTATATAAAAAAATTCCAATACTAGGTGTTTGTTTAGGACACCAAATTATAGGTCAAGTGTTCAAATCTAAAATCATTGTTGCAAAAAAATTAATGCATGGAAAAACAAGTTTAATTAAACATAAAGGACTTGGTATATTTAAAGGGATTAAAAAAAATATATTGGCAACTAGATACCATAGCTTAATAATTGATAATAAAAACGTTGGAGAAGATTTAATTATTACTGCACAAACTAAAGATCAAATAATTATGGGTGTAATGCACAAAAAATATAATATTCATGGCGTCCAATTTCATCCTGAAAGCATCAAGACTACAGAAGGTATAAAATTGCTTAAAAATTTTTTAAAATACTAAGTTATATATGCATAAATCAGAAGATTTAATAAAAATTATTTTAGAAGATAAAGATCTAAATTTTGAAGAAAGTAAATCAATCTTTTTAGATATTATGAGTGGAAAAATTGGTGATGATTTAATTTTCAAATTTTTAAAAGGATTGTCAGATAAAGGTGAAACAGCCGAAGAAATTGCCGGCGGGGTTTATGTTTTAAGAAATAAGGCTTTAAAAGTTAACACAGAAGAAGATATAGTTGATACGTGTGGAACTGGTGGTGATGGAAAAAATACACTCAATATATCTACAGCATCCTCTCTCCTATTAGCAAGCATGGGTATAAAAGTTGCAAAGCATGGAAACAAAGCTTTATCTTCAAAATGTGGATCAGCTGACGTTTTGGAAAGATTAAAAATTAACATTAACTTACAGCCTGATGGAGTAGCAAAAAGCATAGAAAAAAATAATTTTGGATTTATGTTCGCTCCTAATTATCATTTAACTATGAAATATGTTGCCCCAATAAGAAAAAAAATTGGAACTAGAACAATATTCAATCTTTTGGGACCACTAAGTAGTCCTGCAAATGTAAAAAGACAGGTTACAGGAGTTTTTTCAAAAAAATGGTTAAGACCATTTGTAGATGCCTTAAAAAATTTAAAATCAAAGCACGTGTGGGTACTGCATAGTGAGGATGGTATGGATGAAATTTCTCCATTTACAAAAACAGATATTTTAGAATTAAAAAATAATGAAATTAATAAAATCGTGATAGATCCAAAAAAATTAGGTATAAAATTTAATAATCCGGAAAATCTTAAGGGAAACGATGCAGATTATAATGCAAATAAAATAATAGATATTTTTAGTGGAAATAAGAATGAATTTTCCGAAGCTGTATGTTTGAATTCAGCGGCCGGACTTATTGTTTCTGGAAAATTTTCTGAATTCGAAGAAGCTTATAATTCGGCTAAAGAATATTTACAAAGTGGTAAAGTTTTGTCGCATCTGAAAAAAATTCAAACTTTCTAAGATGGAAAATTCTTTAAATAAAATAATCATTAAGAAAGAACAAAAATTAAATGAGTTAAAAAAAACAATTTCAATTGCTACCTTAAAAGAAGAAATACACAAAAATAAACCTTTTATCAATTTTAAAGAAAAAATTGAATATAATATTTTTAATAATAAAATATCACTTATCGCTGAAATAAAAAAAGCAAGTCCCTCCTCTGGTATAATTGTAAAAAATTATGATCCAGTCGATATAGCAAAGAAATATTATGAAAATAAAGCCACTTGCTTATCTGTACTTACAGAAGAAGATTTCTTTCAAGGTAATTTAATTCATATGCATAAAATTAAACAAAAAATAAATTTACCTATTTTATGTAAAGATTTTTTTATTGATCCATTTCAAGTACATCTTGCAAAAAGTTATGGAGCTGATGCAATTTTAATAATTCTTGCTGCTGTTACAGAAAAAGTAGCTAACCAATTGTATGAAGATGCTTTAAAATTAAATATGTCAGTAATTGTTGAGGTTCATACAAAGAATGAGGCAAAAAATTCTATAAAATTTAAAGAAGCCTTAATTGGTATTAACAATAGAAATCTAAACACTCTAAAAACTGATATGAATACAACTTTTGATATTTATGATATTTTGATTAATCATAAAGGACCCCTGATTTCGGAAAGCGGAATTAAAACAAAAGAAGATATTTTAAAAATTTCAAAAAAAACCAATATTAAAACCTTTTTAATTGGTGAATCACTTTTAAAAAACTTGGACAAAAATTCTATTTTTTCACTCCTTTGATTAAATAAACCGCCATTTTATTGACTTTTTATCTATTGTAGAATCAAAAGAACTTTTGTAGAACGGTAAATGTACGATATTTGTTCTATGCTTACAAAAAAACAAAAAAACCTACTTTTATACATAAATAAGAAAATTCGATCGTCGGGTGTATCTCCTTCTTATGAAGAAATGAAAAATTCTTTAAATCTTAAATCAAAATCTGGAATTCATAGACTTATTTCAGCATTGGAAGAAAGAGGTTTTATAAAAAGATTAGCACATAAGGCAAGAGCGCTGGAAGTGCTGAAATTGCCCGAAACAGCAAGTGCTAATGATATATACAATTCCTTTTCTCCTAGTGTAATAACAGGAGGTTTAGATTCTAGCAAAAATAAAAAAAGCATTCATGAAGTTCCTGTTTTAGGAAAAATTGCTGCAGGTACACCAATCGAAGCTATACAAAATGAAGTAAACCGTATCGCTATTCCTGAGGAATTAAGTAAAGGAGGAGAACATTTTGGTTTAAAAGTATCTGGAGATTCAATGATTGAAGCAGGAATTAATGACGGAGATACAGTAATAGTAAAAAAAGCTAACACAGCTAATAACGGAGAAATAGTAGTAGCTTTAATAGATGATCATGAAGCAATGCTAAAAAGGATAAGAAAAAAAGGTAAAATTGTTGCTCTTGAAAGTGCAAATAAAAAATACGAAACAAAAATATTTGGACCTGATAGAGTTAAAGTTCAAGGCGTTTTAGTATCTTTATATAGAAACTTCCAATAAAATAGTCTAATAACATAGTATATGAGTTTAGTAGCAACAAGATTTGCTCCATCTCCTACAGGTCCTTTACACATAGGCGGGGTAAGAACAGCTCTTTTTAATTGGTTGTTTTCAAAAAACAATAAGGGAAAATTTTATTTAAGAATTGAAGATACAGATAAGGAAAGATCTAAAGAAGAATATAAAAAACAAATTATAGACTCTCTTAATTGGATTGGAATAAATCATGATGATAAGGAATATATTCAATCAAAAAATATAAATAAACATAAAGAAATTGCTGAAGAATTATTAAAAAATGGATTTGCTTACAAATGTTATTGTTCTGAAGAAGAAATTAAAGAACAAAAAGAAAAATGTAAGAAACAAGGAATAGCTTATGTTTATAATAGAAAATGGAGAAATCCTAAAGATCTTGAAATTCCAAAGAAGGTTAAACCTGTAGTTAGATTTAAAAGTAAAATTTCTGGAAACTCAATTGTTAAAGATCTTGTTCAGGGTGAAATTAATATTGTAAACTCAATTATCGAAGATTTTGTTATTTTGAGACAAGATGGCTCACCAACTTATCAACTGTCAGCAGTAGTAGACGATCATCTAATGAAAATCACGCACGTCATAAGAGGAGATGATCATAAAATAAATACTTTTAAGCAAATGCAAATTTATGAAGCAATGAAATGGAATGTTCCTGAATTTGCTCATATCCCACTTATTCATAGTGAAAAAGGATCCAAACTCTCCAAAAGGGACAAAGCCTCAACAATGGATGATTATATAAAAATCGGAATATTGTCTGATGCATTGAGAAATTATCTTTTACGTTTAGGATGGGCCCATAAAGATAAAGAGATTTTTAACCTGAATGAAAGCATCAAACTTTTTGATTTAAAAGGTGTTGGAAAATCTCCATCGAAATTAGATATGTCTAGAATACTTTCTTTAAATGAACATTATATTAAACACATAGATGAGAAAGAATTGTTTAAACTTTTAAAAATTTATTCTCAAAAATTTAAAAAAAGCATTGATACATCTAAGGAAAATTCTCTTATAAAATCTATGAATTTTTTAAAAAATAAAGCAAAAACTCTCGAGGATATTTACCAAAACTCCCAATATATTCTTAAAGATAATATTCAGATATCCTCTGAAGATTTTAAGCTTTTAGATAATTCTTCTAAAAATATTATAAAAGACTTTCTTAATGAATTTGAAAAAATGTCAAAAATAACCAAAGAAAATCTTGAAAAAATTGTAAACGGATTAATTGATAAACATAAAACAAATTTAAAAGGTGTGGGCCAACCCTTAAGAATAGTTTTAACAGGATCTAGGTTTGGTCCTGGAATCTATAATATTATTCTTTCACTTAACAAGGATGTGGTTATCAAAAGGCTAAAAAATTAAAAATAGCTTTCTATAACTGAAATTGCAATTTCAGTAGACTTTTCAGTTTTAAAATTGTTAATTATTTCTTGAGATTTTGCTACTTGTTTTTCCATAGCATTTTTATCACTTAAAAGTTTATCAACGGTATTATAAATGTTAGTAGGATTGCAGCTGGATTGTAATAATTCTGGAATTATTTCTTCGTTAGCAGCAATATTAATAATATTGGCAAATTTAACCTTTACCAACATTTTAACAATAAAAAAGTTAATCGTTCCCATTTTGTAAATAATTATTGATGGTATTTTAGAATTGCAAATCTCTAATGAGATAGTTCCAGACTTTGCTACTGCAAACATGGATGATTTAAGTATATGAGATTTTATTTTTTCATCCGCTATCGCGCCACAGTTCTTAAACCCTTCTTTTAGTAAGAGGTTTTGAATTAACTGAACATGTTCAGTTGTAGAATGAAAAACAAAAAACAAATCTTTATATTTTTCATTCATTTTTTTAATAAATTTAAATAAAATTGGAATTAAAACATTAACCTCAGATAATCTGCTGCCCGGATAGATAGAAAAAATCTTTTTGTTATCTTTAATAATTTGACTAATATCAACTTTACTTTTGCTCTCCTCTTCCAACAGCGGATGTCCTGCAAAAGTTGATTGTATACCCTCTTTATCAAAATATTTTTTCTCAAAAGGGAATAATAATAAAACGTGGTCTAAAAAGGATTTGAGTTGCTTAACTCTATGCTCTCTCCAAACCCAAACCTGGGGCGCCACAAAATGAATTGTTTTTATATTAGGATCTTTTTTTTTAACTTCTTTAGCCACACGTAAAGTAAAATCAGGACTATCTACTGAAAAAAGAATGTCAGGTTTAAATTTAAGAATTTCTTTTACAGTATTATTGATTTTACTTTTAATTTTAAAAACATTTAATAAAACTCTTGTGAATCCAAGATACGTAACTTCCTTTAAATCAAAAAGTGATTTAATGCCTAAAGCTTTCAGGTGTTCGCCACCAACTGACAAATATTCGATATCTGATCTCGAATTTTTAAGTTGAGCAATAACTTTAGAAGCTAATTTGTCACCTGATGGTTCACCAGTTAATACAAATATCTTTTTCATTTAACCGTAATGAACATTTTGTTTTTATTTGCAAAGCTAATACATTTTTTTCTCTCTAAAAAAACATTTTGCTTACTTCTTAATACAATTCCTTTAAGCCTTGAAGATTTGCACTGGGTTAAAGTTTGAAGACCAACAGTAGGTAAATCAATTCTAAGATCTTGTTTTCTTTTTGGAAGCTTAACTAAAACGCCTTTATTTCTAAATTTTTTACTTTTACACCTCTTAAGCATTTTTTGAGTACCGCCTTTGCCTTCAATGGCAACCACTTTTTTATTTCTAACCACCGCTCCTTGGCTGAAATTATATTTTCCTAATCTGCTTAATATTGTAATTGCTTTTTTAATATCAATTTTATCTTCCATATTAGGCTTAAATCTTGAATAATTTCCTTTTTTTAAAGTTAATTCAGGATTAAAAGTTAATGAACTTACAGTATTAATTTTCTCTTGTTTTAATATTTTTATAACCTCTTTTAATATAGCTACATCTCCTAGCTTCGAGCTCCTTATAATTCTTGAAATATAATAGATACCTTTAAAATCTAATCTAAGTTTAGAAAAATTTGGTTTTTTAACTTTTCCTGCAAATAAGACTTTTCTACATTTGTTATCTTTCAGTATCTTAATAATTTTTCCAAATTGTCCTATGGAGACACTGTAAGAACGTCTATCCTTTCTAAAAATTTTTTTTTTAGTTATATCAATAATTAAATATTTAACTTTTTTTTTCTTAACTTTTTTTAAAATTTCCCTTGGAAATTTTGTTTCTCCAAATATTAAACCAATCATTATTCAGAATTCGGTGTGCAAATAGGTCTTTTTTTATCTTTTGAAATAAAATTTATTACCTCTTCTACTAAATCATTTCCTTTATATTCGCCGTTGATTTTACTTAAATTTTCATGAAGATTTTTTGAGGAGAATATTTTCTTAAATGCTGAGTCTAGCTCCATTATTTTTTTGTTTTCATATTTTTTTCTTTTTAATCCTATAAGATTAATTCCTCTTAAATAATTTCTGTTTCCGAATGATAAACCGAAAGGTATTACATCTTTCAAAACTCCGGTCATTCCTCCTATCATAGCCAATCTTCCTATTCTTGTATATTGCTGAACAGCAGAATTGCCTCCAATAACAACGGAGTCTTCGATAGTTACATGACCCCCTAACGGAACATTATTTGCTATAACTACATCATTTCCAACACGACAATCGTGTGCCACATGAGACGAAATCATAAAAAGACAATTATTTCCTACAACAGTTTTTCCTCCACCTCCTTCAGTGCCAGGATTAATAGTCACATACTCTCTAATAATATTTCCATCTCCTATTTCTAGACTATTGTTTTCACCTTTATATTTTAAATCTTGTGGTTGTGTTCCTATACTAGAAAATGGAAAAATTTTTGTTCCTTTTCCTATTCTTGTATTTCCTTCAACATGTACATTTGAAATTAATTCAACATCATCACTGATTTTAACTTTTGGACCTATGTAGCAGAAAGGTCCGATTTTTACATTTTTCCCAATCTTTGCTTTATTATCTATAACACTTGAATTGTGAATCATTTCTTCCTATCAACAATAGTAGCAGACCATTGTGCATCTGCCATTACCTTCTCTTTTACTTTAGCTATACCTTTATATTTCCATACACGGCCATGCGATCTAACTGCTTCAATATCTAGATGAAGTTCACAATCCGGCAAAACTGGGTTTCTGAATCGTGCTTTTTCAACACTCATTAAATAAACAAGTTTATTTTCATATTCTTTTGGATCTATGCCGTATGCTGTCAAAGCTGCAGCCGCTTGTCCAAAAGCCTCAACGATCAAAACTCCTGGCATTACTGGTTGACCAGGAAAGTGTCCTTGAACAAAAAATGATGTTTTCTTTACATTTACTATTGCTGTAGCTGATTTTAAATGAACAATATTTATTAATTTATCAATTAACAACATGGGTTCTCTATGAGGTAATAAACTTTCTATTTTCTTCTTATCTATTGAATTTTTGTCCATTTATTTTTTCCTTTGTTTTATAAAATCTTTTAATGGAACCGCAGGATAACCCATTACTTGCTGATTGTCAGGGATATCGTTTATAACACCGCTTCCTCCACCGATTTTAACATTGTTTCCAATTTTTAAATGGCCAGATACACCTGCTTGTCCACCTATAAGAACTCTATCACCTATTACAGTACTGCCAGCAAAACCTACTTGGCCAGCTATCATACAATTTTTTCCAATTCTAACATTATGAGCTATGTGGACTTGATTATCTATAAAAGTATTTTTTCCAATAAATGTATTAGATAAAGATCCTCTATCGATAGTACAGTTTGCTCCAATTTCTACTCCTTCTTCAATTACAACATTTCCGGTATGTGGTATTCTTAAATTTTTTTCTGGTATAGGAATAAAACCAAATCCCTTAATTCCAATTTTACATCCGTCTTGTATATTTACGTTATCTGCAATCAAAGCATTTTTTAAAACTACCGAAGATCCAATAATACAATCTGATCCAATTTCAACTTTGCTTTCTATGATGCTATTTGTTCCAATAAAAGAATCCTTTCCTATCTTAACATCTTTACCAATCATAACATTTCTTCCAAATTTTACTTTTGGGTACATATCTTTGATTGAATTAGAATCCGTTAAATTTAAATCAGGATAATCTAAATCTGCATTTGGGTAAAAAAGCCTTGAAACCTGCGTAACAGCAAACAAAACGTTTTTAACGTCAATTTTAATGCATTTTTCAGGAAGAAACTTAGAAAGATTTAAAGAAGTAATACAAGCGAAAGCTTTTGTTTTTAATGATTCTTTTTGATACTTGTTTGAATTTAAAAATGTAATTTCATTTTCTTTAGCATTAATTAAGGTTTCGATACCATAAACTTTAAAATTTTTTAATTCTGCTAAATCTTTTGTTGGATCTATCTCTTTTAGTATTTCAGAAAAAGGAAACGGTCCTTTTTTTTCAAAAAACCGAATATTTTGCATTTAATTTAATTTTATTGAGGGTAAAGCTTTATTTAGTTTTTCAATAACTAGATTAGTAATATCTAGATCTGTGTCACCCATCACAAGGTACTTTTTATCTATAATAAGCGATATACCATTTTCTTCAGTATATGCTTCCAAAATTGGAGTGAGTCCATCTAATAA
>Ga0208639_1001876_pt1 | contig 13015 bp, 3 predicted proteins | sample ETNtaG_33_FD_185772 | JGI IMG/M metagenome (GOLD analysis project Ga0208639, IMG submission 185772) | Marine microbial and viral communities from oxygen minimum zone, Eastern Pacific Ocean - ETNP201310SV76 (SPAdes) (version 2) | ecosystem: Environmental > Aquatic > Marine > Oceanic ...
CATGAAACTCTGAAGGATTGGGACGAATCGGCGACAGGCCGAACCTACGATGGCTCCACGAATTGGAGTTCATTGGGCGGTTATGGCCTTCTGGATCGTTCCGATTGGGTCGATGTTGCTTACGACCCGGCTTCAAGTAACCGAATGAACATGGACATCACTGAAATTGTCCAAGCTGCGATTGCTCGAGGAGACGATAGTGTCGGACTAATGTTGAGCGTTGAACAATTCTCTTCCGATCAGATTGTTCTAGCGAGCACTGAAACTCAGTTCGATGCGAACGAGCCCGAAATTCAACTCAAATGGACCAGTGGAACTGGAACAGTACCTTCACAGGCTGCGACCATTGTATCTCCTGCGAATGGCGATATTCTGTGGGATTTCCCTGCAATGTCAGCCAATGACAGCCCTACTGCATCATGGAGTCACCCGGCCGCCTCCACTGTCACGGATTGGCGTCTTTTCTCTTATGACACGAATGATGGTCCATGGGGTGGTGTCGTAGTCACTGACAGTCGAACCTGTGCAACCTGTAGTTTTGATATGACAAATATGACGATGACTGATTCGGCATTGGTGCTTGATCAAGATAATCGATATTCATGGATGGTACAACCAATTCAAGATGGCATGTATGGTCCGCGTTCAGCGATTGAAGACTTCATCGTACCAAACGACATGGGTGCTGCAATCAACAGCACTGATTATTGGGCCTCTATGGCGAATGGAAATGCATACTCTGCTACAGGGACCTATGATATTGCGCAAGGTGCGTACATCGATTCTTGCAATCCAAATTCGGCTTACGGAAACACTGCAAACAACTTGAACATCGGTGCCTCAAATGGAGGCCCAGCATGTACGAATGCAGGTCATGAATCGCGCTCACTATTGCGCTTTGATGTATCCAACGTACCCCTCATGGACAACAATCCATGGCAGGTCCTTGAGGCACATGTTGAGATGTACCGAATCGGTGGTTCTAGTAGCTACAACACCCCAATTTCAGTCTCCAATGTACACTGCTCTTGGATTGAAGCCAATGTCACTTGGAATTCTTGTGCAACCAACAATTCTTGGCAGGTCGCTGGTGCAAATGGCGCAAACGATGCAGACATGCCCATCAGTACAACCGATGTCAGCAGTAATAGTTGGTATTCGTGGGATGTCACAAATCTGATGCAATATGCACGTAGCAGTGGTTCAGACACTCTCAATCTTTTGTTTTCATCTGAAGATTCCAACCTCTACGCTCGACACTCTTTCATTCAAGAGGATGCGACAGGTGTCTATCAGTCATTCAGGCCAGCACTCAACATCACTTATCGTGCGGGCACACAATCTGTAACCTCCGCGCCTTCGTGGGATGCATCGCTGACGACAAACAGCCCATTCACCGCTTGGGATTCTAGTGCATTGAGACCGTCTCCACAGGACCCCCTCTCCAGCACATGGACTCATCCTTCCTCCAGTACAATTGATACTTGGCAGGTTCAATATGCGGCCAATAATCGATTCACGGAAGACACATCTTTGATTGATTCAAGTGATTCATCAACATGGGGCAATATCACATTCGATTTATCGAATTTCTCAATGAACGTCCCTCCGGCTGATGTTATGGGGGATAATTGGCACCATTTGCGAATTCGGGCCATTCAAGATGGCGTTTACAGCAATTGGTCCACTCCATTCCAAGCCCGCGTACCTGAAGAGCAAGGCAGCGATGATGGTGCTGGAAATTACACCGTGACAATGCAGCGTGGTGCTGTGTTTGAAGACACAGGCCTCTTGCCCACCATGCCTGACTCGTATGTAACCTCCAATACGTTTGGTCAAACAACGAATTATGGTTCGTCGACAACCATGGCAGTTGGTTTGGATCCGGCTGATACGGCACATGATGCAATTGGTTTGGTCTCAGTTGATTTGGCTGAGTATCCATATCCTGCAACCATGCTTCCGACTTCGGTAACACTTCGAATGTATGTCGCCAGTGTCGCAGGCACTGGTGCGCACAGTATTGCCATACACGATTGTAGTGGCTTTACGGAATCCACAGTGTCATGGAATAATTACAATCCAAACACACAGTGCAATTCGACTGCATCTTCGTCGATGACATCGACCACTACTGCATCCGGCGTATGGTACGAATGGGATGTGACCAGCATTGCTCGAAGCGCATGGGCTGGCAGTGGTGTGATGAACATGGGATTACAGACTGGTTGGGGTGGAACCGTTTACTTCAATTCGGCCGAGGGTTCCAGTGCTTATGCACCTGAACTTGTGGTTGATTATGTGGATAACCCGAACAATGCATCTTCACCCGCACAGGTGTCGCTCATCTCACCTGAACAATTGGAAGTCGTGTACAGTGTCGGCCAATACACCTTGGGCATCGAATCACGCCCAGTATTGTCATGGGATACCCTCGGCGATGCAACCGGTTACGTTCTGATTCTCAGCAATGGGAGCGGTTCACAAACTTACAGTTCTTGGGACTCAAACAGCAATTCCGGCTTCAACATTGGCTCTACTGCTGCGACGGCTTCGACATGGACTCCCGGATTTGATCTCGCAACAGGTGAAATTTACACTTGGTCGGTTCAGGCATTGAATGGTTCAGTTCCAGGTCCAAGATCAGTGCCGTGGACATTTGGTATTGGTAATCCAGACATTACATTCCAAGGAAATCACGTTTACAGCATTGAAATTCAGGAAGGCTCTGATATCGAAACTCTTGGTCACGTGCCCATTTGGGACACCTACATGAGTGAAGGTGCGATTGACACCGCTCACGGAGCAAGTGACACGCTACAGATTGGAACGGGCTGTGATTCGGCGGCGAGCAATCGTTGCTATGGCCTGTATGAAATCGATATGGGACAAATGGGGCCACTTGGCCAGTTGCCCGTGAATACTCACTCTGCACAATTGTCCATCTATTCAGATGGAATCAGTGAATTCTCTGCGGCCAATTATCTGGACTTGACGGCGTATGCCCTCATCAATCCAAATTATGAGGAGAGTGGAGCGACTTGGAACTCAGCCGCTACTGGTGTCAATTGGACAGCATACGGTCTACAATCGGGAACAGATTACATCGCAACCCCATTGGACACAGTTCGTGTAATGAGTAACTTTGTCGGTGGTTGGCTTTACTTCGATGTGAGTGGTGCAATGACGACCATGAATGGCACCGTATCCATCGTCATCATGGGTGTGCCCAATGCTGGGCACATGCTGATAGATGTCAAGACCAGTGAATCGGTATCCTCAAACAAGCCAATGTTGCATTTCAACTACACACTTGTGGATTCAATCAGCTTGACAGGCCCGACCACTACAGACGCGGACACAGGGGTACAATTTGCTGGGGCATTGCTAGATGCAAGTGCCAATACGCTTGCAGGCGATGTCATTTGGTCTTGCTCGAGTGGTTCAATTGATGCAAGTGGGTTCTTCACTCCGGATCAAACTGGAATTGTAGGCATCTCTGCAGCCTATGGCCAAGTTGTAGAAACGGTCAACCTTACAGTCACAGCAGGCACACCAACCATTCTTGTTGTCGTGCCTTTGGCGATTACGCTCACTGCCGATGACACTTTCGACATGAACATGCTCGCAGTTCTTGATGCAAATGGTAACGTTGTGCCGGGTGAAATCATTACGATGACCATTACCAATGGAACATTCTCACAGGGTGTGATTTACAATTCTGTAAGCATGGATTATTCGGTGACGACGCCGGCAGGGGCAGTCAGTTGGTTGCCGTGGACAGCTGGTACACAGTGGATGAATGTCACATGGGGAACACAATCAGTATCAATTGAAATCACAGTTGAAACTGGTGTACCCTCATACTTCATCATCACAGGAGATAGTATGGTTGAGGCTGGCAATACAACCACATTCGATATTGACATCTACGATCAAAAAGGCAATCAGAAAGATCGCAGCACATCAGGAACCCTGACATGGGGTGCTGAAAATGGGGCTATGGACAATGCAACAGGCTTGTTGACTGGTGATCAGATTGGAACTTGGAACGTATGGGTCGATAGTGACCTCGGCATTCACAGTGACAGTTCAATCGATGTGACCTATGGTGCCATTGCAGAATTGGAAGTTACGGCGATTGGACCAATCAATACCATCATCGTCACAAGTTCACCGACATTGGACAGTATTTCATTGACCGCAGATGATTCTGTGACCCTGAATGTCATCCGAATCGATGTGCAAGGCAATCGAGAATCAATCGATTTGCCAATAGCTGGTTGGTCTTGGCTCAATGGACTTGTCAATGCTGGATTCCCGACAACTTGGGATGCAGCCAATCAAGGTTCATCTTGGGTGAAGGCAACCCTCGAAGGATTCGATGTGGTCATTCCAATGGCGGTCGATCATGGTTTGCCCGTCACGATTGAAGCCCGCGCTCCGAACGATGACTTCAATTTGATTAGTGGACAAGATACGGGCACACTCTCAGCCTTCACAGCCGATTCAGATGGTAATGAGTGGAGTGTTTCAGCAACATGGACCACTGCCGATTCAAGTGCCTCTGATTGGTTAACTCCTCAGGGTACATCCGCCATCTTTGAAGCGGTACAGGTGGGCGATTGGACAGTCAATGTCCTGTATGTGTTCAGCGTACCCGGTGTTGGTGAACAATCAGTATTCAATGATGCAACATTCACCGTTACCGCTGGTGCCCTCAACTCCATTTCTCTGTCGAATGATGTCACAATTACTTCGGATGATAGTTTTGATTTGAGCCCAGATGCACGTGATGGACATGGTAACGATCTCCCCGAAGACCCAATTCAATGGCTTCAGTGGGATTCAACCACAGTCAATGCACCACAGACTTGTTCGGCAGCAGTATCTGGATGGACCGACATTTCGATTGACATGCGTGCTGACAACTATGTCTGGACACCTGATGAAACTACACCGGTTGGTGAATACACAATTTGTGCAGCCGGGGAAAGCAATGTCCAATCTTTGGCTGTTGTGACTGTTACAGTGGGCGAAGTTGCCAACGTTTGGCACAAGGCTTACTCAACGTTTGATGAATCTGGAGACATTGTCGTACAAGCCCAGACTCGTATCACTTCTGGCGATTTCCCAATCGTTGAGATTTGGGTCGCTGATGCGGATGGAAATCAGTATCAAACAACCTTGGTTTCATGGAGCAGTGACACTGAAGGATTTACTCTAGATGACATTTCTGATGCAAATACCAATCCTCTTGTGGATATTGGAAATTACAGATTTGATGGACGCATCAACCAAGTCTACGAATTGACATACAGTGCAGGTTCGTGTGCAACCTGCTCTGGCACATGGAACATCACCGTTGATTATGGTCAATTGCATCGACTTGAAGCCACGGCCAGTTCACCAGGAACACTTTCTGGTACCACACTGACCGTCGATCAACAAGCGATGGTAACCATTGATGTCGAAGGCTTTGACCAATTTGGAAACTCCGTTCCAATTCAGGTCACTGATGCATTCGATTCCACTCAAGATAGTTTGAATGTAGTCCAATCTGAAAATTTCAATGAAACCAGTGCCAGCATCTACATGCTAAATGAGGGTGTGAACGACATCACCATCTGTGCTGATGGATTACTCCCCACTGACAAAAATGTGTGTGATCAGGTGCAAATCTCTGTTGAAAGTACCATTGCTGGATTCTTTGAATCCAATGCTCCATGGTCTTGGATTGGTTTGGCCGCTCTAGCTGCTCTGCTAATCGGTGTAGTGCTGGTGGTTGTCGTCCTCATGCGACGAGGAGACAGTGATGACGAATACGACGATGACCTCTACGATGATGAAGAGGAGTATGACGCCCCCGCCGCAGCAGTCCCAGTAGCAGAAACACAAGCAGCAACCGAGGAAGAATACAATGCCGAAGAGGACCCCAATTACCGGGTCGATGAGGATGGCACTGAATGGTGGGAGGATGATTCTGGAGTTTGGTGGTATCGAGAACCCGATATGGATGACTGGGTTGAGTGGACAGAATAATCCGATTTGACGAGATTTGACCGTCCGCCGTAGGCGGACGGTCCGGGGTGTTATTCAAGTCCCATGAGTTCTGTCACGGTTTGATGCGAGTCGAATCAGGGGGGCGCCATACCGCGTTCCTCCTAATCGGCCTCCTTGTCTTGCAAATTCTAGCGGCCCTTTCAGCACCAGCGACAACACTTTCCTCATCTGTTCTACCAAACCACATCAATAGTTCATTGACTGACAATGGCGATGGAACTTGGACCGTCACATATTCAATTGATATGGATACCACTCTCGATAGTGGGAACTCTACAGCAGACAAAACCGGTTTATCGCACTTTGAAGTCGGTTGGACCGATGAGCGACAGGAAACTCGAATCGGTTTATTGGGACTCGATCTAAACACTGAAGGTTTCCCCACAAATACAACGATTGAAGGGGCATCACTGCAATTGCATCTTGATGTCACATCAGGGTCAGTCGATGCTCAAGCCTGGAGTATCTTACGCCAAGATTGGATGCTGGATGAATCAACTTGGATTACGAGAAATCTCAATGCTCAATGGTCTTCACCTGGGGCGCTAGGCAACACCGACAGTGGTGCATGGCAAGATCGGCAATTGATTTTACCAAATTCCTCAGTGGTTGAATTTGATGTTACGCAGACGGTTGAACTCGCTCAATATCGCCAATTAAACGGACAAGATTCCCGTGCAGGATTCCTCCTCACACCTGGTTTCGGTAGTGAAATGGGTGTAGCCTCATTCCATTCCTCTGAATCATCGTTACCTTCACACCGGCCTACATTGGAAATCACATTCAGATGGGCATCACCGTCTTTACTGAGTGGTTCTCCTTCGTGGGTTGATATTCAGCCAAAGTTAGGTATTTCTGATGCTGATAGCAGTATTGATTTCACCGCCCAAATCCGTTCAGAAAAGGGTTCTGCGATTAATGCAGCAGTGTCTTGGGTCACCACTTCAGGCACGATTGATGGCAGCGGCCATCTCACTCCCTCTGTCTCAGGAATCGCCACAATCAGTGCAGACGGTGCAGGAATCTCCGGAGATCAAGAAGTACTCATTCGCCCAGGTGCGCCGTTGGGATTGGCCATGGCCAATTCGAATTATTCCATCACCGTGGATGATGTGATTCCAATAATCGCACATGGCGTTGATCAACATTGGAACCCAGTATTTGATTTGACATTCATTTGGTCGGCTTCATCTGGGACCATCGATAGCAATGGCATCTACACTCCAACAGAAATTGGAACACATACAGTTGCGGCTCAATGGGGGAACCATGTCGCAATTTCCAACGTCACTGTCGATGTAGGTGGTGCAGCACATATCATTCTCCCTGAAGGTTTGACTGCCCGCGCAGGTGTCGGCACTCAAATTCAAGCTTCGGCTGAGGATCGCTTGGGTAATCCCGTGCCATTATCTTCCGCAGCAGGCCTTGATTGGACTGTTGAACGAGGCACCATCGATTCTGCAGGTTACTATGTGGGCCAAGAGGTCGGCACGTGGCAAATCAATGTCACGAGTGGTGTTGGTGCCAATGGAACCGGATGGATTACGGTTGGACCCGGTTTGGTCAATTCCTTGGAAATCATCGATCCAAATCGTCTCATCAGTGCAGATGAAGCCCTCCCTCTCGATTTACGGTGGCACGACCGTGTTGGAAACAATGTATCCGTTCTATTACCGCTTGAAAATTGGACTGCAGAAAATGGCAATTTCCGAATCAATGACGGATTTGTGGAATGGTTGCCCAGTCAAGCAGGAACATGGAGGATTTCAGCACATGCAGAAGGTGTAGAAGCATGGATAGACCTCACTGTAATCACTGGAGAAATCACTCGGGTTTGGATCGATGCTGAACATGATATTTTGACTGCAGATGAAGAAACTGGATTGATTCTTCAAGCAGAAGATAGTCGCGGCAATCGATGGCCAATTTCAGCTGAATGGGCCGTAGAAGAGGCAGAGGTCACATCCTCACTTGTATCCGATGTAGATGGTGTGAGATTTGTCGGAGGTCTTGCTGGCACATGGAATGTGACCGCCTCCCATTCGGGCCCCAATGGGACATACAGTACGTATTTGTCGATTGAAATCCGTCCGGGCAGACTTGCGGGAATATCATTGGCAGGAGATGGGACGAGCATTACTGCAGATGAATCCATGCATCTGAATCCAGTTCTTACTGATGCGGATGGAAATCTCATTGATGGTGTTCAATTGAATTGGACGGTAGATGGTGAGGATTTGACACCACAATTACGACTTTCAGGAGGCGTTTGGCAGCCAACCACGACAGGCGATCATCTCATTGAGGTGGATGCCGCTGGACGAAGTGCACGTTCACGAATTTACGTCAATCAAGGGAATCCCCAGCGAATTGAAATTGGTTTATCACTCATGAGTGGAAGTGTAACTCACAGTGGTGACGTTTTCCAAATTAGCACCTATGCTGTGGATTTGGATGGGAATCAAGAACCACATCCTGTTGAGTGGGATCTCCCACACAACTCGATTTCGATTGAAGAAACAACAGAAATTGGCGTGTATGATGCGAGGGGTCTTGGAGAAGGGATTTGGGAGATTGAAGCACAAAATGGAACAGCTAGAGGCAATTTCACCCTCCAAGTTTTCATTGGCGAAGCTCGTTCATTGCGCATAGGACAGCATGGAGGTAGTGGTGAACAAGGAAACACATTTTCTCTCGAGGTCAATCTTGTTGATTACGGTGGTAATCCAGTCCCCATGCAAATGTCACAATTTGAATTTGATACCGAAATAGGGTCTGTTCGGCATGATGTGGGTCCATATTGGCTTCTTGATTTGGAAAATCCAGGTGATGGACAAGAGATTACCATTCGATACGAGGGGTGGACCGCGGTTACCTACGTTGATGTTGAACCCACTGGCCTCAATCGTTTGACCAGCAGCCAAAGTGGCCAGATGCTTCTCGGTGGTTTTGTTGTCGCAGGGATGTTGATTGGATTGCTAATGCTAATCATGCGGAAAAATTCAGTCTCACAACCTCATTGGGATGATGAATACGACCTACTTCCGACAACGACAACTGCACCAAAGGACACCAATCCAGTTGCCAAATCTGCTGCGAATCCCGCACAATCTCGACGAAGCAGAAGACGATTGAGTCATCAACGGCAGCAGGACCGAATACGAGCCATGGAGGATGCAACCGTAGCCATCATCGAAAAAACCGAACCCGTGGCAGTAGCCGAAGAGCAGCAAGCCGTTCAATCAAGCGGTGTGTTACAAGCAATGGATGGAACAATCCAAGGTCAAACAGGTTGGTATCAAACCGCACAAGGTGAATCCCAATATTGGCAGGTTGATGCTGCTGGACAGTGGAGTAGGGTGAGTTGAAATGATGCGACGAGTCACCCTCCTTACCCTATTACTTCTCACATCATTTTCCATGAGCGTGGCTGCTGACACGAACGGCCGTTCTTGCTCTGCAACTGGAGACCCTTCCGTTCACCACATCACGCTCAGTCCAAGTGGCCCAATTTCCATGCCTGCCGATCAAGCATTGAACATCACTGCAATTGCTTACAATTCCGCTGGAACCGAATTGAATGTTCCAATCGCTTGGGTCTCATCTTCCGGTTCAATCCAAAATTTCGGTGGAGGCCAAGCACGTTGGTCACCGCAAACAGTCGGTGCACAAACGGTTACAGCTTGCAACGGAGATGTTCAAACCATCCTCGATGTCAACGTTCAGCCCGGGGCCCCACTCACTTTCGAATTGACAGTTTCACAATCCAATATTACGGCCGATGATACCCTTGAAGTGACACCCTTACTACGAGATCAATACGGAAACGGTTGGATTCCCAATATTCCTTTTGCCAATTGGGAATTACCAGACGGCGTTGCTATTTCCTTGCCAAATGATGGCACCCCTCCAATCCTCACACCTGGTTCCGTGGGTTCAATGACGGTATCTGTCAATTGGGATGAGTGGTCAGATTCGGTCTCATTCAATGTGACGAAAGGTATTGCAGTCGACCTCATTATTCAACACGATTCCCTTATTGTTTCATCTGATGATTTGGTTGATCTCTGTGCACGTTACATCGATCAACGAGGCAACACATGGGGTGTCAATACAACTTGGTCAACATTTGGAGGCTTAGCCAATGATGCCCTGTCATCCTTCATGGGGGAGTGCATTGTGTTTGATGCTGGGTCAATTGGTGATTGGACGATTCTAGTGGATGATCAGAATGGCATGACTGACAGTTTAACCCTCACCGTTGAATCAGGGAGGTTGGCGCAAATTTCTCTCGACAACCTGGCAACTGAAATGCACATAGGTGACTTCTATTTGTTAGAAGCCGACGGGTTTGATGCAGCAGGGAACTCGGTAACTGTCGACGGTTGGAATTGGTCCGTAACAGATGGCCCAAGTACCAATCCTATTGTTCCCGATGGCGATGGTGTCACTTTCGTGCCAGACCGCGTTGGCCAGCACACCATCCAAGTCATGGCCGCCGGTCGTGTCCAAGCCATCGATGTCGAGGTTCTTTCTGGAATTCCCGTTGCCCTTGAGATTGAAGTGATCGATGGAATAGTGGGCACAGAACCAGTCATTGTGACCGGATTATCATTGGATTTCATTCTTTATGGAGTGGATGAAAATGACAATCGAAATCCCGTTGATGTACCCATTGAAGATTGGTTCATTCTCAATGATTTTGGCACGATTGAAAACGCCAGCGTCGGTGGGACTGGGCACTATACATACACATCTGGTGGAATTGGTGATGTCAGCATCACCGTCTTTTTGGATCAAGCCCAAGGCACCCTGATTGTACATGTTTTGGAAGGCCCCCTCGATTATCTTGAGGTATTGCTCCCCACAGAAGGTAATCAAGGAACCACTGTTACATTCGAAATCACTGGTTATGATATCTCAGGGAACCCCGTTACAATTCACCAATGTTCAGCGATCATCACCACAGATGTTGGTGATGCAGAGTGTGATGAAAACGGTTGGGAGTTAAATTTGGAAAAATCAGGTGAATTGGTAGTTCATGCCCGAATCCAATCTTCAAGTGGTAGTTCAGCCGAAGGAAGTGATTTCATCACAGTACACTCAACATGGTTTGGATGGGGCAACAATACACAAGTGATTATTGCTAGCAGTTTACTAATTATCATCGTAATATCAGTGATTCTAGTGGTGTTGTTCAAGCACCTTGGTTCTCGTATCGATGAGGAAATTGAATTGATTCGTGAAGAAAACTCTGATGCGGACGATTTGCCACCACCCTCCATACCATCGATTGATAGCGGTGGCGTTCTTCCACCTCCTCCACTGATTCCAGCCCCTAATTTAGCGCCAGTTCCTTTGCCCGCACCAATGGTTCAACCGACGGTAGTCACACCTCCAACCCCCATGCAACCAATTGTTCCTGAACTTGCGCCCGTATCGCCACCCGATCCTTTCGTCGCTCTTCAACCAGTGGTAGAACCCACACCTGTGGAGATTGCACCAGTCGAAAATGTGGAAGAAGATTGGGCTACACCTGAACCAGAGGTTGAACCTGAGCCCGAACCACAAATGCAGCCTGATGATGAATGGGGAGATATGGCTGGTGATTGGGATGATACAGGGGACACACTCACCACTGCAGCAGCCACCTTTGCTCAAACCCAACATGAAAATCGGCGTGGCGAAGGCCCCCGGGATGCAGCCGAACAAACGCTTCGATCTTTGCCGGGGACTGTTGCAGGTGAGGATGGTTGGTACTTTGATCGCGAAGGCCGTCCGTCTCAGTGGAACCATACCGATGAGAACGGTTGGTCTCAGGAATAGCGTTCCTCATCATTGGGGAAATCTTGGCTTCGAACATCGCTGATGTATTCTTCAACCGCTTTGGTCATCTCATCATAGAGGTTCAGATATCGACGCAAGAAGCGTGGATTGAATTCGTGAGTGAGTCCAATCAAATCGTGAATAACCAATACCTGCCCATCCACATCAGATCCCGCGCCGATGCCAATTGTTGGAATATTGACTGCAGCTGTGACTTTGGCTGCTAAATCGGCAGGGATTTTCTCTAGAACAATGGCAAAACATCCTGTCTTTTCGAGCAATATTGCATCTTCGATTAATTTCGCTGCCTCTTCTTCCTCGCGCGCGCGGACGGAATAGGTGCCAAACTTGTAGATGGATTGTGGAGTGAGGCCGAGATGTCCCATGACTGGGATTCCTGCTGTAAGTATCCGTTCGATCGATTCCACAATTTCAGCACCTCCTTCCAGTTTGACGGCGTGTGAACCACTTTCCTTCATGATTCGGATGGCACTGTTCAGCGCCTGTCGTGAATCGCCCTGATAACTACCGAATGGCATGTCACAAACGATGAGTGCACGATTCACACCTTTGACGACACATTGAGCATGATAGATCATCTGGTCGAGTGTGATGGGAACAGTGGTATCGTTTCCAGCCATCACGTTCGATGCAGAATCACCGACCAGAATGACATCGATTCCAGCTGCATCTAGAATCCGAGCCATCGAGAAATCATATGCGGTTAGCATGGTGATTTTCTCACCAGCTTGTTTCATCTCCTGCAGAGTGTTTGTGGTGATTTTCATCGCCTTACCTGCAATTGACATCGAGACCCTCCGGGGTTGCGAGAAGCGCAACACCCTTCAAGGGCACGGCGACAGAAACAGACCTATTCAGACTCACTAAATTCTTCTTCCATGCCATCGAGGAATTCGTCGACATCAATGACCCCATTGCCATTGGCATCAATTTCGTGGAACAGATTACGGACGTGGAATGCATCAAAACGAGGTGCGATGATGCCCATGGCGTGTACGAATTCACTCTCTGTCAAATGGTCAGGATGAGTTTTGTCTGCAGCAGCATGGAATACCAACCACCTCTTCTCTCGCTCGTACTGATCTACATTCGTGAATTCGGTACG